>ERZ1292633.1734-Hain-H41-02um-R1-1734-length-23166-cov-5_pt1 | contig 23166 bp, 22 predicted proteins | sample MGYA00564406_ERZ1292633 | MGnify/ENA primary metagenome ERZ1292633 (study PRJEB36523, sample SAMEA6512639) | groundwater metagenome | collected 2019-01-08 | study: AquaDiva: Metagenomics assemblies of 32 groundwater samples | reverse complement strand
GTTATTTTGGCTGCGCGAAAAGGCAAACGCATGGAAGCCTTGGGGTTTGACTTGACTAAGCAGCTCATTCCGATTCACGGGCGGCCGATGATTCGCCTCTTGATCGACGCGGTCAACGAGTCGCAAGTCGACGGCGAACCGATCATCATTACCGCTCCGGACAACCGTGATTTGTTTTGCCAGACGCTTGGTTCTCGGGCTTGTCGCTATGTGGTTCAGGAAAAACAATTGGGCACTGGACACGCGGTCATGTGCGCCAGGGATCATTTTATGGATACCGGACACGTGATGGTGCTATATGGAGACCATCCGACCGTGACGGCGCAGACGATCCGTCGGCTGGCGCGGGAGCACATGGAAGCGGGCGCCACGCTCACCCTTGCGACCGTGAAGTTTCCGGACTTCAACAGCTGGCGACAGTGGTTTTATAATTTCGGCCGTATCGTACGCGGGACGGACGGCAAGATTGCACGCATTGTCGAGTTCAAAGACGCGACCGAGCAAGAGAAGACGATTACGGAAGTGAATCCTGCGTACATGATTTTTCGCCGCGACTGGCTGTGCGACAATGTGGCTTTGCTGACAAACAAAAACGCCCAGGGAGAATACTATTTGACCGACCTTGTCCAGCTTGCCGTGGAGCAAGGGGAGCTCATCCGTTCGATCACCGTCGATAATCCGATCGAGGCCATTGGCATTAACACACCGGAGCAGTTAAAAGCGGCGGAAGAGGCGTTGGAATCATAGTATGCGCATTATTACCGACTGGCACCTTCATTCCAAATATTCCCGGGCTTGTTCTCAAGATTTAACTCTTGAGAACAATGCGTTGTGGTGTGAGAAAAAAGGCGTCAATGTGTTGGGTACGGCGGATTTTACGCACCCGAAGTGGTTTGCGGAAATAAAGGAAAAGCTGGAAGAAAGGGAATCGGGGATGTTTGGGTTGAAGGGATCGACTTCGTCGATGCGTTACATGCTGACGACCGAGATCGCCCAGATTTACAAAAAAGACGGCGCGGTGCGGCGGATTCATAACATTGTTTTAGCTCCGTCGATCGCTGATGTCGAGGCAATCATCAATGCGTTGACAGATCGCGGATGTAATCTCTCGGCTGATGGCCGCCCGATCATTGGCATTGAGTCTGAAGAGCTGATGAAAATACTGATGGATATTGATGAGAAGATTTTGCTTATTCCTGCCCACGCTTGGACCCCGTGGTTCTCGGTTTTTGGATCAAAGTCTGGATTCAAGTCGCTCGAAGCTTGTTATGGTTCGATGACGAAATATATTTATGCTATTGAAACAGGACTCTCGAGCGATCCGGCGATGAATCGACGTTTATCTGCTTTGGACAACGTCATGCTTATCAGTAATTCCGACGCCCATTCGCCAAGAAATTTTGGTCGTGAGGCTAACGTGTTCGAAATGGATCCAAACAACATCACCTACGATGAGTTTCGTCGCATCTTGGTGGAGCGCGATACGAGTAAGTTTGTCTATACCATCGAGTTTTATCCCGAGGAAGGGAAGTACCACGCGGATGGTCACGCAGACTGCCAGTTTTATTGCGATCCGGCGGAAACGAAACGCCTGGGAGGACGCTGTCCCAAGTGCGGCAAGAAGCTCACTGTCGGTGTTCTATCTCGCGTCGAGGAATTGGCCGACCGTCCCGTCGGCTCAACACCGAGTGTTAGGGACCCCAACACTCGGTGTTTGCCGACGGCCTTCAAATCAATCGTCCCACTCGAGATCATCATCGCCGAGAGCTTAGGCTTGTCCGGCACCGCCTCCAAAAAGGTGCAAGCCATGTATGATCGACTGAACAAAGAGCTTGGGAGTGAATTTTCGATCCTCCTTGACGTGCCGATTGACGACATCAAGCGCGTCGATCTAACCGTTGGTGAAGCGGTTGATCGCGTGCGGCTGGGAAAACTGAATATTCGCCCAGGTTATGACGGCATTTTCGGCCAAGTGCACATTTTCGGCGACGAGGATCGGCCAAAACAGAAAGCGTTTCTTTAAATCAAAATCTCCCAACACGTGTGGTGGGAGATTTTGGAAATCCGACGAATCGGATTAACGGCGGCGCTTTGCGGCTTTGCGCTTCTTCGGAGCGGCCTTGCGCTTGGCGGCTTTCTTGGCTTTCTTCTTGGCGGCCATAGAATTGTTTCAGAATATTTTTCGGTAAAATATTCTGCAGTTAAAAATAATTTGCGTTGTAGTCCTCCTCACGATCGACTTTAAAATTCGTGAGATAAAATCATTATACGACAATGGTTTTTTCTTGCAAAGTGTTTTGCAAATTCTGTCAAGACCTTGCGTCAACTATTCTTGCACGGTGACGGGAATACCAACGTCGCTCCAGTTGTAAATCCATTTGATGTTATCTAAATTAACATTGACGCATCCGTGACTCATCGGATACCCAAAATTATTGTGCCAGTAGGCGTAGTGAATATAAATGTGCGGGAAGATGCGCAAGTTCCATGGCACGAGACCAAGCGAATAGTTGCGCGGATCTCCATCGCCGTAACTCCAGGTGTAATCTACGTAAGGAAGTTTGGCGAGCACGGTCGTCTGTCCGGTCGGCGTTACAAACGGAGCTTTGGCGCTGGAAATTAGGAAAGTATTGGCTAAAATGCCATTTTCGTAAGCATAAAGTCGTTGCTCGGAGAGATCGACGACGATCGATTTTGCGTTGGTTGACGAAGAGAAAAGTGGACGATCTGGGACGGCGATGATTTCTTGTTGGCCGTCAGCATCCACATCAGCAGACACGGCGTTGACAGCGCCGAAAGGAACGTCAACAGCAAAGTCGACGATCTCGTTAGCGATATATCCGCCTTCGGTTGAAGTGGTAATGACATGATCGTTGAACGAGAAGAGTGATGATGTCGTTACAGTGTGATTTTCTTGCGCGTCAGATTCAACAAAGAGGCTGTGGATAACATACGACTTGATAACGTGATTGTTGACTGTGCGTTGCAGTGTCGCGTACAATTTTCCATTGCTGACGGTTGTGACAACGCCGCCGATTTCTTCCGGCGCGAAAACAAATTGTTCGGCGGAGAGTTGCCAGGTGTTGCTCGTGTATTTCCACACTTTGACATCTGGCCCGCCGGTTGGGCCAGGGGAAGTCACCAGCTCTGCTTTACCGTCATCGTCTAAGTCACCACAGGAAACGTTGACACCGCCGCGAAAAGAATCGGCGTAAGCCATGAAGCCGCCGTTGTCTTTGGCCGTACCCATGTTGTCAAATGTACGCACGTGTGGACCGGCTCCGTATTGCGTGCCTGTCACAATGTCGTTGGTTCCGTCGCCGTCAACATCACAAACAGCCACGTTGATGCCAAGCCCCATTGATCCGTCGTAAGCCAAGAAACTGCCAATCAGGCTTCCGTCTGCGCGGTAGACGCTAACCCGCGGTTCGTTGCCAAGCCCATTGCCGATGATGATTTCCGGTTGACCGTCGTTCCCCAAATCTCCGGCCGCGACTTTGGCGCCGCCAGCCAAGTTTGCCGTGGCCACGTCAAAAGACGATACGACACTGCCATCTTGATGCAAAATCTGCACAGTTAGCGGCGGCCGCGCTTCGGCACTGACCCTCAAGGGGTAGACTGTTGTGAGCAAGACAGCGATTAGCGTGGTGAAATACCTAAATCTTTGCATATCTTTTTAGCCAGAAAATCATCAATCTCGTTTTGTCGTGGTACTGTTGAAACTCTCCCAATGGCCGGATTTAAAAAAATACTGTGGTTTGCTCCCTCGCGGAGAAAAACACAGCCGTGATCTCGGAGATATCGTATTAGATCTTTTCGTTTCACATTAGACAGCCATGCGTTCTCGAACAGTCCGGCCATGAGGTCGCTCGCGTTCAATCATCATTTTATTGACCTCCAATACAAGAGCCAGAGCCTCCTTGAGGTTCTCTTTGGCTTCTTTCATGGTTTCGCCTTGGGTGTTGATCCCAGGGATTTCTTCGATCCATCCCAAGTACCAAGCTCCATGTTTTTGATAGACAGCGGTGCACTGCATATACTGATAGAGTAAACTCTTTTTTTATTTTTGTCACGAGCGCAAAATTTGGTGGACCGTGTCGGATTTGAACCGACGACCCCCTGCTTGCAAAGCAGGTGCTCTACCCCTGAGCTAACGGCCCCTGAACCTCCGAATTTGGATCATTTCGTTGTTGCGGGGCCCCGCCACTTTGTCGACGTACATTTTGGGTGCGTCTCCAAAGTTGGCTCCCCGCGCCTTGAACTGATCTCAAATTCGTAGGTTCAGAGTTTAGCAAATTACCTGCGTTCGTCAACCGTTTTATTTGACTGCGTTTGGAGGGATTTTGCCAGCGATGAAAGCGAGGATGTTAGTTGCGGCGGCGCGGGACATGGCTTGGCGGGCGCCTTCGGTTGCCGAAGCGGTGTGGGGAGTGAGGATGACGTTTTTGAGAGATCGGAGTTCTTTGGTTTGTTTTGGATTGCAGGCGATCAAGGGTTCACACTCGAAGACGTCTAGTCCCGCTCCGGCGATTTCACCTGTCTTGAGTGCTTTGACCAGCGCGGTTTCGTCGACGATTGGTCCGCGGGCGGTGTTGATCAAGAAGGCTGATTTTTTCATCATCTTCAGTTCTTTGGTCGAGATAAGGTGTCTGGTCGAAGGCAAAAGAGGGACGTGCAGGCTGACGATGTCTGATTTTTTTAAAAGATCATTCTTGGAAAGATATTTGGCGCCGAACTTTTCGAGATCAGGATTGCGCTTGAGGTCAGAGTAGATGATGTTGACTCCAAATCCATCGTGCATCCTGCGAGCCAGCGCGGTGCCAATGCGACCACCACCAATTAAACCGAGCGTTTTTCCCATCACGTCCGTGCCGAGCAACATTTGTGGTCCCCAGCCATGGTACTTGCCGGCACGGGCGAATCCGTCGGCCTCGACCAGGCGATGGGCAAGAGCGAAAATCATGGCCACGCCGTGTTCGGCTACTGCCTCGGTCGTTTCAAGGCTAGGGGCGTTGCTGACAATAATTCCGCGCTTTTTGGCTTCGACTAAATCTACATTATCGAATCCAACCGCGTAGTTAGCGATCATTTTTAGACTTGGTCCCGCGGCGTTCATCACGTCTTTGTCTATTTTATCCGTCAAAATCGACAAGATGATATCAACGCCATGCACACGTTTTAACAATTCCTTGCGCGGGATGGCCTGATCCTTTTTGTAGACATCTATCACAAACCCTTTTTTCTTGGCTAGCATCTTCAGGCCTTCATCAGGAATGTCACGACAAACAAATATTTTGGTCATATCTCTTTTGTCTTTGCGAGAAGGCAACCGGCCGACGAAGCAATCTCTCGAGGGATTGCTTCGCTCCGCTCGCAAAGACAATGTTTAAACTTTAGGCCATTTTTTTAAAATTCCCGTTTTGGCACCGAAGTGTTGAATGACCGATTCCGCGTTGGCTAAGCCGACTTGCATGGCTTCCTCGATCCCCAAGCCTTTCATCAGTCCTGCCACCAAGCCTGATCCAAAGGCGTCGCCAGCGCCGGTGCGCGAGACTGTTTTGACGCGTCCAGCTTTGATTGACCACGTCTGACCATCAAGATGTGCAGAAGCGCCGCGAGGGCCGTCGGTGACGATGAGGGTCAAATGTTTTGGCAAGGTGGGGATGTTATCTTTTCCAAATAATGCATCAGCCTCTTCGCGGTTCATGATCAACAAGCAAAGTTTGCTGACGATCGGTTTCAAAACCTTCCAACCTTTTTTGATATCTGCCGAGCCAGGGTTCCAGACGATTTTCGTTTTGGCGCCAAGGCGATCAACGATTTTTTTGACGAGCCCGGTGTTGTCGGCGAGCGAGGTCATGTAGATCCACTCGCTTTTCATTTTGGGCCATGGAATATCTGACTCGGTGAATGTGGCTGACGCGCCGCGGTAGACCAGGATGGTTCGCTCGCCGCCTTTGGGCTCGGTGAGGAGCGTTGAGTAGGCGGTTTGTTCGCCAGGGATGACGCTCATCAGTCGCGTGTCCACTCCGCAGTCATTCAACTCGCCGACGATTTCCGTGCCGGAGCAATCTTGTCCGACCCGGGCGATGGTCGCCGTTTTGAAACCAAGGTGACTGAACGTAACCGCCGCGTTGGTGGCGCCGCCGCCGGTAGAGATAATTAAATGATCGAGCTCGATTTTCGTGCCAAGAGCCACACACTCGTTTTGCCCTATGATCTTAATTTCTTTAGAAACTAAAAACACGTCGCGGGTAGCTGAACCGATAGTGATGATGTCGTATTTCATAAGTTAGGCCGACTGAAGTCGGGTAGAATTTAGGCTTTGCCACTACAACCGAACAAACGCATTTTATCACGGACGACTTTGGTCATCAGGTCGCGGGCGGGGGAGAGGTATTTGCGCGGGTCGATGTTAGCGGGGTCGGTGGCGAGCGCTTGGCGCACGGCGGCGGTGAAAGCGATGCGCAAATCGGTGTCGACATTGATTTTGTTAATGCCAGCTTTGATGGCTCGGCTGATTTGTTCGTCTGAAACTCCACGAGCGTCTTCAATTTTGCATCCCGCGTCCAAACAGCGACGCTTGAGCCACATTGGCACGCCCGAGGCGCCATGCAAGACGAGTGGCAGGTTGGTGGAGGCTTTGATTTCTTTTAATCGATCGATGTCCAATCGCGATGAAGACTTAAACTTATATGCGCCGTGACTTGTTCCAACGGCGATGGCCAAGGAATCACAGCCGGTTTTCTTGGCAAAGATCGCCGCTTGCGCGTGGTTGGTGAGATGAGCATCGCGTTCAGCCACGCTGACAAAGTCTTCGATCCCAGCGATCGCTCCGAGCTCGGCCTCGACCTGGATTTTTTTCTTGTGGGCCAAGCGCACCAACTCTGTTGTTTTGCGGATGTTTTGCTCAAAGGGAAGCGACGAGCCATCAAACATTACGCTCGTGTGCAAGCCGAGTTTGATCATCGCTTTGACCAGTTTGAAGTCTTTGCCGTGATCAAGATGAAAAGCGATTGGCACTTTGGCTTGTGCCGCGACTTTGACCATGGCGTAAAGATAGTCGACGCGGCCGTATTCCAACGCGCCTTCGGAAGTCTGAATGATGACCGGCGATTTTTCCGTCACCGCGGCGTCAACAATCGCTTGAATCATCTCCAAGTTGTTGACGTTAAACGCCCCCACGGCGTAGTTGCCGGTGTGGGCTTTCTGGAGCATTTGTTTGGAAGAGACAAGCATAGGAGTCGCCCTATTATACGCCTTGACGGCCCGGATCCAAAACCGTAAGCTCCAGCTCTGGAGGAACCAATGCGTACCATCGGACAGTGGCAAGCGATGTTTCACGAACTCTTCGCTCAAGCGTACGGCGGGTATCGGTGCCTGGTAAAGACGACCAACGTCTCCGGATTTATCGAGGATCTGCAGATCAACTACCCGCGTATCGATGACTCGTGTTTTAGCGGCCAGCTCGACGGCATCGAATGGGCGTTGGTCGACTGCCTGGTGGACCTGTTCGTGATCTGCGATCGGTTGGACATTGAGCTCGATCGATCGATCGCTACCAAGTGGCCGGGAGCCTGCTTTTACTACGGCAAGGTCAAGGATTGCGATTGCGTCGGGAAACACGGGCGCCTCATGCTCGACCCTTCGCTACGCAGTGACCTTCTGACCAAATCGTTGCATGATTGGCAGTCGATGCTCGGCGGACTTTTCGGGATCAGCAATCGCGCCCAAGGGCTCGTCAAGGTGTCCGAACATCTTGGCAAGGAGATCACTGAGCTCGCTGAAGCTGTGGTTCTCTACGTGGCCTCCCCCAACGACGCGACCAAACTGGCGGCTTCACTCGAGTGCGCCGACGTACTCGCCTGGCTCATCGCCATCGCCAATCTCCTCTCGATTGATCTTTCTTCTGCCATCTCCACGGCTTATCGTCTCGATCGCTGTCCTTCCTGTGAGCAGGAGGTCTGCAAAGACGAGGCCAACTGCCCACTCTATGGCTGGAGCAGGTTCTCCTAAAACGAATCCGCCCTTCTCAAGGCGGATTCCTGCGTTTGGGACAGGGGTCGGACGGGATCCTGGTATGGACGAGGGCGGCTGGGCTGGATTGCATAGGCGGGATCCCTGCACCCCGCCGTTGTTGACTCTGGCTTGGGTAGTCTTTAATGTTCATTTTCAAACTCATTACCAGAAATCGTTTTCCGGGCCGAGAGACCCGGCCCCTACATCTTCTTTGTCTTAAACCACACCGCCTTTTTCAAACGACTTTTTATTTGCGCCACAGAGAGTAAACCTTTTTGCGGTCCAACAAATCCAATCACGCTTGCCGAGTCGACCGCGCCCCAGCGTAGAGCTTCAGAGAGCGGCAGGTTGTGCAAGAGCGCGCCAATCATTCCGCTCGAAAACGCATCGCCCGCGCCAGTCGATTCCACCACCTTGACCGGAAAGATTGGACAGAAGTACGTCGTCGCGCCATCAAAACTCCAGGCGCCGTTTTTGCCGTCGGTAATGACCACAGTTTTGGGTCCTAAGCGAGCGAGTGCCGCCAGCAGGCCATGGATTTCTGTAGTTTTTTCTTTGGTCAGCATTTGCGCTTCTTCAAGGTTGACGACCAAGAGCGTCGTCACCTTGATGAGTTCAAACAAGATTTGCTTGCCATGATTGATTTGCACCGCTCCCGGATTGAAGCCTAGGCGAATTTTGTGTCGTTTGACTGCGGTAGCGACGTCAGCGAATAATTTTTCGTAACCATCGCCAAGCTCGGACATGTACAACCACTTTGGGCCGTCGATGTTGGGCAAGCGATAGGCGCGCGGGAGATGCGAAGCCAGAATCGTTTTGTCGCCTTTGTAGTTCAGAACGACAGAGAAGCTGCTTTCGCTTTTGGGACTTAACTTGATGAAGCGCGTGTCCACCCTTTCGTTTTTCATCACTTCCAATGCTAATTTACTGGTACTGTCTTGGCCCATCACGCTGACCACCGCGGTCTTTCGCCCCATCCGGGCCAGTCCAACGGCAACGTTTGGCGCCGAGCCGGCGATTTGCGAGTCAACAATCTTGACCGGAATTTTTTTGCCATAATCGAGACACAGCTTGCACTCTGGCATTTTAAGCTCGCAGTGTACGCTGGCGTTTTCCAAGACGACAAAGGTATCCAGTTTGATATCGCCGATGGTGATGAGGTCGTATTTCATATTTTGCGTTTGAGAACTTTGAGGCAGGCTTTGATGATGCCCGGGGCGGTCAGACCAAAGGCTTCGAGCAACTGGCGCGGCTTGCCGGATTCGCCATAACGATCGAGCACGCCAACCCGTTCGATCGGTACCGGATGATGCATGGCCAACGCCTCGCACACTGCGCCGCCAAGGCCGCCAGCGGCTTGGGCTTCTTCGACCGTGACGATCGCTCCCGTTTCCTTGGCCGCGGCAATGAGTGTTTTGACATCGAGCGGTTTGACGGTGTGGCAGTTGATGACCCGCGCTTCAATTCCTTTTTTGGCCAACGCTTCGGCGGCGAGCATGGCTTCGTATAACAACGGTCCAGCCGCCACAATCGTCAGATCTTTTCCTAAGCGAAAAATTTCAGCGCGTCCAATCTTGAACGGCGTCTTGGCTGTTGTGAAGACGGGAGATTTCTCTCGCGCAAATCGCAAATACGCTGGCCCATTGTATTCCGCCACCGCCAGCGTTGCCTTGCGCGTCTCTTCCGCGTCGCACGGCACCACCACGATCATTTTCGGCAAGACCCGCATAATGGCGATGTCTTCGATCATTTGGTGTGTTGCCCCATCTGGTCCAACCGACACCCCCGCGTGCGCTCCAGCGATTTTGACGTTCGTCTCATTCAAACAAATCGTGGTGCGAATTTGTTCCCAGTTGCGGCCTGGCGAAAAGCAAGCGTAGCTGGAGATAAACGGCACTTTGCCGGCCAAAGCCATACCCGCGGCAATGGCGGCCATCGATTGCTCGGAGACGCCGAGTTGCACGAAGCGTTCGGGGTAAGCTTCTTTGAACCACAGGCTCCTGGTCGACTCAGTCAAATCGGCGCAGAGCACCACCACGTTTTTGTTTGCTTTGCCGGCCTCAACTAAGCCGTGGCCATAGCCGTCACGAGTAGGGAGCTGTTCGATTTTTTTGTCGAACAGATTTTTCACTAAGTGCATTTTTAAGTTCAGGCTTTTCATACATGCTTTGTCTCTGCGAGCGGAGCGAAGCAGTCTTTAAGAGGTTGCTTCGTCGGCAGGGTTGCCTCCTCGCAAAGACAAGAAGTTATTCGTGTTCCGATTCAATTTTTCCTCCCAGCGTCCGCAATTGCTTCAGCGCTTCTTTGGCTTGTTCGGCGTTCGGAACGATGCCGTGCCATTTGAAATCATACTCCATAAAATCCACCCCTTTGCCGGGAATAGTGTTGGCGATGATCACCGTGGATTTTTCCGAAATCGCGTGGGCTCGTTTGACCGCCTCGACAAAGTCGCCGATATCGTTACCCGCGCATTCTTCGACGTGCAATCCAAAGGCGCGGAATTTATCGGCCAACGGTTCAAGCGGCATGATTTCTTCGGTGGTTCCATCGATTTGAATGTTATTGCGGTCGATGATGAAGGTGCAATTGTACAAGTGATTGCGGCTGGCAAAAAGCATTGCTTCCCAGGTGATGCCGCACTCAAGCTCGCCATCGCTCATGACGCAGTAGACCCTCCACGGCGCGCCATCCATCAAAGCGGCGTAGGCTAAACCTACCGCTTGAGATGATCCGTCGCCAAGCGGGCCGGCGGTATTTTCCAAAGCCGGAAGACGAACTCGTTCCGGATGCCCCTGGAGCGGTGAACCAAATTGGCGTAGAGTCTGCAAAAGTTTTTTAGGAAAATACCCGGCCTCGGCCATGGCCGCGTAACGCACCGGGCAGATGTGACCATTAGAGAGAATCAGCCGATCGCGGTCTTTCCATGTCGGACGCTTGGGATCATGAACCAGAACGTGGAAATACAAAGCGGCAAAGACATCAGCCATGCCGAGCGGGCCCGCGGAGTGTCCTGACCCGGCGGCCAGGAGCATGGCGATAATGCTTTCCCGAATCGCCAACGCTCTTTCTTCGAGTCGCTTGAGTTTTTTGTCGTGGAGGTGGAGGAGAGGCGCGCGCGGTTTCATAATGCTTTTATTATAACATTGTCTTGTCTTTGCGAGGAGTGAAACGACGAAGCAATCTCCCGAATGAGAGATTGCTTCGCTTTGCTCGCAAAGACAAGTTGTTATTCAACGATAATCGTTCCGGTCATGCTTGGGTGGTAAGAACAGAAGTAAGTGTAAGTCCCGGCTTCACTGAAGCGCCTTTGCCAGAAACCGCCGCCGGCGGAAACGGTGCCTGATCCCCAGTCAAGGTCGTCGGCTGTGGCCGTGTGTTTGTTACTGCCGTTATTGACAAAGCGCACCACGTCACCTGGTTCGATGGTCACTTCAATGTCTGAATAGGCGTTGTCGGTCATGTTGATCTGGGTGAAGGCCGTTAGACCGCGATCGTCGTTGATATCGAAACCGTCGTAGGTAATGAGAGAATTTTCGTAGGCGGTGACATCGGCGCTGACCGTCAATTCGTCGTCGGAGACTTCGTAGTTGGAAAAGAATCCGTCGGGGACGTCATCAATATGAGTGTTCCAGCTGGCGCCAAACAGTTCCTCGGCGATTGCTTCACTGCCCACGGCGATGAGCGAGCCACCCCTATCTACCGCGTAGACTTTGGGATCGGTGTTAATTTTGATCATTTTGACCCCCGGCTTGTAGGTGACGTTGCCGCCGATCTGCAACTTGCCGAGGTCGGCATCGGAAACCCATTTAACGTCGTCAAAGTCGGTGTACCAAGTGAAGTATGTTTTGTCGTTAGGGAAAACGTAGCGGAAGCCGTCACTGCCGTAATAGTAGACAGCGGAAAACGCTTGACCGCGAATGAGGTCACCGGGTTCAATGGTTCCGAGGGCCACGACTGTGGTGCTGGCCGCCTTCGCCGGATGGATCGGCATGGCCCCAATGGCCACGGCGACGATGAAGATGGTAAAGAAGAATTTGTTCAACATAAGAACAAAAATATTTAACAGACGCGGGATGGATTATATCATGGCTTGTAAGTCCTTCAAAGCTAGTTGTGGATCAATAGCTCCAAAAATAGCTGAGGCGGTCACTAAACGGGTGCAACCGGCGGAGAGCAGCGATGGGATTATCTCCTTGGTGGTGCCTCCGTCGCAGGCAATGGGGATGGTTGGCAAGTCGGCGTGCAGGCGGCGAATTTTGTCTAAGATTAGCTCTCCGAGGAATGGTTGTCCTGACGCGCCGGGATGAACCCCCATCACCAAAAGGGCATCGAGATTGAATTCTTTGTTGAGTTTATCCTTAATCGGAGTCTCGGGGTTGAAAGCCAGACCGGCTTCCAATTTGTAGATCTGCTTTATTTCTTCAAGGACAAGGCCGATCGGTCGGTCGAGCTCGGCGTGGATAATCGCGCGGCGCAATTGCGGGACGTGTTTCTTCCACTCGGCGATAATCGGTAAAGGGTTTTCCACCATCAAGTGGATTTCGTAGACGACCGGCGTATTGATGTCACCAATCATCTGCGCGTCGTGCCAGGAAACGTGGGGGAAAGCTGTGCCGTCCAAAATATCAACGTGGACGGTTTTGACGAGGCTGTCGACCAGGCGCAAGCGGCGTTCAAATTCTTTGGCCGACTCGACCAGAATGGAAGGGATAATTTCAATCATATTGCGCGAGCCTTCTTACGTGTCTTTCTTCGTTGGAAAACGGCGTTGCTAAAAAAGCCTTGGCGATTTCGACGGCATCGTCCATGATCGCAATGCGGCCGGGAACGCACAAGACGTTTACATCGTCGTCGTTGCGCATACTGCGAGCCGCCTCGATTGAGAAGCCGATTCCCGCGCGGATGCCTTTTGTTTTGTTGGCGACCACGCAAACACCAACCGCGTTTCCGCACGAAAGAATGCCGACGCTTCCCGGATCGCTAACGACCGCCTCGGCGACGGCGCGGGCGATTGACGGATAGTCGTCGTCAGCAACGAGTGTGTTCGCGCCGAGGTCAATGGCATCTGGGAGCGATGATTTTAATCGTTCCTTGAGTTCAAATCCCGCATGGTCGGCGCCGAGATAAATTGTTGGTTTAGGCATATTTTCTGCGGATTTTTTTGTCGCGAGCGATCAATTCAGTCATTAGCCGATTAACTAGGCTTTTAGGATCGGAATCGTAAATCACGTGTTCGCCGATATTTTTGTGGGCGGTGTGCAGGAGGTGGGGGATTTCGTCAGCCATGCCGCCGGAGCCGGCCAAGACTCCGATCAGCTTACGGTCTTCAAAGGCGATAGTAAATTCATTGAGGGTGCCCATGCGGCCACCGATGGTGATGACGGCGTCGGCGGATCGGGTTAGCAAGAGATTTCTGCCAGAGTAGTCAAAGCCGGTGTAGACGATGACGTCGTGAAAGGCGGTCGGGAGTTTGTAGGCGCGCACATGGGAGAGAGGAGTGGCCGCCGGAGAGAAACCGATGCATAGTCCGCCGTGTTCAAAGTTCCCGCGGGCGGCTTCGTATGGCAGGCCGGTGGTGGCGCCGGTTAACAAGACCGCGCCTTGCAAAGCGATTTGACGACCAACCTCATAAGCCAAAACGGCGCCAGCTTTGACGGTCGGCCCGGCCGCGGCGCCGGAGACGCAGATTTTGAACGAGCCTTCTAGACCAAAGGCGGCTTTGAGTTTGGCGCTTTGTTTTTTTTTCTTTTTTGCGATGAGGTTAGGGGTTGGTTTGGGCATAACGTTGTGATTATGGATGTGGCCAAATTATAACACAGCACCCCTCCTTATTCGTATTCCCCTTCGACCAATTGCAGAACTCGCTTTTCGATCGTCGCCTTCGGCTTGGTCTCGTACGCTCAAATAGGCTGAATTGGCCTGCGGGAAACACTTCGTTCGTGGGATGCTTTAGTTGATTTATCGAGCCAATCACGATAAGATCTCCGCACTATGAGTCGACCAAATTTTCCCGAGCGCGAAGAAGAAGTCCTCAAATTCTGGGAGCAAAATAAGATTTTTGAACAGACTTTGGATAAGCCGTCCCCGCGCGGCTCGTTTGTTTTCTATGAAGGTCCACCAACAGCCAACGGCAAGCCGGGCATCCACCATGTCGAGTCGCGGGCGTTTAAGGATTTGTTCCCGCGTTTCAAAACCATGCAAGGCTTTCATGTCGGCCGTCAGGCTGGTTGGGATACTCACGGTTTGCCAGTTGAACTCGAAGTCGAAAAGCAACTTGGGTTCAGCGGCAAGAAAGACATTGAAGACTTCGGCATCGCCGAGTTTAACGCCCAATGTAAAAAAAGCGTTTGGAAATATTTAGAAGATTGGAACGCCATCACCAAGCGTATCGGTTTTTGGGTTGACCTTGAGCATCCCTACGTGACTTATGATCCAAAATACGTCGAAGGTCTGTGGGGGATTGTCAAACAGATTTGGGACAAGGGCCTTCTCTATAAAGACTATCGTGTGACGCCGCATTGTCCGCGTTGTGGCACCAGTTTGTCGTCGCACGAATTGGCGCAAGGGTACAAAGATGTCAAAGATTTGTCGGTTTATGCTAAGTTTAAAGTCATTGGAGAAGAGAATGCCTATTTTGTCGCTTGGACGACGACTCCATGGACGCTTCCCGGCAACGTGGCTCTAGCGGTGGGTGCGGATATTGATTATGTGAAAGTCCGCGTCGGCGACGTATTTCTTTGGTTGGCCAAAGCTCGCTTGGCCGACGTGGTAAAAGAGGAGTTCGAAATCGTCGAGGAGTGCAAAGGCTTTGAGCTGGTTGGTAAATCTTACGAGCAGTTGTTTCCGTTTTTGTCTTTTGTTATTGCTTCGTCGCAGGATCCTCGTAATGACAAAGCGTTTACCGTCCTTGCCGCGGACTTCGTCTCAACGTCCGACGGCTCCGGCATCGTGCATACGGCCGTCATGTACGGCCAAGACGACTTTGATTTGGGGCAAAAAGTGGGATTGCCCAAACATCATTTGGTCAAACCCGACGGGACGTTTGTCGATAACATGGATTTTCTTTCCGGACGCTACGTCACCGACGAAGACGTCGCCGTGGACATCATTAAAGACTTGGCGCATCGCGGATTGCTATTCAGCAAAGCCAAACACGAGCACTCTTATCCCCATTGCTGGCGTTGTAAATCCAAAATTATCTACTACGCCAAAGATTCCTGGTACATCCGCATGTCGTCGCTTCGTCAGCAGTTGATTGACGCTAACGAAACCGTGCATTGGGAACCGGAGCATATTAAAGATGGACGTTTTGGCGAATGGTTGCGCGAAGTCAAAGATTGGGCTTTCAGCCGCGAACGTTATTGGGGCACGCCATTGCCGATTTGGGAGTGTACGGAGTGCGATCACAAAACCTGCGTTGGCAGTTTTGCGGAACTTGGCGTTTCACCTGACTTCGACCCACACCGTCCCTTTGTCGACGAAATCGAAATCACTTGCACCAAATGCAACGGCACCATGCGCCGCGTCAAAGAAGTTTGCGATGTTTGGTTTGATTCCGGTTGTATGCCTTTTGTTTCCGGTGCGGTTGGTTTTCCGGCCGATTATATTAGTGAAGCGATTGACCAAACTCGCGGCTGGTTTTACACCTTGCTGGCGGTGTCGGTTTTGCTCGGCAAGGGCGCGCCGTATAAAAATGTTATTTGTTTGGGGCACTTGCTCGACGTCAACGGCAAAAAGATGTCGAAGTCGCTCGGCAACATTGTCGACCCCAACGAGATGATCAATAAATACGGCGCCGACGCTATTCGTTGGTATATGTACACCGTCACCCAGCCGGGCGACTCCAAGCGTTTTGACGAAAAGTCGTTGAACGAAATGGTCCAGAAAGTCTTTATGATTTTGTGGAACGTAAAAGCGTTTTATGAATTGCACATTAGCCGTCCCCAGGGGACGGCTAATCAAAAACACGTTCTTGATCGTTGGATTTTGGCCAAGCTGAACGTGCTTGTTAAGGAAACAACCGAGAACCTCGAGAACTATATTGTCACCGAAACCGCGCGCGACATCGGCGAGTTCATCAATGACTTGTCGACCTGGTTTGTGCGTCGTTCGCGTGATCGCATGAAGACCGGCGAAGGCGTGGACGTACTGCGCCAAGTCTTGTTGACCATCTCGAAATTAATGGCCCCGTTCACGCCGTTCTTGACCGAGGCGTTGTATCAGGATCTCGGCGAAAGTGGGAGCGTCCACCTCGCTGACTGGCCCATCGCTGACGAAGCTTTGATTGACGAGCAAGTGTTGAAAGACATGGCTTCGGCGCGGTTGATCGTCTCCGCCGCTCTTGAGCGTCGCGCCGTCGCTGGGATTAACGTCCGCCAGGCGTTGGCATCGATGGCCGTAGGGGCAATGCATGCATTGCCCGACGAGTATACCCAAATTATTCTCGATGAAGTCAACGTCAAAAAGATTGATTGGCAAAAAGCAGATCAACTCTCTGTAGAGCTCGACACTACGCTGACGCCGGAACTCCTCCGCGAAGGACTAGTCCGCGAAATGATCCGCCAAACTAACGCCGCGCGCAAAGAAGCGGGACTGACGGTTGACGATCGCGTCAAGCTCACTGTGACGACGATGGATGAACAGGTTAATCTAGCAATCGACGAACACAAGGCTGAACTCCTCGAAGGAACACGCGCCAACGAGGTTGTTGTTGAAGTGGGGGCAGGGGAGTCGTTTAGTGTCAAAATCCAAAAAATCTAACATGCTCCACCATATCGACCGCAAAACTACCGTTCTCCTCGTCCCGGAAAACGACGCCGAGGCGGTGCAGATTATTGATTTGGCCAAAGCGCTCGGCATGGAGTTGTTAATTTCCGCTCAGCCGCACGGCGCGCGGTTGGAGTACGAAGACAATTTACTCGAACGTTTGCAGATGACGGGGAAGTCCGACGTGGTCGTCGTTGAGATGCCAGGACCAGAGGAAGAAGCACGATTGCGCAAAATTGGATTTAACATCATGGTCATTGATCATCATCGCTATGACGACGTTGACCGCATGACTGATCCAGAAACGAAAGAGCCGTTGCCGTCGTCGCTTGAGCAGTTTTTGGTCGCTTTTGATGTGACGGACGAAGAAATAAAAACAGCGGGGTTTGATCCGCGGATGGTGCGCGGGGTTGGATCGATGGATCGCGGTTTTCTTTGGGCCTTACAGCGTGATGGATACAGTCAGGATGAAATCAAAGATGTTTCTCGTTACACGCGCGACTTGTCTCGTCGAGCGCGGGGCGATGAGAAAACGGATTTGAACGAAGCGGCTTCGGCGCGTGCTTGGGAGCATCGTCGGCAAGCGGGGGAGTATTTGGTGGTCACCTCCGACGAACCCGGCGCGGAAATCCGCCCGGTGGTGTCGCTGATGGCCGCCGAGCAATTTGGCAAACCAACGCCGATGATCATTACTTCGCGTGGCGGCTTACTCATTTACGTCCAAGAAACCCTCAAAGCCATCGAGCTGTTCAAAAAGTTCGGCGGGTTTACGTTTGGTCAAGATACCTGCTGGGGGTATAATAATGCAATCAACGGACGAAAAGTGACTATCGAAAATGTACTGGCAGTTATTTCAAAAACTTCGCGAATGCTTTAGCGAAAGCACGGAATTCTGCTGGTGATTCTTTTACATAGCGAAATACAAGTTTTGGATCAACTTCATCGTACACATGTACCAGAATATTGCGGAAACCCGCCATCGTTTTGTTGCGTTCGGCTAAGTCAGCGGGGACAATCTTTTGTCGACCGATTTCTTCGATAATTTTTTCGTAGGAATCACCCGCCTTGCCAACTTTTTGGACCAAGAGGTGGTTACCAATATCGGTAATGATTTCGATTGCTAAAATAAAATATCGCTCGGTTGCTGCTTGAAGTCGCTGATCTAGCATGAAAACTTTTTGAGGTGTTTTGCTAATTAGCTCTAGCTCACCAATCAATCGATCAAGGCGAATGAGTTTTTGTGAAATGGAGTGTCGATTAAGCGGTGACATAGGAGGAGATTTTTTTGAGGATCAAATATTCTTGTGTTTCTAAGTGTGGGCGAAAGTCTTCGTAGTCTTGCATGGCTCGGAAAATTAATTCCTGTGTGAGCGATGGTTTTTTGTCGAAGAGTTGCTCGCCCTCAAATAAAATACGGTAGCGAAGAAGGGTGGGTGCGTTTTTAAGATTTACAAGATCGATATGGGGCATTTTCAGGATTTGGTGTAGTTCATCAAAAAGACCCAACAGGAACTTGGTGTGTTTTTTTTGAGAGTAAGTAGGTGATAGAAAAATTCCCAAATCAACATCTGAAAGACGGCCAGGTTTTCCCCCTTTTGCTTGTGAACCAAATAGATAAACAGCCACAATGTTTTTGTTGGCTTTTAAAGAACGAATTATCTGTTGACGTTGTAATTTTGTGAGCTTCACACAGGCAAAGCTTAACATAAAACATAGTAAAAGACATCATGCCCTTGACAAAGGGGTGTTTTTGGTTTGTCATTGGTGGTCCCTGACCCACTCACCACAGACACGGAGTTCGCATCATGATCGACCCTGACCGTTACAAACCGATGCTCATCGAGGAGCGTCCGTTGCACGAGCTCTACGGGTTCGAGGAGGCGCTTGAGGATTTCCTCGACGCCGCCACTGCCCCAATGCGCGATGACGCGGAATACCGCGAGGCTCGTGAGGTCGTCATCAAGGTGGCCCTCCCGAGTGTCATCTTCGAAGGCGTGGAGGAGTTCCGGGCGGGTGTCCGTCAGGCGCTCGAAGGCGGTCGTTGGGGCGGCGATCGGCGTCGCGACCGGCGGCTCAAACTGCGGCGGCTGATTCAGCTGTGCGCCGAGTATCTCGGCGAAGCGGATCCGACCGCTTCCTTTCCGGAAGGTTGGGAACATTCGCGGCTTTACTACGGCTACTATGCTTGTAGCAAGTACGCGAAAATGGTCGGCCTGCCGCAGGAGGATGCTTTGCTTTTGGGACTGGCCAAGCATGTGCAGATCCTCATCGGGAAGACGGGGGATAACTAGTCCCTGACACTCTCGGCGACGCGGGAGTATTTTTCCGCGTCGCCACCCCACACACAGGCGTGAAGACTTCACAATTGACTCGTAACCAATTGCGAAATTACTCGCTGTTTGCGAGGAGCTTTGCTCTCTCGCGGGCAACTCGCTGATTGTCGAGTTTCGCGCCTGGATGCGGGGTGGTAACAGAAAGAGGCCTTCGGGCCTCTTTTTTGATATAGTGTTGTCATTATGGGGGAGACATTACATTTGTTGCAGGTTGCGCGGCGCATCGAACATGATGTTGTTTTGCGTGATCGAGCGGATGTTGTTTTGCGTGGCCTTGAGAAAGAGCCACTGATGGATGGCCTCTACGAAACGCCCATGTCCAATCGTTTTCACGCCGAAGGACCAACAGTGCGCTCGCATTTGCGTTTGATGTTGATGAGTTTGTTTGCCATTTTGGACGGCAAAATCCACTTGTTGGAAATCGAAGAGTTTGCGCGGCTCAAAGGCATGGAAGATGAAATACAGGAGATGGAACAGATGCTGACCGAAAATCCAGCCACGTTTGAAGTTTTTTGTTTGATCCACGATGTTGGCAAGCAGTTTAAGGTGTTCGTTGATGACCAAGATCACATTCACTACCACGGCCACGCCAAGGAAATTTATCGTCCAGAAATTCGTGATCTGCTCTATCGCCTAGCCGCGCAGTACAAGCTGGAAGATCGCGATGTGGAGATGATTGTGCCCTTGGTCGCTTTTCATTTGGAGCCTTTGCATCGATTCAGAACGTCGGCGCATAAGAAAGACGTTGAGTTGATCGCCAAACTTGGGGCTAAGCAAGGCCAAGACAGTGATGACTTCATGAATATGTTGCAAGCGGCGATTTTGTTGGATCAAGTGTTTGGTTCGCGCGAGGTTGTCGGAGAAAAAATTACGACCGATGCAAATCACTTGGTCAATTTTTTGATCGCTGAACGCGAGTATGCTCCGTGGAAACTGGCGCAAAAAGAAGCGGCTCGGGCTCTGGAACGGAAGCGTAGTCTGCACAAGGTGTTGGTCGAGGCTAAGCTCGACGGGCATGGGATGATGCAATTGACCGGGATGAAGCCGGGGAGGGAACTAGGAGATTTGTTAAAGAAAATACAGGCCGCCGTGCTGGAAGAAGGGGAGTTGCCAAAAGAAGCGTCGGCGTGGAAAGATGAGCTGGCTCGACGTTTGTTATTGGCTCGGGCCCGACTATGATTAGCATGTTAACCGGCACAATTGTCCATCACGGCATCGGCTTCCTGATTTTGCGGGTGGCCGGAGTTGGTTATCGCCTTACTTTACCAGAATCGATTGCCCACGGACTTTCTGGCGAGATTACGCTCTACACCCACCACGTAACCCGCGATGACGGGCCGGAGTTATTTGGATTTACCACCATGGCTGGCCTCGAACTCTGCGCCAAACTTTGCGACGTCAACGGCGTGGGTCCAAAAATCGCTCAAAAGATTGTGTATGGGGGCAGATCAATCGAAGAAGTGATTGAAAAAGTCACCAAAGGCGATGTGGAATTCCTCTCGGGAATTCCAGGCGTTGGCAAGAAAACGGCTCAGAAAATAATTTTGGAACTGCAAGGCAAGCTGGTGGACGGCCCGGGCCCTCGGGTCGATGAAGAGGCAATGAACGCCTTGATGGGCCTTGGTTACACTAAATTGCAAGCCGAGAGCGCTCTTTCCGACTTGGGAGAGGTTGGTGGAACTGAAGAGAAGATTCGTGCGGCTTTAAAAACACTGGGACGATAATATGCCAACCTCCGGCGCCTTTTTACAATCCCGCGGCTGGGAAGCGTTTCAACAGTTGTTGGGCAAGGAAGTGCGGCGCATCGACGGCACGCTCATCATTAAACAAGAGATCGGCCTTGGCATGCACTATTGGTATTGCCCTCGTGGACCACTTCCGGATGGTCCGGATGGGGTCAGGTCGGGAATCAGGAATAATGATGCTATTTTTTTACGCTTTGATTCAGTTATTGAGTGTCATAAACAAATTCCTGATTCCCGACCTGACCCCATCCGGATCGCCCCTCACGACGTCCAACCGCGCACCACGATCATCCTCGATCTCACCAAATCCGAAGAGCAACTTTTGCAAGCGATGCATCCGAAGACGCGCTACAACATCAAAGTCGCGTCGCGTCGCGGTGTGACGATTGAGATTGGTGGCGCGGAGTTGTTAGAAACTTTTTTTTCGTTGTTGCGATCAACGACCGAACGAAATATTTTTCGCGCGCATCCGAAATCGTATTATCAAAAAATGTTGGCGACGCGCGACACCGACGTCAACATTTTTTTTGCTCTGGCGCGTGTGGATAACAAACCGGCGGCGATGGCACTCATGATCGACTTCAACGGCGCGCGCACTTATTTGCACGGCGCTTCGGACTATCAATTGCGCGACGCCATGGCTCCATTTGCCCTCCATTGGCACCTCATTAAAGATGCCAAAAAGAGGGGACTGACAGCCTACGATTTTTGGGGCATTGCCCCGACCGATAACCCTTCAGAACCCTTGGCTGGAGTGACCCGTTTCAAGAAAGGTTGGGGTGGGGATATTGTCCGTTATCCACAGACCACGGATATAGTTCTGCACCCTATTAAATATGCCTTTTATCGACTTGTCCACCGGTTGATAACTCGCCGTTGATTTGCTATTATCGTGACCTACGCGCCCATAGCTCAGCTGGATAGAGCGCTTCCCTCCGAAGGAAGAGGCCAGACGTTCAAATCGTCTTGGGCGCACCAGAAAAATGCTTCACCCCGCGGTGGGCGTTTTTCTATTTATCCACAACTGGTGCTTGCCAAACCCATGCCCTTTTTGCGTTTTTGCGTTATAATAATTCACGAATTCACCGCGCTCTAAATCACTAGGTCCTTGATAGCTTTTTTTGGCCAATAATTTTTGACCAACGTATGACATGGAAACAGCAACTTAAATCACGAGCGGTCAAAGGACTTGCCGCCGCGACTGCCATTTTGACGACGCTGTCGCTCTTTCCGGCGTTCGCGTTGGCGGCCATAAACGTCAGCGTCACCGCAGACTCGTCGATCAACTTGTCGGCAAGTGATATCGACTTGATCATCAAGTCAGGATCCACAGCGACTTCGATCACGGTGGGATCAACCAACGTGACCGTTGTCCTCGACGCCACCGGATCGGTCACGATCACAGCACCTGACGAAAACGAATTGGTCAACGATGCTGGCTTATCCGAGTGTACCCGCGTTAGCGGAGACCCATCGATCACTATCACCTATGACGGTTCCGGTACCGACACCGTGATTGTCACTCCTTCAGCTTCCTTATGCGCTTCTGGTGGAGGCGGCGGTGGCGGTGGAGGCGGCGGATCGAGCTCGTCCTCTTCTTCAACCACCCCGACAGTCACAGTGACTTCGCCAATTTCCGGTAACGCTTTGGACGGCGGCACCACTGACAACATCGAATGGAATGTTGGCGGATCGGGTGTCGACTACGTCAACTTGTACTACACTTTTGATGGCGGCGATTCTTACGCCACCATTACTACCCATGTTGATGCCGACGACGAAGAGTACGAATGGGACATCCCCAACATCGAAGAGGAAGAAGTGGTCATCCGAGCTATCGCTTATGACTCCGGAGCGGCTAAACTTGCTCAAGATGACAGCGGAACGTTCAGCATCAGCTTGGACGGCACCTTGCCGGAAGACGAACCAGACACATCCAGCAGTACCTCCGGCGAAGTCATGGCCCGCGATGAAGCTAACGCTCTTCTTCCCAGCGGAGTGTCTGTCGACGGATTGGTTAAGTTGCCAGACGACGGTGATTCGGCCACCCAGAGCGATTCCGCCGTCTACTACGTAGGGCTTGACGCTAAGCGTCATCCTTACCCAAATTCACAAATTTTCTTCACCTGGTTCTCAGACTTTAGTTCTGTCCAGGAGATCAGCGCCACTGACTTGGCTTCCATGACGATTGGCACGCCGATCCTCACCCGCCCAGGAACGCTGATGGTCAAAATCCAGACTGACCCCAAGGTCTACGCGGTGGAACCAGGCTACGTCTTGCGCTGGGTGACTTCCGAGTCCGT
>ERZ1292633.1733-Hain-H41-02um-R1-1733-length-23197-cov-6_pt1 | contig 23197 bp, 11 predicted proteins | sample MGYA00564406_ERZ1292633 | MGnify/ENA primary metagenome ERZ1292633 (study PRJEB36523, sample SAMEA6512639) | groundwater metagenome | collected 2019-01-08 | study: AquaDiva: Metagenomics assemblies of 32 groundwater samples | reverse complement strand
CGCGAATTTGAAAATAGTAATATCCCACACGCGCGAGATATAAATATTATGCACCTTGTCTGGTGGCTGGCCAGAGCAGAAGGCAGAGTATCATTTGCATATAAGACAGACCCAAAGGGGAGTATTTTCCTTTATACGCTTAAAGAAAAGGCTGTATATGCATGTACATTCAGTAATGCCCCTGAGCGCCAATTATTGATTGAAAGTGCAAGCTTTGACGATGACGTAAGAGGGGTAACAATTTATGAAGCAATAGAAGGCCAGCGCGGTAAAAAACTAGAAGAACTGGTGCTTTTTGAGAATGGTTCCTACCTTGTTGAGCCCCGAGTCATCTTTAAGGAACATAATTTCGGGCTTGAAAAAGAAATAGTAAAAATTGCTGAAGAATTTTTAAATCCGGAATGGAAACTCTCAACCATCGCCAAGTCCCTGAAAATGAACCAAAATGTTTTAATGAAATACATTTTTAGAGAGGAAGCGCTCAAAAAGACAGTGGTTGAACGTATAAGAGTTTTACTTGAGGTATACGGCAAGGATATACAAAACATAAGTAAGGATTTAGGCGTAACAAGCCAGCAGCTTAGGAATTGGCTTAATAGAAAAACAGAAATTATTGAAGTTTGGGAAAAAGCATCAGGGCGCAAAAGAAAAGTTTTAAGAAAGACTACTAGTATTGATGAGCTGGTTAAGCCGGTGAATAATTCTGTTCAGGCTAAAGAATTACTTGATTCTTTGAAAAGCCACAGCAGGTTCATAAAGGCTAGCCGGGCACTTATTGAAAAAGCTATCAGCCAAAATTGGCAGAAGATGGATGCAATGCTATTGCTCAGAGAGATAAGGAAGAGTTCCGTAAGATTTATCGGTGATACAAAAGAAGCACAAAATATTTATAGCAATTTGAAAGGCAAAGCCAGCTCTGGCCAGATCAACAAGGTGTTCGCGGAAAAGAAAATAAGGATGGTGGTAAGAAGATTCGAGAAGGGCTATAAATTAAGATCGAATGTGCTTTCAGCCATCAACAACGATATTGTTAGGTTTGAGAAATATATTGCAGGCAAGCTCGTTGTCGAAACTCCAGAAGAGCCTTTAAAGAAACAAGCCCAAAAGATCAAGGCAGAAACTAAAACGCAAAGTAAGCCTTCAGTAATCAGCTTAGATATTTACATAAGCCAGTTAAAAGATGCGTTAAGGAGCAATGATCTTGGTGCTGTTATAAAAATAGCCTTGAGAGCTCTTATTGAATATCCGTTGTCAGAAAAGATCAACCGTTATCTTGGAGAGGCTTATTTGAGGAGTGGACAGGAAGATGAAGCACTGGCAAGTTTCCAGAAATCTTTACGTATTGCGAACATGGATCCGGCAGTACATAGATGGCTAGGTATTTTCTACCGTGATGCAAAAGGCAAGCGTGATATAGATGAAGCTCTGCTTTATTTTGAGCGCGCACGCAGCTTATATAAGGATCAAGAAAAGATAGCTTATTGTCTTTGCGATGAGGCAAGATTGTTTACTGATGAGGCAAAAAGGAGCCTGAAGCAAAATAATGAGCCGGCAGCGGCTGCATTTGTCAAGAAGGCAATAGCAAAGTATGAAGAGGCTATTGAGACAAAGCCGGTCATGGTTGAGCCATATAAAAAGTTAGGCCACTTCTTAAATTATTGCGGTTTTTATCTTCAAAGGAGAGGAAATTTAAAAGCGGCAGCAGAATATTATGAACAGGCACTCTCTTTTTTAAAGAGAGGAGAAGAAGTATCTTCTTTTGCTCCGTTTCTTTTGCGTGATATCGCGTTTTCTTTCCAGATGCTTGCAGAAATAGACAAAGAAAAAGGCTTCCTTCCCAAAGCATTGGTTAATTACGAAAAAGCCAAGGTATATTTCAACCGGGCGAAAATTCTTTCCAACCGCTTAGATTATGGCAGGGAAGAATTCTTGCAAGGAATCCAGCAGGAAATTCAGAAGATCGCAAAGAAAATAAAGAAGCTGCAAAACCAATTAAGGCTTACTACTGGGGACACCCTTGCGATTTGTAAGCACCCGGCGCAAGCGGAGTATGCGCCGGTGTGCCCTAACCGGGCAAGCGTCCCTGCTTCGGAAGAAAGAGCGGATTTTTCGAATGATGGATGGGATTATTTAGGGATAAATATTATAGATAATTTATTGGTTCCTTCCTCTAGAGATAAATACCGGCAGATTTTGGATCATATGTATGGTAGGCCGATGGAAGTTGCAAAAACGATTGAAAGTTCTCTCTATGATCAGCAGGAATGTCAAGAATGGGCGAAGTTTTTTATTACAGATTCTGGGGATACATTCTTGAATCGGTTAAAGCAAAGCTTGAATAGGCATAAAAGTATTTTTACGACTGAACTCATTGAAGATTATATGACAGCGGTAATCCCGTTTATCAATGTGGTTTCTCGCAGAACTCAAACGCACAAAGTTTTTTATCGTAGCGATACGGTCCGTAACGTTTTTGCTAAAGCAAATGAGTGTTTCTTTACAGGTAAACTTTATGAAGGCAAAGACCATAAGTACTATTTACAAAAGGCAATGGAGCTTGCACAGAAAAATAAAGACAGCAAGATGATTGAAAAAATAAGGCGCGCGGAGTATTGGTTAGAAAAGGGGTCAGACCCCTTTTCTATTCCGCACCCTTGCATCCTTATGGCCGAGGCACAGGATGGGCAAAAAGGCTCTTTGATGCTGGTTGATTCGGCAATGCGCCAGAGCAAGGTTACTTTTCATTATCCTGCCATAGATGATTTTTGCCAGTCAGATGAGGCTAAGTACAAGAAGGTTGCCAATACTTTACATGAAGCTGCCCAGGATATTATCGCACTCATTGATTTCTTTGAGTATCTCTATCCGAATCTGGGCCGTATTAAGGTGCGCATAGATCACGGGTCGGATTACTTTGGCATGCAGGATGAAAATACGGTTATTCTTGATTATGAAGCTTTAAGCAATAAGCATTTGCTTGTGATGGTGATGCGCCATGAAATCGGGCACATGATTATTGATCATTTGAAAAAACAAAGATATATCAATCCGGTTATTGCAGAGGCGTATCTTATTAAGGAAGACTTAGAGTTTTTAGACAGCTTGCCTGAAGATGCGCAAAATGAATTGCGCGGGGCGCTCCAGGATCCGCAGAGCCGCATTGACAAAAACGGCAAGTTTTACCAGCTTTGGTTAACCGATAAAGAAAAGAGAGATAAGGCTATTATCGATTACTTAAAAGATAAATCGGTTTTTAGTGAAGAGGTGTTTGAGCATAATAAGCAGCTGTTTGAAATAAAAGGCAAAAAATCAGCCGAAGATAAAATAGCATCCCTGGCCCATCTTTTTGCGCAGGTTAAATCCAGAGGCAGATTCCACAGTATTATACAGCATCAGCGTTTTGATGATGTCGAAAAACTATGGTTTGCGGTAGCAGGCATTAATGAGCCGGTGTTAATTTATGAAATAAAAAGATTACTTAACAATAAAGATGATGAAGCCGGCCTTGGCGCTTATGCCATAATAGACAGGTTCGCTCGTATGTATTCCGATTGGGCCAAGATGTATTTTGAACAGGGTATTTGTGATATTGCCAGGGAATATTGCGCAAAAGCCATAAATACTTTTAATTCTAATAATATTGATGCGCATATTCAGTTAGGCAAGATTCTGATGAATCAATATGAATTTGCTTCTGCCAGGGATTGTTTAATTAGAGCCGCCAGGCTGATTAATAATAAAATGTTTGAGCTATCTTATCATAGTATAGAAGCAGGGTTATTGCGCGGTGAGCTTGGACAGATAAAGCCGCTTATTTCTCGGGCTAAGCTTAATGTTAAGCGCCAGGCATTATTTTTTGCAATGGCTGATGACTCGATGCGCATGGATAAGATTGTCAAAGTTGCTAGGCTTATTGCGAAGGATAAGCAAATAACCATGAGCCAGGAAGAATCGGATAAATTAGATATTATCGCATTTAAAATTAGTATTAGCCAAGACAGAGCTCACAGATATAGATTATTGAGCCAAAATCATGAATTATTAGAAAAAGTAGGCGCTGGTAACAAGACAAGCGGCTTGGCACAACCCGGAACTTACGATATTGCTGTTGCCGCTGCTGTGGTTGTAGATATATGGGGGATATCCAGGGATGCTATTTTTACGCTGGAAGTCCTCGCCAGCATATGGAATGAAAATATAAGCGGCCGTAGGCGTGAAAAGTTTGTGCTTGAAGCAGTGCGCCGCTTGTTTCATCAAGGATTGATACAGCCGTTACTTGAAGAATATTCTCAGCTTAAAGAAAAAAGTGATTCTGATAATGGAAGCGGGGAAGGTTATAAAGAAAGATCCGAGTATTACGCTTCAAAAAATAAAAGGCAGCAGTTAATCGATTTTGGGGTTACTTCGGAAGGCCGTAATATGCCGCGCTCAACCCCGCCGGATAATCTTGGCCTGGCGTTTCATCATAGGAAAAAAGCTTCTAAAAAATCGAATAGTCCATTTACAAAACGAACGCCAAGCCCGTTTACTCCTCTGAAACCAAACATCCCGAGAATAGAGCTTAGCCCATTCTCCAAAAAAGTACCTGGCCCATTCTCTAATGAAGGCTATGAAGATAGAAATAGGCGTTACGCAGATTTTATAAAGCAGCAGGATGTAGTTGATGGGTGGCATCCTTGTCATTACTATTCAGGTAGTGGTAATGAATTTAGAAAAAAAGAAGATGCTGTTTCGTATGATGTCGCTAAATTAAAAAATAAAATTGAGCAAATCGCCATGTTATGGAGATCTGGTTTTGGTAATCACGTGTTTGCGATACAGATTGATGCATATGCATATGTACACTTTAAGCAAGAAGAAAAGATCCGAATAAAATTAGAAAATCTTATTTTAGAATTAGAGAATCTTTATAATCATATTCCTTTCGAAGAGCTTGATAGTCAGGCAGATGAGTTTAAGCCTTTATTTGAGATAAAATATTTAATTCCAATTTTAAAGAATGAGTGTGTTAAGTTGCTTAAGAAGCCCGAGGAAGTAATTTCGGAAAGAATATTCATTATTGGAAAACATATTATCAATTTAGGAAGGGTATTTGATGCGTATACTAGACAAGCAATACATACTTTATCTTTATATCCTGGTTATGAAAATTATATGGTAATTGTTGAAAATATGGATACAAAGAAAGAACCTTGGTGTTACATCTCAGCAGTTAATTTTAGTGAAAATAATTTGGCTAGACAGTTAGAAGAGGCGCAAAAATCAAGAAATGAATTATTTGAGCTTGGCCAGGCATTTTATCGCAAAGAAGGAGAAGCCGCGGGGTTTGTGCCTATTGATAATTTTAAAAAAGAAAGCGCAGAAGATGTTAAGGACAAGGCTAAAGAAGAAAAAGCGCCAGGCACCTTTTTACTTGATATGGAAAAAGAAATATTGAGATTGATTGCTCAAGGGAAACTGAATAAAGAAATTGCCCAAGTATTATCCCGTTCAGAATCGAATATTAATAAGTATACTTCAGAGCTTTCTAAAAGGTTTGAAGTTTCAGGGAAAAAGAGAGAGCTGCGGTTAAATTTAATAAGGCGTATAAACGAGTTAGGATTGATGGAGTATCTGGATACTGCTATTTTAGAAAATCCGCTTACCGAAAAAGATAAAAATGTTCTAAGGCTTTTAGCCGAAGGTTATAGCTATCAAGAGATCGCAGATTCAATGGATATTGTAAGCCGTGAAAATATAGGGGCGCTAGTTTCAAAGGTCGCCAAAAATGCCGGGATTACCATAGCGGATGATTACAGTATTTATAGTTATAAGGGGGTATTAAGGTTAATAATTGAACTTAAAAAGAAAGGCTTCTTAGCCAAAGATCTGCATCCAAGGCGTTTGATCCAGCGTATCGCCGGGCTTCTACCTACTGAAAACGAGCAGAAAGTATTGGAGTTTATTGCTAGAGGTATGTCTAATCAGGAAATCTCTGAAGAATTGTCTTTTAGTATCGGCTGGGTAGAAGCATTAGTAAAGAATTTATATAAACGTTTTAACATGCATGGCGGCAACGGATTCTCTGATGTTTATAAAGCGAGGCTTAAACTTACTCTCTATGCAAGGGCGTTGGGATTTTTACCTTTTGATGTGAATTTTGCAAAATTAAATAATCTTTCAATACCTCAAGTTAAAAATTACCAAGAAATAAAAGAAGCAGATTTTATTGATCATCCTTTATATCTTACCGGCCAGATACTTGGTATTGATAAGACCAAGTATAAAGTAAAATTTGCGCTTTTAGAAAAAATTATAAACCTGACTAGGGAAGCGTTATTAAATATCTGCAGAATGTCTGAAAAAAATGAGTATGAACTTTATAATATTGATTATGAATTGAAAATGATACTAGATAAAATTAGCTATAGTTTAGATGGTGTAACATTGCTTAGGCCAAAAAATGACGAAACCTATCATCAGCGGCTTTTAAGAAGTGTACTTACTGATAAAAATAGAAAACTTATTTTTTCTGATCTTTATAATAAAATTAAAGATAAGGGGTTAAGCCAGGAGCAAATTGTTTCAATAGCTAATACTCGTTTGCGCCAAAGAAAAGAGGTAAGTGCTCGTGTAAGGGAATCCAAAAAAGTAACTTCTAATCAAATAAGGCCGCGAAATGGGAATTCTTCTATTATTAATGGAGCTATAGATAGATTAAGTTTTGAGGGAAATGATCGGAATTTGCCGAACTATGCAAATTTTTGCATGAGGCAGAAACTTATAGAAGAAGGCATTCATACTCAAGCGCATGATTATCGTTCTGGATCGGTCATTATGACAAATAAATTTGGTATGGCGTTCTATTATCATGATGGCGGATGGAGGCCGTTAGAAAAAAATCAAAAAAGTGCAGAAGATGTTAAGAAAAAGGGGCCAGGCACCTTTTTAGAAAAAGCGCCTGACCCCTCTAGCAATAATAGGGTTTCTGCACTGGGTGAAGCCTTTAATTCGGTTGACTTGACAGGGCAAAATATTTAAAAAATTTTAAAAAAATTTCACTTTTTTCTTGACAAATCCTATGGATAGTATATACTTTACTAAAGTATTTAAGAATAATCTGATTAAAGAGTTAAGTTTCGGAATTCCTGTTTATAAGCAGGAAATCTTAGGTCAAAGATTTAAGCCGAAATATTTGAGTTTGAGCGGTCTGGAGGGACTGGTCAAGCAAAGATGTTTCGGTTTTTTATTTTTCACTTACTTACTTGAGGCAATCAAAACTTGATTATGACTAAAACAGCACTTACAATACTGATTTTTTTAATGATGTTTACCGAAAGCGCTTTCGTTAAAGAGGCTTATGCGGTTTCTCCGGCTCAAATATCTATTCCGGAAAAGTTAGGCTTTGTTATCCAGTCATATGAATCTAAGCCTATGCCCGGAAGTAATAATAAGCTTATTATCTATATTCAAGATTTCCATACTCATTATGAGGCGCAAAAAAATCTCGCCAGCATCCTAGAAAAATTAGTCAAAGATTTTAACCTTAATTTAGTGCTTGTTGAAGGCGGCTGGGGTGATGTATCCTTAAGTTATTTGAGAGATTATGGCTCTAAAGAAAAACGGCTGGAAGTGGCAGAGAAATACCTAAAGAACGGTGAAATTTCAGGTGAAGAGTACCTTGATATTATGTCTGATTATCCGATTAAACTTCAGGGTATAGAAAATAAAGAGCTTTATGACGAACACATTAAGGCATTCCTGGAAGTAGAAAAATTTCAAAGCCAGGCAAAGGCTTATATTGCTAATCTGTCCGGGATTGTTGAAGAATTAAGGCCACATGTTTATAGTAGTGATCTTTTAGAATTAAGCCAGCTGAAGAATGATATCGATGCGGAGAAAATAACGCTTGCTGATTTTTGCGTGGCACTTGCCGGTAAGGCAAAAATAAAAGAGGTGAGCCTTTCTGAGTACTTAGATTTTAATAATTTTGTGGAATTAGCAAATTTAGAAGGAAAAATTGATCTGGGAAAAGCCGAAGAAGAAAGGCAATACCTTTTATCGCAGCTTACCTCGGTTTTAACTGAAAATGAATTGAAATCAGTTAACGATGAAGCGCTAAAAAAAGCAGGTGAAAAGCAGTTTGGTTATTATTCGCGGCTGAATGAATTGGCGATGGAAAAACTTCCTGATTTTACGAAATCCATCTGGAGCGCGCGTACCTATGCCAATCTAAATATTTATCTTGATTATTTGAAAGCTTCAGAGGGTATTGATCTTACTGGTTTATCTTCGCAAATAGAAATATTAACAACTAAAATCAAAGAAAGTTTATTTTCAAGTGATGACCAGCGTAAATTATCCGAAATCTCGGATAATTTACAGCTTTTAGATAAGTTGGTTGAGCTTAAATTTTCTCCGGAAGAATATGAAGCGTATCAGAATAAAAGAAAAACTTTTGATTTTAATGCATGGGTGGAATTTCTTAAAACAAACGCCGCAAAATTCAGCTTTACGAAAACCGTTGATGCAAATTTTTCCGTGGTTGCCGATAATTTAGATATTTTAGATCAGTTTTATCAGATAGGCGAAAAGCGTAATGAAGTCTTTATCCAGAATATAATTTTGCAGATGGAGGATGATGGCACTGACATAGCCTGTCTTATTACCGGGGGGTTTCATACCCCGTTTATCATAGAGCAGTTAAGGGAGAAGGGTGTCTCTTATTGCGTAATTGCCCCGCGTATTACGCAGGCTGCAAATGACGCCCAGTATGTGAAAATCTTAAAAGAAAAAGCAGGGATAAAGTAAGCAACTAAGTAAAGGAGAGGAAGAAATGAGAAAGGTAAGTATTTTTGTAATCGCCGCTGTTTTGGTTTTGAATGTTGTTCCCGGTTATATTTTTGCTGGCCAAACTAATCTAAGGCCGCAGGCAATAGAAAATGGGGATAACGAAACACTACTTAAGGATTATGCTCCGGGTATTGGAAATTTTAATTTGGGCTCTGAGCCTTCCAAAGGCGTCGCAGATACCTTGTCAAGCCAGGCTAGTACTCTAACAGGGGTGGTTTTAGATGACCTTGGTATGCGCGGAAAAGCCTTAGGAGTGACAAATAAAAAAGACGTCAGTGAAATTAAGAATACATCAGATGGAACAGCCAAAAGAGTATATACAGAAATAGCAAATAGAATGGGAAAGATCCTTTTGGTGAGGGTCAGCGAAGGTATTGGTAGGGATGAAGTAGCGGAAAGTTTTGATTCTAATGATGTTGTTGTCCCGGATGCCCTCATCGGACAAATAGAGCAGATCCGCACGGCTATAGCCGCAGGCGGAGCATCTTATGCTTCAAAATCAGGGCAGGTTTATGAGATCGTAGATGCGATTATTGATGTGATAGAAGGTACAAATGCTTTTGTTACTAACGCGGGGAACAAACCTTTTAACAAATTATCGCCTTCTGAGTCAGGCGCTACCAGTATTATTGCAACTGGAGAAGGGGTTCGTTCGACCGGCAATTGCCCGGATATTTATGCGGATTCAATTATTACAACCGTGCCTTTTGGAGCAAAGAAGGATTTTATCAATAATCCGTTAGACCCTGAGTTAACTGCAAATGATCCTTCTAAGGTAGGCGATGTTTTATCAAGAATTGCAACTGCTAATGGCATAACTTTGAATGATATTGAAGTGCTATTAATGGATAGGGCAAGAGAAGGCGCAAGATTAGCTGCCTTGACGGAATTGAAGAAAAATTTCCCTGGCCTTGAGATTGTGCAGATAAAAGATGGCACAGTAGCACATGGTATTGAGGCAACACTCGGCAGGAAAGAAGGAAAACATAAAGTATTTATGACTGTCGGTGGTTCGCCAGAGGCATTTTTTAATAACGCTGTTACCGGCATATTTAAAGATTTAGGCGCTGTTTCAAGTTTCAGGTTATATTCAAAGAATGTGAATATGGCCTCTAACGGTAAAGAAGCAACAGATTTAAAGACGAGGTATGCATTTGATATTACCGAACAAAATCAGGTGAATAAACTACGTCCGAATGATGCAAAAGATATTCTTGAAGGTAAAAAATTATTTACCCAGGAAGATGTGGTTGGGGGTGTTGAGGCAAGTGTTGCTTTTATTACTCACAACGGAGTGTTTGGAACTAAAAGTATTGAGAAATTAGCAGATGGCAGCTATAAGATATCAGTGTTGCGTTTTGCTACTGTCGACGGAAAACCCAGTAGGTGGATTGAGGAAAGGGTTGTTCCAAGAGAAGAAGTCAATGCTTTGCTTGTTAACGAAGTTGATACTGTGGTGGCGAATTTAGAAGAGAAGACTCCTTTGATCAACGCCCAGACAGCAATTACCAGCCTAATTCAAAATCGCGATAGTGATTATATGAAGGCTGTTAATTCAACTAACAGCGCAGCTAGCGTAACTGTTCCTGAGGGGTTTGAATTTATGCCTGGCCGCGATGCGTTTGAGGCTTTAATGAAAAGCGGGCAAGCGATGATTGCAGTTAACGTCGTAAGTTATAACCAGATAGAAGGCCATATCCGGGCGGCAATAAAACAGAATGCCGTGCTTATTTTTGAAGTTGCGAAATCGCAGTTAGGTTATGCTTTAGATGAAAATACGGTAATGAGTTATGTTCGGGAAATTGTTAAAAAAACCGGAAGCACTGTTCCTATAATTGTGCACGGTGATCATATACAATATTCAGAAGTTAAGCAGATGGATGTTTTGAAGAAAACCTATGAAGAGGTTAACGGAGAAGGTTCGTTTAAAGCCGGCATGGATGTCAACAAAATTGATGCCGCAATATTAAGGAAGGTTAATGACAGATTGAAGGAAGCTATTGAAAAGGAGCGCAAGGCTATAACCGCTATTAACGAGCGTTTGATTAAGGCGGGTTTTACATCTATAGCCATAGATGCTTCGACTATCTTTGATGAATTCGGAGGAGAAGTTGTTTCGAATTATTATGCAAATAAAGGGACAAAGGCAGAGAAATTGGCTATCAAACTTGAAAATGAATTTGCCCTGCCTCTTGAGTGGGGGGTTGATTTCTTAAAGTTAGACCCGGATACAAAAGAAGGAAAAGCCAGGTTTGATGAGGTAAAGAATAAGATAGTATCTGATATGCAGAGACGCAACAGGCCGCAGGATGAGATTGATTCCCGCGTAACAGAGTTGCAGGATGCATTCGGAAAATTAGTAAAAGAAGCAAAAGCAAATAAGCTGGATGCGCAAGTAGTGATCGATGCTTATGATAAGGTCATGATAGAAATAGAGCAGGCTAAAATAGCCGGAATAATAGAAAAGCAGGTATTTAATAGTTTGACTGAAAATCAAAAACGCTTACTTTTACCTTCAAGCAATGTTCAAGAAACTGCTTATCAGCTTGGAGAAATACAGCGGTTATTGGGTAGATATGCTAAAAAACTCGTTGGCCGTATTGGTATTGAAGTTGAAGTAGGCCATGTTGACAGAAAATTCCCTAATCCTCGTCGTGGCGGAAAAATGGAAGCCAAGATGACCCATCCTGCGGCAGTAAAAATAATGGGTGATTATCTTACTAGTAAGGGGTTGTATTTTAATACTATTGCCACTAATAATGGTTCAGGCCATGGAACAGAATTTGACAAGGCGACACTTACTCCTGTATCGCAAGTAGGTAAGATCAGCCCTTATTTGACTCTGGAATTACAGAGGGAAGCTAACAAGTTCGGAGCTGCTATTGCACAGCACGGAACTTCCGGAAGCGATATGGATGAATTAGCAGAATTATCCAAAATAGGAGAAGTCAAATTCAATATTGCCACAAACTATCAGCAAATAGAGCTGAATGTTTTATCTCTCTTAGATGATGGTTTGCAGGGTGAAGAATTAATGAATAAGGTTATCGCAGATGCAGATGCTTTGATGGGTGGGCTCCATGCAGATACTCGGGCAAAGATAATGCGCGTTGCCGGACAATTCAAAGATGGTACCCTTACTACATCAGAAGCATATGCAGACAGCTTGTTTATGAAGTTTATGAAAAAAACATACGCCTGGGGTTTGAAAAAAGGCAAGATAAAGGAAAGTTCAACCAAAGAAGATATCGCAACTGTCCTTGCCAAGGAATTCAAACGCGTTTTTGGCGAGACGGATAAAGAGCTTTATGAATTGGGTAGGTATGTCCAAGATAGCATTAATATGCTTGATGCTATGGCATATAACGTATCTCCTGAGCAATATAAAGAGTTTTACAATCTGGCAAAGGAATCAAAAGGTGGAGCGCTGGTTATTGAGGCAAGCGCGATTTCTAAAAACACCGGGATGCTGGAACTTATCAAACAAGCAAAGCGTGATTTTGCTAATCTCAAGGTTGTAGTATATATGGAAACAAAAGACAAGTTCGAAGCCTATAAGCTAAGGCTTATGGGTGTGGGAGAAGTTGTCGATGTTATCAGCCAGGAAAGCTTAGAAACTCTTGTGCCTAGTTTAGCCGCGGATAAATCTATAGATTTAACTAAAATTAATTTTATAGTTTCCGAAGACGGCAATTACGGAAAAGGGTTTTTGAACCGGTATGATTTCCGAAAGTTAGGAATCAATCCGAGTGTGGTTGCTTTTGGGGATGATTTAACTTCGACTCCCGCAACCGGAAAATTAGCCAAGATACAGAAGGCGCGTAAGGAACTTGCGCAGAAGATATAAGGAAACCGTGTCCAATGCGGGTTTGGAGAAATCCAAGCCCGCATTGTGCGGCACGATGGGGAATAAGAAATGGCAAGAAATAAAATTTGGGCAAAAGCGATTAATATTATTCTGGTGGCGGCGCAGGAGAAGAGCCGCTAGAATATTAAAAATAGAGAGTTTTGGCAAGCCGTAAAGTAATTTAGGCAGCGGTATATTCAGCAGGTTATCGGGAAATCATGGGGTTAGAAGTCGGATATTAGGAGATTAGGTTATGAAAAGCTACTTCGAATGTGATAACGCGCTTTTACGGGGATGGAGGGATTGTTTGAATTTTTCGCCTACTTTATGCAGATGTGCAACAAATTCGGCATCGGACATTTTTTCCCATTTACGGCTTAACTTTGCGCGGATTATATGTAATTCCTGCATAAATTCGGGTTCTCTGGATTTCATGTCAAACCTCCTTAGGAGAGCATATAGTAATCTCGGGGTAATTATCTCTTTTATTAATCGTATTCACTCCGAGCTTTGTTTTTATTCTTACAATATGTTCAAAATTCCAGCTTATTATAGCCGGAATATTATAAATCGATGCTATCGCAATATGAAAAGCATCGGTAAAGTATTTCTTGGGTATCAATCCCGCTTTAACATATTCTTGGGCAAGTGTTTTGGCTTCTTCCGTCGTAGACAGAATCTCCATCTCATGCTTTGTAACAATCTCTTTAAGCAATATTTTCTTGGAATTATCCGGAGTATTTTCTATCTCTTCGATAGTTGCTTCAGAAATATAAAGCTTATAACCCAGCGTTTCAGCGTTTTTGAGGAACCGTTGGGTTTCTTTTTTGATATCAACATCCTGAGCAAACAATCCGTTTATTACAGACGTATCGATGTATATTCGCATGGGTTAAATTTAACATAGGATTAACACAATGTCAAGGGTTTGGGAAGTGAGTGTTTGGGAAGTGAGCTTAAATACTGTGGAGAAGGAAGATGCTAAAAAATAATTTTTGGGCAAAAATGATTAATGTGATTTTAATCGCCGCAATGGTGTTTGGTAATTTTACCAATGCCTCGGCGCTGAAAACAGGAAACGCCCAAAAGGCGCGCAATAATGTGGATGAGAGAATTGCCGAAGATTTAGGGGGCCGCCCCAACCGTAGCTCAAGCGAAGGCTATATTACACGGCTTGAGCATCAGATATATAATCAATGGCTTGAGGATAGCAAAGCTAGAAATGATAAAGATAGATTTATTAATATTCCTGAATTGGTAGCCAAATATGGAAATCTTGAAGAAAAATTTGCCGTAGAGATATATGTTAATTCGGATAACCCTTTTGTAGATCATCCTGCGATTAAAGATGCAGTAATATATGTAGTTTCACCAGAAGCTATATTCCATGTAGTCTCTGAATATATAAGCGCAGTAAAGTTTGGATTTGCAATGTTCGGAAGTCCGAAAGCTAGAACATTCGCAGACAGCTTAGATCGAGAATTAAAAAATATTACATCAGAGGATGAGAGATTAAATAAGTTAGCAGGATGGCATCGTGAGTCTAAGAAAAGATTTGCATCAGAAAGAATTGGTATATTAAAGGAACTTAAGGAATGGTTTGACATAGAGGGAGATCCTGTTGAAACTGCGGAATGGCTTTCAGATTTCCATAATGACGCGCCTGCTATTCCCAAAGAAGTTAAAGTTACAAATAGATTTATTTTGGATCATCCTGCACTTAAAACAATCTATGCTATACAGAGATTATCGCCTTATCTTGCCGAACAAGCTAATAAACATAATGGCGTGACTATTTTTAATTTGAGATTAAGCGAAAATAAGAATGGTAAACGTATGTCTCTTAACGATTTAAACCGTAATTTATTATCCATAATTAACGAAGCAGCAGTAAGGAATTCTCAAAATATCAGTTTTTTAGAATTATTTATACCCGACAACACTTCAGAAGAAGAAGTAATTAAATTGTTAGTCCAGGAAACGGGTTTAAACTCTGATATGCGTCCTGCGCGCGGGGCGGCCAAAACTGGAAATGAAAATGGTGATTTCATAAAAAACAAGATTGACGCTTATTACAGGGCTATAAAAGAGGAAGTAGGCAATTACAACTTTAGGTTAAATGGTAGAGCCTCCGAAGCTGAAGCTGTTAATGAATTCTTAGCATGGGTATATTTGAGGCCTAATGTTTCAAATGCGCATAATGTTCTTTTTGAGACACTGAGAGAAAGCCTTGAACTAATTGATAACAATATTAAAGTTCCATATTTGAGCCTTAGATTTAATACTCGCCGTTCTGATTTTAACCGCGGGCAAACACAAAATTTCTACCTTCGTTGCATTTCTTTAGGAAAAACCACCTTCAAGGAAACATTAAAGCTTCTTGGCCATTTTGATATTGCTCTTGATGAACAGGAAATAAATAAATTAATGTTGAAAATTGATATGATAAAAAATTGGCAGGAAAGTTCTCCTTACGATACGATCTGTAAAGCTACAGCGTCAGAATTAAGTGCTGCTTTGAATAAAGTTTCGGTGCGCGGGGTGGTTGGAGGAGAATTCGATTTACCTGCTAGAGGTAAAATTTTAGAAGATTATAAGAACATAATAGCATCGGTTATAAAGAATTATCCGGAACAATCCGGCCTTGGGGAAGATATCGCTATTAAGATGGATAATCTAACCGTTGAGAATATTTCCGAAGGCCTGCAAGGTATATTTATCGATTATCTAAAGATTCTTCATGATGCTAATAACAAATATATTTCCTATCAGATATCCTTAAAAGAAGAGCAAAGATATGTAGGTTTTCCTATAGTTGATGCTTATAGATCGCTTGAACGCGGCGTCATGGTTTATAAAGTTATTGAAGAGACATGCAACATGGCTGTGGAATTGGGCGTTAATTTTAGCCAAGCCGATCAAAAAGCTTTATTAGAACAACTTGCCAAGCTTGATAAAATTAATAAAACAGCAGAAGCATATAAGTTTTTTGATTTTTCTTTTTCGAGAATGGCTATTGGTAAGATGAATGCTTTAATTGGCTCTGCGCGTGGCGCGGCGGAGGAAATTGACGGAAAAAATATTGAAACAAATCCAAAAGCAGGAGATAATAAGATAAAAACGCAAGGGGAGACCGAAAAAATGCATCAGGATACTTTAAGTTTTTCTGACGCTAAAGTTGGCTTTAGCGGAGCGGTAGCAGAATTAGCGACCTCTGATATACTGAGTTTAGTAATAGTAAAAAAAGCCAAAGACCTTGCAGGGCAAGGAGAAGCGCCTAAGTTTACAGATCCTGCGCAAGATGAACCGGTAAGCCGTTTTGGATACAAAGATGTGCAAGGCGCCTTGAGAACAAAATACATTCAAGGTATCGTTAATTGGGTTAAAACAACCAAAGGTATTGGAGGTAAAGTATTAATTCATATAGGTATTGGCGGCCAGGGCTTATCCAATAGTTCAGAAGTAGAATACTGGGGAGAAAATGGCAATAGCGGAGACGTTATTGTTTTAGATAGATTAGGTATAAGCGTTAAGAAGTTATTCCAGGATTTAATTGGAAAATACGGTTCAATTAAGAATGTGGCAATTGATATGAGCTCAAAATCGGGAACTACTGACGAGCCGGCAATAATATATCAGGAAACGCTTTCTGAATTTTTGCGGCTAATGGCTATTGATAATGCTATGGGAGAGGACCAGGCTAGCGATTTTGTCGTTAAACTTATTAAACATTTTAAGGAAATTAATAACGGTAAAAATGGAGCCCAACTTTTTGCTGATATAAATAAAGATACGTTTGATGCCATAGAGATTAAGACCGTTAATGATGTGTTTGAGCGTATGATATTTACTACTTCAGCGAATCAGGCATCCAGCAGGCTTTATGCTTTCGCTATGGGATTAAAAAAATCAGGCATTTTAAATAAAGATATCGCTGTATTCGATTTTTCAGAATTTACCGGCGGAAGATTCACCCAATATTGCGAGTCCGGCCTTACAACTCTTGCCTGGCAGGGATTACCAGTGATTGAGCTAAATAATATTTTACGCCAGCAAATCCTGCATTACTTGGGAGAAGATGGAAATAATCCGGATAAAAACAGCGCGTTACGTGCAGCAATTTTAGCCGAAAAACTAAACCCTAAGGTGATAATTGTCGCGGTAAGGGCATCTAATTCACGCTATGAAGCCTTACAAAAACAACAGCTCTTTCTTGAGAGTAACGGTAAAAATGGCATGGGGTCTTGGGTGGTAGTGGCAGCAGGAGAGGCTGAATTGCAAAGAAAAATTCAAGATGTCAGGAATCAAACCGGAGAAAATCCGTTAGTAATTGTTGTTGATCAAGAAGGTTTTTCTTCTATGAAGGTTCCTGGGGAAGTGCCTGTGATCCGTTACAATAAGGATGATGTTTCGCCTTTTGCCAATGCCAAGTTTAATCTGTGGTTCCAGGAATTTACTATCCGTTTTGGGCTGCTTCGTTCTGCAAGAATGGCGGTAGAACATAAGTTAGATCTTAAGATAGAAAATGTGGGTGCTGCAGACATGAATAACCCCGAGAAAAGCGGATTTTTCTGGATGTTTGATGCTCAGAATCAGCCGATGGTAGAATTAGCCAAAGGGTTATTGGTAAAAGCACTGAATACTATTTCTAAAACACAGGAAGCTATAAAAGGAAGATATGCGCAAGTTGAAGAAAAAGTAAAGGCTGGAAAGTTTTTTGATCAGATATACCTTGCTGATCCAGCTGGAACAAGAAGTTTGACAGTTGACCAGCAAGATGAATTATTAAACAAAAAACTTGATGGAATGAAGGATGTGGATAAGGCTGAATTTAAGACGATCGCCCCTTCATCTTCTAATATGCTTCTGGATGAAATCAGGAAGATTCAGCAAGAAAATCGCAGTTTAGCAGCGCAAATGAAAAAAGAGGCCTTGACAAATAAGGATCAACAGCCCGCTATCGAATTACAGAAACAGATAGAAAATAATGATGCTGCTTTACGAAAACATTATTCTGGTTTGGCAGGAGTTGCTGAGAATAACCTTAACAATGAAGCAATGCAGGAGGCGGCTAAACAATTGGCTGCCCTTATGCTTATTAGTAAAGACAGGGGCAGGTTGTTAGCTCCTTTATTTTATACAGCTGAGCCTAACGCCGATATATTGGGTGCGGTCTTAACTTCTATGGGATTAGCTGATTATGGTATCGGTACAACAGCCCAGCATGCTAATGGCCAAGACCGGCTTGACGGAAGTAACGCTACTTTTAATCTGCTTGTAGATTTTGTAAAGCCTTTTGCTGAAGTCAGCAGTCAACAGGCACAAGTAGATACATTCGGGCTTGCAAAAGATGAGCTTGACGGTATGTTCCCGGATGAGGTAAGACGATTATTTGCCGAAGCTACCTATGGCGCTTTAACAGGCCAGGCCAGCAATAAAGCCCTTGGTTATGATGGAAAGATTTACGATAAGAGGTTTTATCGTGATGCCGCTTTGATGCGCTTGCCGGATATTGCTGCCAATGAAGGGTTAATGGACGCGGTAAGTATTTTTTATATGGCTTTTAAATATTTCGATGATCAAAACCAAAATAAAATTAATTTGAATAGAAACTTAGTTGAATCTCAGGATATAAAAGATGTTCGTAGCGCAGAAACGCGTTTCTTTAGGTATATTGATTCCGGGCTAATAGATTTTCTTAAGTCTGCCAAGGATGTCAAAGGCGCAATTATTATTGACGCAGAAACGCTCCTTAATAATGCCGGAACTTTATCAGTTTTAAGCCAGATAAAGGAGAATAACCCGAATATTTATACCCTTATTTGGGCAAAGACCGATGCAGAATGGAAGGCTTTAAGACAATACTCTGTAAATAACAATGAAGCATTAAACATAATGTTTTGGCATGAACCATTGAAAGTAATGCAGGAAGTAAAACAGGCATCCGGGGTTTCTTATTCTGACATCGTATACATCAGTTCAGATAAAGAGCCGTTTGGTGAGGCAACTCTTGGCATTCAGAGAATCAAGATGGATTTGCCTTCTATCTCAGAAGACATTGCTAAGCTTAACGTTATGCCGGTTATTTTTGCCAATGCGATTACGCGGTTATCTCCGAAAGAGCTTGAAGAAAGGTATAAAAAATTCTTAGAAATAAACCTTAAGAATGAAAAGCTTACTTTATCTGATGATGCGCATAGAGCTTTCGCAGAGATTAATAGTGCGGCGGTAACTATTCCGCTTGCAACAACTCGCAGCCAAGAAATTATCGATGCGATAAAGATATTTAGTAGGCCTATATAATTTTTTTTGCTTGACTGGTTCTTTTAAACTGATGTAAAATCAATGTACGGCGCCGAAAGCCACGGGGCGTTAATCGTCCTAACCCGACCTACGCGGTCGACCGCGTAGGTCGACCGCGTAGGTCGAAGAAGGTAGGGAGGTGTATTATGGAAATAGGAGAGCGGCGTTTGTTTGAGCGTATGCGTATTGATTTTCCGGCGAAATTCGTGAATGATAACGAAGATATTGAACTGAAGGCTTTCTGCTGGGATTTTAGTGCAGGAGGCGCATGCGTTTATTCTAATGATATAATGAGGCCAAAGCAAAAGCTCAAAATTTGGATGCAAATACCCAATCGTTATGATTCTATTCCTGTTGATGCAGAAGTTGTCTGGAGCACTCAATCCCAGCCCGGCATATGGAAAGTGGGATTACAGTTTTTGAAAGTCAGGCTATTAAATTTTTGGCCGATCTTGCGTTATTACAGACAGCAAAATAAAGAAGAAATCATTTAGAAGAAACTTCAAATTATGTTACAATAAAATCAGTTGAAAGAAGCCACGGAGAAAGGTAACAAAATATGGATGACCGCAGAATATTTGAGCGGATCGCTTCAAAGTTTCCGGTAAGGTTTCTTGATCCAACTAACGGAAAAGAAGGCAGGGCAGAGACTTTTGACATCAGCGCAAACGGATTGGGTTTAGTTACTGATGAGCCACTTAATAGAGCGACTCCTCTTGAGTTTTGGTTAGATATTCCGGATCATCATGAGCCTCTATATACGCGCGGAGAGGTCGTATGGGCAGACCATACAAATCCACAGCAAAGGTTAGGAATTCGGCTTGAAAGAGCAGAGCTCATGGGCCTTGCCAGGACTCTTTGGCTTAAGAGGCGCAATACCTAAGGTAATGTTTTATAAAAGCCACGGAAAGTTTTTGTTAATAGCTTTAGGTCTACTGTTGTTTATGAGCGGTTGTGGTAACGCAAAAAATGACGCCTCAAAACCTAGTGTCAGTATTAGTGTTTGGCACTGGATGACTGACCGTGAACCGGCACTTCAAGAGTTGGCAAAAAAGTACGTTGCTCAAACCGGTGTTAAAATAGATTTTGAATTATTCGCTCCTTCCGAAGCTTATTCCCAAAAAATCCGCGCTGCAGCGCAAGGAAAAAATCTTCCCGATATATTCGGAGTCTTAGGCGAAAAAAAGACACTTTCTTCTTTTATCAAAGCTGGCCACGTCCTTAACCTTACCTCTTACATGGCGGAAAATAATAACGCCTGGAAAAATACCTTTTTTACTGAGGCTTTGGCAGTAAATGATTATGCCCAAGGTAATAGCTATGGAATTGAGCCCGGGATATACGGGGTTCCCATAGATATTATGACTATCCAGATGCTTTATAATAAAACTCTGCTTAAAGAATTAACCGGCTCAGGCAATCCTCCAACAAAATTTGAAGATTTTATCGCTTTGGGCCCTAAGCTTAAAGAAAAAAATATGCAAGGCCTTGTTTCCGGATGGGGAGAAGGCTGGATGATCGACTGCCTTACTAATAATTATGCTTTTAATATTATGGGTAAAGATAAGGTGCTTAAAACCTATAAAGGTGAGGTTAGCTATACAGACTCTGATTGGGTAAAGGTTTTTTCCCTTTTTAAGCAGATGAAAGACACCGGAGTTTTAGCTACCGGAGTGGTTACGATGGTTAACAAGACTGCCGAGCAGCTATTTGCTAGCGGCAAAGCGGTTTTTGCCTTTAACGGTTCCTGGTGCGTAAATGTATATAAAGGGATGAACCCAAATCTAAATTACGGGGTAATGCTTCCCCCGGCTGCTACTGATAAAGCGATGAGTATCTGGGGAGGCGCAGGTTCTTCATTTATGATAAATGCAGGCTCTAAAAATAAGCAGGAGGCGGTAAAATTCCTTAAATGGCTGACTGAAAAACAACAACAGGAATCTTTGTCTACTGTCACTAGCAATCTTCCTGCTAATAAAAATTCTCTTGCGCAACTGCCTGCGATTTTGGCTGAATTTTCCAGGAATATGGGATTAAGCACGCATCCGAATGCTTGGGATGTTTCTGAATTTACCTCGGTAACTGAAAACTTAGACAGAGGAGTTCAATCGATCATTATTGGCGAAAAAACTCCTGAACAAGTGGCAGTAGAAGTGCAGAGGGTTAAAGAGAGGGAGTTAGTTAAGAAAATGATTAACTAGTCATTGCGAGGAGGCTTCGCACTCTAAAAACAAGATTGCTTCGGGCACTTGGCGTGCCCTCGCAATGACAGGCCAAAGAGATGAAATTTAAATCTAGCTTAGAAAATTACGTATTTGTATTACCTGCAGTTTTGATCTTTTCTATATTTTATATCTATCCTTTTATCCAGGTTCTGTTTTTGAGTTTTTTTGATTGGGACGGTATCGTTAGCTTTAAGGATGCAACTTTCTTGGGATGGGGAAATTTTAAGGAAATAATTTTTGATGACCCTATTTGGTGGCAGGCAATGCGTAATGCCGGATATATTACGCTTATCGCGCTTATTTTCCAGAATCTATTGGCGTTTTTATTAGCTTGGGCATGCGACCGCGAAATCCGCATGAAGAATTTTTACCGGCTGATTTTTTTTATTCCGCCGGTTTTCTCGGAAATCGTCGTAGGCCTTGCCTGGCGTTTTATCATTAATGATGTTGAGGGAGCCAATATTATTAATCGGATGTTTGCTGCTATGGGGCATCCTAACTTTATGCATAGCTGGCTTTCTGACCCGAAGACTGCGCTTACTACAGTAGCAGTAGTACATTGCTGGAAGGGTTTTGGCTGGGGATTCTTAATATTCTTAGCAGGGCTACAAACCATTCCGCGTGAACTTTATGAAGCAGCGCGTGTTGACGGAGCAAATGCCTGGGAGTCATTTAAGAAAATTACCGTTCCTTTAATGATTCCGGTGACTGTATTAGTTGCGATACTGACAGTTTTAGGCTCTATGCAGTCGTTCGTATTGATACTCGGGCTTGTAGGCGGAGAATTCGCAGGCCATACCTCTGTGCCGGTATTGAGGATCTTGTCGTCGATGCGCGGCTCATCAAGGTTTGGCTATGCCTGCGCCCAGGGCATCAGCTTTGGTATGGTTTTGGTAATTATTTCATTTATCCAGTACCGCTTCTCCAAAAAGGTAACAGAGTGAGAATAAAAAAAATCACCTTTAATTTATTAATCCATCTTCTTTTGATCAGCGTTGCAATTACCTGTTTGTATCCCTTACTTTGGATGGTATCGGCAAGCTTCAAAACACAGGATACTATTTTTAAAGATATTTTTTTAATCCCGAAACAGTTACACTTTGAGAATTATGTTTTTGCCTGGCAAAAAGGCGGGTTCGGCATAAATTTTTTAAACAGTATTTTTTATACAACTTCTGTTGTGTTCGGGATAGTGATCATTGCTTCATTGGCAGCATATGCTTTTTCGCGTTTGCGCTTTCCCGGCAGAAGCCTCTTATTCCTTGTCTTTATTACTGCGATGATGATCCCTGTCCCGGGGAGCTTTGTGCCGCTTTACGTACTTTTGAACAAATTACACTTAAGAAACACTCCCCTGGGTTATATTTTGTGCATGATCAATGTGGGGCTTTCCACAAGTATATTTTTATTTAAGACATTTTTTGACAAAATGCCCAAGGAGCTTGAAGATGCAGCGCGCATAGACGGATGCTCAAAGATGGGGATATGGTGGCATGTGATGTTACCTCTTTCAAAGCCGGTTTTGGCGGTTGTTGTTGTATTTAATGCTTTAACTGTCTGGAATGAATATATTTTGGCTTTTATTATTTTTGATTCCCGCAAATTTATGCCGCTGCAGGTGGCATTGCAGGTATTTCAAGGGGAATTTGTTACCAATTATCCGTTATTGATGGCAGGCCTTACGATTACTGCTTTACCTGTAATATTAGTGTATTTTTTGATGCAGAAGTATATTGTTAAGGGAGTAACAAGTGGCGCAGTATTCTTTATATTGCTTTCGCTAAATGTATTTGTTATACTATAAACTTCCTGTCCTGCCTGCTGATAGGCAGGCGAAGGCAGGGTTATTTATTTAACTCAAAAAGAGGAGGCTAATTAATGGAGCAAAAAGCTGGTCAGTCAAAGCGACATGTTACAGCTCCCCAGGATCGCATCTCTATTTTTCAAAAAGCCATTTACAGCCTAGGCGCATTTGCTAATACTGCTCAGG
>ERZ1292633.253-Hain-H41-02um-R1-253-length-69176-cov-16_pt4 | contig 23200 bp, 20 predicted proteins | sample MGYA00564406_ERZ1292633 | MGnify/ENA primary metagenome ERZ1292633 (study PRJEB36523, sample SAMEA6512639) | groundwater metagenome | collected 2019-01-08 | study: AquaDiva: Metagenomics assemblies of 32 groundwater samples | reverse complement strand
CGAATTATGGGATATCCAGTCGGATCTCGGTAACATTATTTATGGGTTATAACGTCTACTTGTCAAATATAACGAATCGCTCTAATATGCAATGATATGGGACAAACTACAGTCGTCTTGCCGCGTTTAAAAATAATATATCGTAAAATAATTCGTAACTCACAAACTGACCGAGTTGTGCATTACGCATTAAACATACTTGTTGAAATATTAGCCCGTTTACGAAATTTTTCTTTTCCGAAAAAATTCGATTGGGACTGGAAATGGGAAATGCTTATGGGACTGTATGAACAAGAAACTACAGTTCTCTGTAAGCGAATTATAAAACCGGGAATGCGGGTCGCGGATGTCGGTGCGCATGCCGGTTATTTTACGCGGCTATACTCCGACTTGGTTGGATCTACCGGTGTCGTTTATGCATTTGAACCAGACCCTGAAAACTTCGCCTTACTAAAAAAAAATACGCGCCACCTAAAAAATGTTAAACTTTTTCCAATGGCTGTATCCGACAAAGTCGGAACGGTCAATTTTTACGAAACAGAAAACAATACCGGTTGCCACAGTCTTATCGCGTCAAGGTCTCGTTCCAATAAGATTATCGTAAATTCTACCACGCTTGACGCTCTATTTAATTCGGGTGAAATTCAAAGACTCGATTTAATAAAAATTGACATAGAGGGTGCCGAGCCCATGGCGCTCAAGGGCATGCAAAGTGTAATTGCGGCCAATCCAAAAATAGCGCTCATCGTAGAATTCTGTCCGGAAAACCTACGAGAAAGCCACGTAGATCCTGGCGGCTTCATTAATTCTATCCGTAGCCTAGGATTACACATATCGGCAATTAAAAAAGAAGGCCTAAAAGAAATAACGCCAGACGACTGCGTACAAGGAAGGTTTTATCTGAATAATCACTACGTGAACCTATTCGTATCGGGTGATAGAAACTGACATATTGAAGGATTGCTTATTATTCAACATTTTAAAAATTTTCTACTCTTGCTATGAACATCGGCATCATAGGTCTCGGCGTTGTCGGAAACGCGGTCAAACATGGATTCGAACGTATCGGCCATACTGTATACGGTTTTGATATCAAAGACTCCGACACGTCCATCCAGGACGTGATGGCGACGGAAGTCTGTTTCATATGCGTACCGACACCATCATTGGAAAACGGCTCCTGCGATTTGTCGATCGTAGAAAAAATAGTAGGTGATCTTGCGGCTGCCGGTCATGCAGGAATTATCATCATTAAATCAACCGTCATTCCAGGAACAACTGACCGCCTCGCGCAACTACACCCAGGACTTCAACTCGCTTTCTGCCCCGAATTCCTACGCGAAAGAAATGCATATGCGGACTTCGTCGAAAACCATGACGTATGCGTCATCGGATGCGTTGCCGACGAACACTTCGAACAAATAAAAACCGCTCACGGGCCTCTCCCGAAAAAGATTTTCCACATGACGCCTCTGGAGGCGGAATTCGCGAAATACTTCTCCAACGTATTCAATGCTATGCGCATAGTTTTTGCGAATGAATTCTACGAAGTATGTAAAGCGGTTGGAGCGGATTACGGAAAAATCAAAAACGCCATGATACACCGCGACACCATTACCGATGCATACCTGGACTGTAACGATAATTTTCGCGGATTCGGTGGTGTATGTCTGCCGAAAGACACGAAAGCGTTCGCCGCGTTCACAAAGCAACTTGGTCTTGATCTAAAACTCTTCGAATTACTAATAGAAGAAAATGGGAAATTCAAACGTACTGTCCTCAAAGGAATGCGCGACTCTTAAAGTATGAAAAAAATACTGATAACCGGAGGCGCTGGATTCATTGGTTTTCATTTAGCGAAACGGCTTTTAACAAACTGCGATGTTTCGCTTACGTTGACCGACAACCTGGCACGCGGTCGTATGGATAAGGATCTATCGGATTTGTTGAATGCCAATAAAGATCGCGTTACTTTCATACAATCCGATTTGACCGTGACGTCAGCATGGAGCCAGTTTGACGAACAAGGATTCGACCACCTATATCACTTGGCAGCAATAAACGGAACCAAAAACTTCTACGAAAAACCGTACGAAACGCTGTACATTAATACAATGACGTTAATACTCGGTATCGAATGGGCGGGTCGTCAAACAAAAAAACCCAAGGTATTATTCACGTCATCAAACGAAGCATACGCTGGCGGTCTAAACGCTTTCGGTCAACTACCGATTCCTACACCGGAACAAGTCCCTTTGGTTATCGAGAATGTTTATAATCCTCGTTGGACATACGCCGGAACAAAACTTATCGGCGAACAATTCGTAATCTGGGGCTCTAAAAAATTCGGTTTCCCTGCGGTAATCGTACGACCACATAATTTTTACGGACCACGAGCGGGCTACGATCATGTAATTCCGGAATTTTGTGAACGCATAATGAAACGAGTTGATCCGTTTACGATAAATGGAGCCGACGACACGAGAACTTTTTGCTATATAGACGACGCGGTGGAAGCGATGCGAATGACTATGGATCATCCATCAACAGACGGACCCGAAATCCATACCTTCCACATCGGTGATCGTGAAGAAATTCTAATGCGCGACCTTGCGGAAAAAATGTTCGACGTTACTGGTTGGCATCCACAAAACAAAACAATCAACCCATCGCCGGAGGGTTCAGTTAAACGCAGACTCGCCGACATTACAAAGATCCAAAAAATAATTGGGTGGGAACCGAAAATAAAGCTGGTAGACGGATTAAAGGCGACTTACGAATGGTATGCCGCAAATCCAAAACCAGAATAAAAAGTAGTATGAAAATTCTGGTAACTGGATCTGAAGGGAATATCGGTTGGTATATAGTTCGTTCTTTAAAGAACGCTCATCCAGACGCGAATATAGTTGGTGTACGACATACTGAAACCGATCTCACGAACAATAGCGACACCAAGAATCTACTTATTCGAGAAAAACCCGACTACGTAATCCACGCCGCGGCGATGTCGTATAACATTAAAGACTTAATAAATCGACAATACGATATATTCTCCAACGACAACGCGATGTTTATGAACGTGATAGACGGCTGCATTGATGCCGGTACGAAAAAAATCATCTATCTTTCTTCATCCACTGTCTACGAAAACGTCGTCGGATCGCCTTTCCGAGAAGAACAAACCGAAACGTCACCAGCTCCAATCTCGTCGATAGGGTTATCAAAATTCACCGGCGAACGTGCTCTCTCTTTCGTCAAAAACCAAAGCGGAATCGACTTTACGATTTGGCGCCTATTCAATGTGGTCTCACCTCGCGAAGACCATTCAAAACCCGGAGCTCACGTCTACGTGGATTTTTATCGCAAGCTATTCGTCGAACGTGTTCCTATTTTTGAAATCTTCGGCGATGGTAAGCAGGTTAGAAATTTTACCTGGGTCGAAGATGTTGCAGATACGATAACGAAACACTTGAAAGATCCTGCAACTTCAGGACAAGCATTCAACCTCGGTGGTGAAGAATCACGGAGTCTTCTGGAATTAAAAAAACTTATGTTGAAAATAGGGAAAGAAAAACAAATTCTTCCTGAAAATTACGATCCTGAAATAAAAACCGGTGAAACTTTTTCCGGTACAGATGTGCAAAAACGAATACCTTGCCTAGAAAAAATCAAAAACATCCTGAACTGGAAAAACCCAACCGGGTTTGAATCCTGCATTGAACGATTCGTTACTGAAAAACAACTCTATGCTGACAAATAATTGCCGCTTGTGCAATTCGACGCGCATCAATCTTGCGATCGATTTAGGTCACCATCCGTTGGCTGACACATTCCCACAAAGGGCTGCGCTCAATGAACCAGAAACGCGCTATCCTCTTCGTACTCTTTTGTGTGACGATTGCGGCCACATGATGCTTCAGTTCGTCGTAACACCCGAAGAGCGATACCAAAAAACCGACTATAGTTACACGTCGTCAAACTCCCCAGTCGCGATTAAACATTTCGCGGAAATGGCTCAAGAAATAATACAAATCGCCAAAGTTTCTTCTGATGATTTGGTGGTTGACATCGGTTCTAGCGACGGGACGCTTTTAAATGAATTTAAAAACCAATCCGGCTGCAAAATCATTGGAATCGAACCTGCTGCAAACATAGCAACAATCGCTAATGAGGCAGGCGTTCCCACGCTGAACAAATTTTTCGACAAATCCACCGCAACAAAAATACTCGAGCAAAAAAAAGCTAAAGCTATCACAGCTAATAACGTATTCAATCACATTACCGACCTTTCGGATTTCATGTCTAACGTTTGTGACGTCCTGACAGACGACGGATATTTCGTTTTCGAGACGCCATCGCTCCTACATCTGGTCGATCGCCTAGCATTCGACACGATCTATCTTGAACACGTTTCGTACTTCGGAATAAAGCCCCTAAAACGTTTCTTCAAACAATTCGGACTGTCGATCCATCGCGTAGATTTAAACGATTACATGGGCGGCTCTATGCGTGTATATATAAACAAATCTACTGCGAACGAACACATTGCGGAAGAGATGATAAAAAAAGAAGAAGCGGCAGGAATATACACACTCGAAACATACGCGCGTTTTATGAAAAGCATAAAAGATTTTAAAATGAAACTATGCCGCGAGCTTTATGACATAAAAGCTTCTGGCGGAAAAATTATCGGAATCGGTGCGGCAACAAAGGGTAATACGTTGCTGAATTATTGCAACATTGATGCAACGCTTCTTGAATGCGTTACTGACAGCTCTCCATTAAAAATAGGCAAATACACTCCAGGATCTCACCTGCCGATCATTTCTGATGCGGATATTCCAAAGGATGCTACACACGCCTTGATATTACCGTGGAATATTGGTAATTTTCTCAAAGAAAAACTTAAACACCTCCCACTAAAATTCTTAATACCGCAAATGAAAAAAAAATTATGAAAATAGAGCACCGCCCAATTAACTTCGAAGATGCGCGTGGATCGATCAGAGATATTTTTGCCAGAGAACCGAAAGACACGTGCACTATAATTGTCTCAAAAAAAGGATCTGTGCGCGGCAATCATTACCACAAGCTTTCGACTCAATACACGTATATTGTCAGCGGACAACTTACAATGCTTTCTCAAAAAGTTGGAGAAACCGCTATCGAAAAACACGTCATTCGCGAGGGTGACGTCATGACGCATGAACCGAATGAGGCTCATGCCCTAATCGCTGATGAAGACACGGTCTTCTTAGCATTCGCCGACGGACTTCGCGGAGGCGCGGATTACGAACAAGACACAATCCGTCTTGAAACACCGTTACAAGATCAGTTGGCCGCCGGAGCGACAGCGGTCTGAACAGCGAGATCGAAACGCTCAACAACGTTCTCTGCAGAATAAATACCGGCCATTCTGGTTCCACCGGCAACAATTTTTGCAACCAAATCCGTGTCATCCAGACGAAGTATATTTTGCGCGAGCGTCTCGGGGTCTCCTTTGCACGAAACTAAACCAGTCTCTCCGTCAACTAAAAACTCATCATATACAGGAATGTCCGTCCCAAGAACCGGGACTCGTGCGACAAACGACTCGAACACCGTTAAACCAAAACCTTCATACCGACTTGGCGCTAAAGTTGCTTTCGCATGAGAATAAAGCCACTGCTTTTCTTCGTTTGAAATTTTGAACAAAAAAATCACAAGATCTTCCACGCCCAATTCTTTCACAAGATTTTTTGCGTTTGTAAATTCTTCCGGACCGGAGCTCGTAACAAAAACTAAATTACGATTAATTCCGCGTGATCTAAGCACGGCGAGCGCCTCAATGATAGTATCCCATCCCTTCCTTTTCTTAACTTGACCAATATACAAAAGAAAACCTGGCGCGATCGGCGCCCCCTGTTGCGTTAAAGGTTCTCGTTCAACACCGCCTTCCGCGTGAGACGGAACACCCCATGGAATAACAATGGAACCTAAACCTGAAACCTGCTTCAATGTGCGCTGCTCGAATTCGGTAATCACTATTCGTTCGTCAGCGCGATAAAGCGGTGTGTGAAAAGCGTAGTTCTCCCAACAACTAAGTAAACGACTGGTTTTCAATATACTGACAACCAAACCGCCGAATGAATGGATCATGGTGATGTTTGGACGAATAGTTTCAAGCGGGTTATCCCGATCCTCCACAACGTGTGGATCGTGCAACAATCCCACTACTTGAAACAACACTTTCGCGCCGATAAGCCGAGCCGCGATATATGCCGGCAAGCTTAGCCAACTACGAATATGGCATAAAATAACAACGTTCGGACGGCTAACAAGCAGATCCCAAAATAATCGTGGCGATATACCTAAACGCTGAGTACAACGCGTAACCGATACGCCTTTGTAGTTCTTCTTAACCACGACATAGTCAGGGTTCGAACGAATTCGATAGGTGTACATTCTAACTTTATGACCGCGTTCAGAAAGACCCTTTGCGGCAATAAATTCCGCGAATACGTCAAGACGCTCTTCTGCACCGAACGGTGTTACGATTGCGATGTTTGCCATATTCTTCAAACTTGAATCTATCACGGTTTGGCTATAACGCGATATAGCCAAGTACCTCCAAATTCACCCGTATATTCTAGCTGTAATTGAGATATCAACGACGGTTCCATCGGTTCAGTATTGGAAATATAATCAACACGATAGCGACGCAACTCATCTCCGAAAGATTTCGTTACGAAATCAGCATAACCGCGTGCCAAATTCGCGGCTTGCGCATCAGACCAAGCATCTGGCGATCCATTCAAAAGTTGTTTCCAGTCCTCGTAGAAATACGCTCGAACGAGATCGTGGTGTTCACGAAGATATTCCTCCGCCTTTTCCGGCAATACGCCTGACATGCGAAGATGAACAAACAGATTGTGCAAAAGCCTCTCTGTGGGTACTCCGAAAAATATATAAGAAGAAGAATACACATTGCACGAAGTAAACGCTGGTATCAAACGTCCTAATCGCTCAACAGGCTCACGAACCAAAACGACACAATCCGACGGCGCGTTTGCTTTTAACCAGTCAAACAGAACGGCATCTTTCTGACGACTTCGAAAATCCGAGTCTGACGCTCGAGTCTGAGTAGCGGGAATTATTCCACTGGCGATTGAAAACAATACGGCGACACAAATAAAACTCTTCCATATTTTCGAAAAATTCGGTCTGATTAATCTGGAAAATACAACCATAATAACAATAACTGCGAATGGCTTGGTGTATTGAACAAAATGATATGGCCAAATGGTTCTTCCGGTTAAAACTTGTTGATTTAACGCCAACAGTCCTCCAAAAAGCAAAGCAGCACAAAACACTAACCAATCTTGAACAACGATCTCTCGAAGATTCTTTTTTCGAATACACTCAAACGCAATCACAGCGCAACATAAAAACAATGCCAAAAAAAGAGTCTTGTTAAGAAGCGGCGAATGCGTCAAAAGCATTCCATTTCGTAACGAGAAAACGCGTCCTTCATTCCCCGAAACGGCGCGTATTGCCGCTATCCAATATGACGAGCTTGCCAATATCGCAATCAAAACAACAAATACCAGGTCGCGCACAACCCTCCATTTCCTCTGTATTGCATAAAATACAAAAAGAAAAAATGTAACGGTTGCTACAAGCCCCCAGCTGAAAAAATACCCGACCATCGCCGCATTCACCAGACCTGCTAATATAATTCGCAATGAACGCCGACACTTAACGAAGTCCCAAACCAAATTCAACCAGCAAAACAATAAAATACCACCTGTTATCGGATTAACCGGCCGTGTCCATAAAGAAAGGCCTAGCCCGATATCCTCCCCCCGAAACCACGAGAGTAGCGTCTGCGGCAAAGTTAAATCGTATGCGAGCGTAATAAGCAAAGCTCCGGCGATAGAAGACCACGCATCGTCCGTCAACCGACGAATAAAAAAATATATCAATAAACACAAAACGGCCGGAAAAAGAAACTTTGTCAAAATAAGTATCTGTGGAAGGCCCACGCGGAGTATTGAAGAAAAAAGCACGTAAACATTTTCTGCGATAGGCGCAACTGGAGAATTGAAATCCTTATTCTCAAACAACATCGGCGAACCTACTTTCGGATGACCGTCGCGGATCTCCTGCATCCGTACAAGGTACAAATCTTCATCATCAAGATACATAAACGGGATCCCGCGGTAATCGGATCCAAGTGCGCGCACTGCCAATAAATGCGGAGCGACGGATAACATGCCAACAAGAAAGGCGAAAAATAATGCGAAGCCGTGTCTGACAAACCACGATTTTATGGAAGTTGAAGGCAAAAAAATATTCATGGTAAATCCTCGCGATTAACTATTACGTTCTCCAGCACGAGCATATCCATTCCGCTCTTACGAAACGTATTCAGCGCATTTAAAGGGGTCGTGACTATCGGCTCTCCCTTGAGATTGAATGAAGTATCAAGAACGAGCGGAACGCCTGATTTTTCATAAAACCGCTCGATTAATCTATAATATCTTGGCACGTCCTGACGTCTAACCAATTGCGGCCTCGCTGAGCCGTCGACGTGTGTTATGGCCGGAATTCGCTCACGCTTATCCGCTCTTACCTGCATGACGAAAAGCATAAATCGCGCTGGTTGATGAAGCTCCGCATTTGGAAGATCAAACCACTCCCCCGCGCGCTCCTGAAGAACGGACGGGGCGAAGGGTCTGTATGGTTCGCGAAACTTTATCTTGGTATTTACGATATCTTTCATATCCTCGCGACGCGGGTCAGCCAAAATAGATCGACTTCCTAGAGCACGTGGCCCCCACTCGAACCGTCCCTGAAACCATCCGATCACTTTTCCGTCCACCAGTGCTTGGGACGTTTGCTCGATCAAGGCGGATTCATCCGCTATGATTCTATACTTTACTCCTTCGGCATCAAGCGCCCTCGTAATTTCAGCGCTAGTAAATGAAGCTCCGTAAAAAGCGTTTTCAAAAACGAACGTCCGTTTCTTTTCCGAACCAAGATTTTCATAAGCCAAAGCCGCGCCAAGCGCTCCTCCCGCATCACCTGCCGCAGGTTGAATAAACAATTCCTTAAACGGCGTTTCCTGAACGATCTTCCAATTCGCCACTGAATTCAAGGCGACTCCTCCGGCGAGACAAAGGCGATCCGCCTTCGTTATTTCGTATAGACATCTGGCAAGACGAACCATCGCCTCTTCCAAAACCACCTGCACCGATGCCGCAACATCCGCGTAAAATTCCTGCTCATTCGCTAAACGATCAAATGCCTCGCCAACCGGTTTCTCTCCGAAATAACTCGGCCATCCTGTGGCGCGAGTAAAAAAATGCGACTTTGGGTCTCTTGCCTTCCCGAACAATTCCAGAAACTTGTTCGAGTACGTTCGCTTCGTTGAACGATGAAAGGAGAAATATTCGAGATTCAAAGAATACGATCCGTCAGGATAATATCGAATAATCTTCCGAACTCGATCTGCATATTTTGGCGTTCCATACGGAGCCATTCCCATCACCTTGTACTCGCCCTCGTTCACTTCAAAGCCCAAAAACGCTGTCACAGCGGAATACAAAAGTCCGAGTGAATGAGGATAATTGATCTCCTTTAAAACTTTGATGTTATTACCTTCACCGATACCAAGAGTCGTAGTAGCCCACTCCCCCACTCCATCAACGGAAAGTATCGCCGCTCGATCCCATGGGCTTGAAAAATATGAGGCGGCCATATGCGAAAGATGGTGCCCAGAAAAATAGATTTTTTCGGAAGGAATGTCCAGTTTTGCGCTTATCAAATTACGAATCCACAGTTTGGACGTGAATAAAGTTTTAATGGAGTCGGCAAAAACAAACGGAGCGATTGGAAAAGTTGCGATCGCTGATTTAATTATGCGCTCTAGCTTTATAAACGGTTTTTCATAAAAAACGACGGCATCCAAATCATGTGAAGATACCCCTGCGGTTTTAAGAACAAAATCTACAGCCAACTCGGGATAACCGGAATCGTGTTTCCTTCGCGAAAATCGCTCTTCTTCAGACATCGCGACGGGAACGCCATCCACCAAAAGACAGGCGGCTGAATCATGATAAAAAAAAGAAAGTCCAAGAACTTTCATATCAAAATTCATCGGTAAAATCCGCTCTTAACGAATAACACCGTCGTGGAGAGCGAAAATTTGTTTCATTGCTGGCTGGTGCGAACGGACGACTAATTAAACGCATCGGAACCGCAATAATCAAAAATATAGTGTAGTAAAACCCCACTAGAAAAACGACAGAAACGACGCTCCCGATCGCCTCTAGCGCGCGTTTGAGTATCGACCAGACTTTTTTAATTTGTTGAAAATAATTAAAAAATTGCATAAATAAATGGCCCAAGCGGGGAGCTTGCCGCAAAAATCATAATGAGAGAGAAAACAAGCAATACCGCTATTATTGGCATCATCCACCAAAGCTTATTCTGCCATAAAAACCTATACAATGTGCAAATCGTCTGAAAACGCGTCTTTTGTGAACGTATTAGTTTTTCAATCATATATGTTCTATTTTTAGCAGATCAGGGTGTTGTTGCAAATAGTCAAAAAGCGCGTCAGCCGTCCAAGCGTTACCGGTCTCATTATAATGAGAATCGCAACTCCAACTTAAATCCTTCGCCCCTTCTCGCTCAACGCGTTCGTGGAATATAGGCAACATTTGAAAAAAAGAAAAAACGCCGACATCCGCTATTCGTTGTAATCGCCTTTCCGGCTCGTCCAATACGATGTCTTCAGGTTTGGAAAAGTGCGCAATAAAAGAATCCCTAAGAGGGGGTACACGAGGAGCGTCAGCCGAAGACACCAAAAGGAATTTCGCACCCTTGGCTTCTACGGCTCGATTCATTGATTCAAGTGTTTTGGATTGTCGGATCCATGCATTTTCCGTTTCCTGATCCGGACGCTCGTAAAACGTCCGCTCATAAATATCATATATTTTTCCTGAAGTTAAATCACCGGTTGATTGCGAACGCGATTTAACCGCAAGATATTTTGAATACAGCGTTACTATCAATGACGACCGTTTCGCGAACGACTTAATCAATCCATCGACATATTCTCTGGTGGTTAGAACCGGCTGTTGCGCTATTGTGCTTTGATTATCAAGTTTATCAATGATTCGCCGAAGCCGCTCGTCGAAATCCGATACTTCGGCATCGTTGTTCGTGTCTCCCGGATTGTATTCGTTAATTACCAAATCCGGCGCATACTGCAATCCATACGAAACCAGATAATCAAAATTCGCAAGCGTACCGTTTCCGCCGATTCCGAACGGAATAACTTCATAACGGATGCCTGAACCGTCGGTATTAAGCCTCTGTTCCAAGATATGCCAAAAACTTTTCTCAATCGGAACTTGCGCGGATTCAACGAACGAATCGCCAACAATCACGATACGTTTAACGTCTTTCGGTTTTTCAATGGAAAATTCAGGACTATGAAATCCCCTGCTGTTTGTCACGATAACATTCGAAAAACATGATGTCCCATACTTGATTGATGAATTCGGCGCAAAAGTTCTAAGTCCTGTCTTTATATCGGTATCCTTCATGTCAGCAGAGTTCATTCCAAGCAAACGGAGACCTATTTCAAGGCAAATTAAAATAAAAATTATACTCGAGACAGCGAGAACAATTTTAACTTTCAGCGTGCTTCCTTCTGGCATGAAAAATAATTTGTTAACCGATATCTTGCCACACAGGTATGCCAGATGCAACCGTTCTATAGTCCGTGCGACGCAATCCACTCGCACGTCTTTTCGAGTGCTCGATCAAACGAAGTTTCTGACCGACATCCGAATTGGGTATTGATCTTCGCAGGATCCAAAACATTCGAATCAACGTCAACTACGCGACCTTGAGAAAATTTTACATTCGGCACTTTTCCGGTTACTACACCGGCCACTCTTAAAACCTCATTCAACGTCCTCCCTTCCCCTGTCCCTATGTTATACGCTTCACAACCCTGTTTAAATTTTTTCCCTATCGTTCGAATAGCGTCGCACGCGTCAGCGACAGGAATGTAATCGCGAACCTGTTCGCCGTCGCCCCATATCTGAATTTCTTCACCATTAATTATCTTGTGCAAAAAAACATTGATCGCGCCCTGTCCTACTCCAGGATGCCACGGACCGAACGGGTTTGCAACGCGAAGATTCGCGATAGGAAGTCCGCGGAGCTGATTAATTATTCGTAGATAGTGTTCGGTTGCGAGCTTCATCGCTCCATAGGCGCTTTTTGGTTTTGGATTCGCCTCTTCCGGAATCGGAGACATCGGCTGATCGCCGTATATGGCGCCGCCGCTGGACAAAAACAAAAACGCCCCGACCCCCTGATCCGCGCATGCGTTGGCAAAACGAAACGTACCGAGAACATTGTCTTGGATATCGGACTCGATCATGTGTTCGGCTTTTCCAGGGTATGAAACGCTCGCCATATGAACTACGACGGAATTCGGTTCCAATTCGGAGCGAAACGCCTCGATCTCCCGCACATCCTGGTCGATGTATCGTATCCAGGGTTTTACTACCTGCCACTTCGAAATACGCCTATCGAGCACCACTATCTCCCCGTCTTCCGGAGTTGACGATTGTAAAAAATTTGTCCCTAAAAACCCGGCGCCACCGGTGATGATCCACTTTCGCACTGGTTCGTTCGCTCCAATATCGGTCATAGACGCAATAAACCTCTTTATGTTAATCTCATTTGGTCCAAACGATCAAGCTAACGATATGCAAAAAATCTCAATCATTGTACCCGTTTACTTCAACGAAAACAACCTACCGACCACCGTGCCGGCGCTTCAGGGCACATTAAATAGATTAAGCAGTTATGAAGGTGAACTCGTGTTCGTTGACGATGGTTCCAAAGATAAGTCTTTCGAGATCCTTTGTGAATTTGCCGCTCGAGATCCGCGCATCAAGGTGATTCGACTGGTTCGTAATTTCGGTGCGTATATGGCTCTGCTCGCAGGACTCGATCACGCTACAGGAGATGCGATCGCGGTAATAATGGCGGATCTTCAAGATCCTCCGGAACTGATAGATCAAATGGTGGCTAAATGGCAAAACGGATCGAAACTGGTTCTAGCCGAAAGAAGCGATCGCGAGGACAGATTGATCGATAGATTATTCGCCAGTGCCTTTTGGGGGTTCATACGAAAATTCGCCATCAATACGATTCCGAAAGGCGGATTTGATTTTGTGCTATTCGATCGTTGCATTGCGGATATCATTCGCACGATGCGTGAAAAAAATTCGCACTTCATGCTGCAGGTCGTTTGGAGCGGCTTTCCTCCCGAAATTATTCCGTATACCAGACGCAGACGCGAGGTTGGAAATTCCAAGTGGACGTTCTCAAAAAAGTTCAAACTCTTCGTAGATTCCGCGATAGCGTTTTCCTTCATCCCGATTCGTCTCATGAGTCTCGTAGGACTAACTACGGCCATTATTGGATTTATCGCCGCCACTTTTGTAGTCGTCAAACGGATATTCCAAGGCGAACCTATTCAAGGATGGACATCGATCATCGTAATCGTGTTGATTCTCGGCGGGCTTCAGATGGTTATGCTCGGAGTGCTCGGAGAATACATGTGGCGAACTTACGACGAAACGCGCAAACGCCCTCACTACATCGTTGCTGAAAGAAAAAATTTACAATGAACGAAGAACGTATGACGCAAACCGAATCTTTTCTGATCTTTAGACAAGCACGAATACCGCTCGTGTGTCCGAACTGTCACGGGCCACTCACCGCGACGCTTCTATGCAACGCCTGTGGCAACGAATTTTCAAATACTGAAAACATACCCCGCCTCATTCACTCCGAAGCGATAGACAAAATTTCAATCGACGAAAAAGGAGATACTGAAAACAATTTCAAAAACTTCTTCAAGCGTTGGCCCAATCTTTACCAGTGGGCAATCCGCATTGTCGCTCCTGTGATTTTCACCGGACTTTCCGCATCGCGTTTCTTCGATCGGACAAACGAAACGGACCTTTTGCTCAATGTGGGATCCGGACCTACAGACGTTCATCCTCGCGCCATCAACGTGGATGTATTTCATTTCCCTAATGTTCACATAATCGCAGACGCGGAGAGGATGCCGTTCGCCAGCGATACTTTCGATGCCGTATGCTGCGAGGAAGTATTGGAACACATCCGACGCCCGGAAAACGTTGTAGCAGAAATGAAACGCGTCACAAAACCGGGCGGCAATATTTACATCTCTGTCCCATTTCTTTTTCCTTATCACCCATCTCCAAACGACTTTCGCCGATATTCACTGGAAGGACTGCGTTCACTTTTTTCTGATTTCGAAGTGATTGAATCCGGTGTTCATAGCGGCCCGATTTCCGCAACTCTCATCGTACTGGCAAGCGGGCTCGCAACTATTGCGTCATTCGGAATCCACCCAATTCAAAAAATCCTGAACTATCTCTTTATGCTGATTCTTTCCCCTTTAAAATTACTTGATCTCTACTACGCAAAAACGCCGGCGGCTGAAATTACCGCGAGTGGCGTTTACATCGTGGCCAAGAAACCGTCAACCAACGTCTAGCGTTTCAAAAACATTCCGTTCACCTTGGAAATTACTTTCGGTAATTCCATCGAAAGATCGATTCCGCCAATCGCCGTAACCGCAAGTAACGAGTAAGCGAAATATCTCTGGTAGATTTTTTTATTTTCCATCCAACCTGAAATCGCAAAACCTGCGAATATCGCCATAAACGGATAGATCGGAAAGCGATATCTCGTCTCAACCAAAATTCCAATCACCGGCGCGACAGTGACTAACGAGAACCAACAAAGATAGTACACGGCGCGTTTACGTTCTTTCAATCCAGCGAAAATCCCCACGAAACCGCAAACGAATAAAACGAATGAAGCGGCGGCGGAGCTCATGACAAAAACCATCTGCTTCCACCCTGTTTGATAAAACCAAAATCCGATAGGACGAATGGGGCTGAAATACTTCATTCCGCGAATCATTGTGAGTTTCACGTACAAAAACGGGTGTTCACGCAAAAATTGTTTGAAGTATTCTACGCCGTATACGTTCGCTCCGATCATCCCGTACTTCCGCGAAATCTCCGGAAGATTTGCGGGCGCGCCGCCTTCTCCGTCGTGGCCGACGCGATTTCCAACGATGAGATTGTATCCGAAGTTCGCCATCGTGGGGATGAAGGCGTGATAGGTAAAATAATTACGTGCTGCCCACGGAGTAAGAACGGCGGCCAGTACCAGAAAAAACACGCCGATCTGCCAACGAGCTTTTTGACGAAACAAAAAATAAAGAAAAAACGGACTGAACGCGAGTATGGTCGATCTCGTGAGAACCGTAAGACCTAGAACGAAAGCGAAAGCGACGACTCCAGCGTAACTTATCTTTCTGTAAAGCCGCGCAAAAATATAGAGAGTGAGAACCGATAAAAACAAAAAAAGCGTTTCCGTCATTATCATTGCCGCTATTTCGATCAAATCCGGGTAAAATCCTATAAATGCTCCGGCGATGAGCCCGATCCTTCTTCCGTTTGTTTCGGAAAAAAGCAGTCTGCACGTAGCAAACATAAAATAAACCGTAAACGCGCGAAGAAGCGCGTGTACGATCCAAACCGCTTCTATGTGATGACCGAAAATGGAATAAATACCGGCTAGAAAAAACTGGAACATCGGTCCTTGATATGTGATCGCGTCATCCAACTCTATTGGAACATCGAGTACCAACCGAAAACCATTGCCTTGCGCGATATTCCATCCCATTTTGTCATAAGCCTTCGCATCCACTATAGGCGCTATTCGATATGCGAACGCGTATCCTAGACTGATGATAAACGTCGCAAGACATATCAATAAAATAACCCGCTCTTTTTTCAAATACTCTCGCACGGTAATCCATTTGATCATAGTGGAAGTGATGCGGACCTGATAATGGTTTGGTCCGGAAACGTTATTGTGCCGTACGTGGAAGGAAAATGCCAAAACTCGCGCTTGGATACCGAAACAACAACCCAAGGACAAACAGCGGAAAATGCAGCTTCATCCAACGTTCTGTTTTCAATCATGGCGCTCATCTTCTCCAGTTCTTGATTTAGAATCGCAGTTGGACAACCGATCGCATTCTGAATATCTTCTTCAGCCATACCAAATCCGCGTAATATGCTGGCTTGTCTTAAATATTGCGCGCAAGAATTAGATCTATCTTGCCGCACAAACCGCTTAAACGACTTCATTTCTCCGACAGATTTAACATCGTAAGCGCTCGCTATCTGAAGAATAATATTTAAATTATCTTTGTTCGACATTGGCAAATACCTAGTCATCGCAAGCGGATGGAACATGCGTTCAACATGAATTCCAAGAAATGCCGCTGTCTCCGGATCAGTACACACAGCATCATTCGCAGGAACATTGGCGCGCATCCAATCTATTACAGGAATTTTTGAAAGCGTGCCGGGGATACGAGGCAACTCCACGCGATGTATGTGAACCCATGCAGGAATCCCGATAAGCGCAGCGAGAAAAAGAATCCAATACAACGATGCACGCGGCTTGAAAAATCTATTTCCGTTCGTACGGAAAATAATCCAACTCCCAACACAAAGTATCGTCAGCCACTGCGTCATGTGCAAAACATTCAAAAACTCATCATGAAATACATACCCTGAAGCAAGAATGCGAACGACAAAAATCATAGCGGCAACCAAAACAACCCAAAGCAATGCATTGCTCCAAAACGGCAACGGCCGCAATTCTTCCTCTTCCCGCATATTCCAAACCAATGCGAGACTGAACCACGCGAGAATCACGACGGGTGTTCGAAGATGGTCGTTCTGAAAAAACACCCCCATAAACGGAGTAAATTGCCATGCCAAAAGCAGAGAGACCCACGCGATCTGCAATCCTTCTATACGACGAGCCAGACGACCTGAGACAGGAAACATTCTTCCTAAAACAAACAAAAGAGCGACCCAGCAAATTACCGCGATAAACGGATTTGCGACAAACGGCATTCGCGTAAACGCGAGCCCAAGACGTTCGTAAGTTTCGTATTTCACCAAATTTGACGGCTGCAAGATCCATCGCGCCAATGGAAATGCAGACAAGCAAAAAATTCCCGCGCTGACGGCGACGAGCGAATACATCACGCGACGTGAAGTTCGAAAAATCCAAAGCGCCCAAATCACGGCGAGCCACACGGCGGCAAAAATCCAAAACCAAAGATAAATCCAAGTACTTACAAGCGCGCAAATCGTAAATATTACAGCGCGTATGACTCTATTCGACGAAAGCGATTCCCAAACGAGCCAAGCCGCGGTAAATCCAAACAAACCAAGCGGTAAATACCAAGAATATACTCCTGGTCTCATTCCAAGCGGTAAAATCAACGCAAGCCAAAAACCAAAAGAAAACAAACGCGCATCTCTAACCGAAAGTCCCGACCATTTTTGCAAACACCAAGCACCAACCCATACAGAAACTGTCGTAGAAATCCAACGACTAACAAACCAAAGCTCTGGAACATTCGCTCCAGGGATTATAGATGAGAGCGTCTTGATCGCCGAAGCGAACCAATGAAGATAACCCCCATAATTTAATCCGGAAATAACCGCACCCATCATAGGTAAATACCAACTGATATCAAACATCGCCCCACTGAACACAGTTATGCGCCAAAAAGGCGAAATGCCGTACACCAGATGCCACACCCAGTACGGACCAAAGACGGAAACGATCGTAAGAATTGGAAGTCCGATCCACCAAATCAAACGCTCAGCATTTTCTTTCGATATTATTTTCATGAAAAAATGATAATTAAATTCTTGACTATTCAGCTATTATATTCGATGATTGCCGTCTAATTAACGCATGAATATGGAAACACCCAAATGGTCCGTCGAGCTCCACGCGCACACAAGCGTCTCGCCATGCGCTACGGTTAGCCCTGATGAAGTAATAAGAATAGCTGAACAAAAGGGACTTCAAGCGGTGGCTATCACTGATCACGATAGAATCGATGCCGCGCAATATATCAAACGAAAAGCTCAATTTTTCGTGATTATCGGCGAAGAAATCGCTTCCATGGACGGCGATATTATAGGTTATTTCCTGCAAAATGCAATTCGCCCGGGACTTTCGGCAAAAGAAACCATAGCACTGATTCGAGAACAGGACGGGCTGGTGTGCATACCTCATCCGTGTGATAAATTACGAAAACACAGACTGCGACCGGAGCTGCTTGAAACGATCCTGTCGGAAATAGATTTTCTTGAAACATGGAACGCGAGAAACGTATTCGTTTCCGCCAACAAACGCGCGGAGCGGATTGCTCTCGCACATTCAATCCCGCAAATCTGCGGAAGTGATTCGCACACGCGATATGAAATCGGAATGAGTACGATGATCCTCGACCCTTTTCAATCGACTGATGAATTTCGAAATTCGATTTCGTCAGGTACGTGCGTCCGAAAAAAAAGTCCAATCTGGGTACATGGTATAACAAAACTTCATAAAATAAAAAATCAGCTATTCCCTAAATCAATTAATTCAACACTATGAATAACAAAACACTCGTTACTGGCGCTCCTGGCTGGCTTGGAACGCGCTTGGTAGAAGCACTCACAGGAAAAGCGCCGGAACTTACGGCATTTTCATCTCGCGGTGCAAGACCTGTTCGCGCTCTTGTCTTGCCTGGATTTAATTCTGCGCCGCTAAACTCGTTCGGCGCGGAAATAGTCAGAGGCGACGTTACGAATCCGTCGACTCTTACGGATGCGTTGCGCGGCGTTGACACGGTTTTTCATTGCGTTGGTCTCATTCACCCCAAAAAAATCTCGCAACTTTTTGAAATTAACACGCGTGGAACCGAGAATCTTGTTGCGGCGGCAAAAGCTGCGGGAGTAAAACGTTTCGTATTCGTAAGTAGCAACTCCCCCGCTGGCTGCAACGTTAACCGCAATGTTCTCATGAAAGAAAGTGATCCGTTGAATCCGTATAAAGCATATGGAAGAAGCAAGGCGGAGGCGGAAAAAATTGTACAATCCGCAAACACTCCAAATGTTTTCGAAACCGTGATTCTTCGCCCTTGCTGGTTCTACGGTCCGAATCAACCGGCGAGACAATCCAGATTTTTTAAGATGATAAAATCCGGCAAACCCATAGTCTTCGGCGACGGAAAAAATCTACGAAGCATGTCGTACATCGACAATACCGTGCAAGGATTACTTCGCGCCGAATCAGTGCCAGAGGTAGCAGGACAAATATATTGGTTGGCGGACGCGCGTCCATACGAAACCCTAGAAATATACGGAACTGTCGCGGAGTTATTGGGAGTTACGCTCAAACCGCGACACATCCCTGGCTTGGCGTCAACGATCTGCGAGCTTGTCGACGATGCATTCCAGGCGGTTGGAATGTACTCGACAGACTTCCATGTCGCCGGAGAAATGAACAAAGACATCGCCTGTTCGATCGAAAAAGCGCAACGCGAACTGGGTTACGCTCCGACGGTCGATCTGCGCGAGGGAATGCGTCGATCGCTAGAGTGGTGTAAAAATAACGGAATAGAAATATAAAATGCCGATCGTACTGATAACAGGAGGTTCCGGATTCCTAGGAACGTACCTGACGGAGCGATTCCTTGCGGACGGCCATACCGTGCGCATTTTGGATGTTCTGCCGCCGGAAAAAGTTTCGACTGGGGTGGAATTCATTCGAGGAGATGTACGAGACTCGGAGATTGTCGCGAAAGCTTCTGCCGGAGCGAACGTGATCGTACATAACGCGGCGTTGGTGCCACTATCAAAAAGTGGCGACGCTTTTCGAGATGTAAACGTGCGTGGAACGAGCGTGATGTTGAAAGCTGCGATAGATGCGAAAATCAACAAATTCATTTTCGTATCCTCCTCTTCGGTCTACGGAGTGCCTAATAACTCCGATCCAATAACGGAAGAAACGGCACAAAATCCATTCGAAGCATACGGAATATCCAAAGCCGAAGCCGAGACGCTATGCCAAAAGGCAAAAGACACAATAGACGTGAGCATTATCAGACCTAGAACTATTCTGGGCTCAGGCCGTTTGGGATTGATGTCGCTATTATTTGATTGGGTAGCAACGAATCATCGAATATACATTCTAGGAAACGGAACGAACCGCTATCAACTCGTAGCCGCGGAAGACGTTGCGGAAGCCGTGGCTCTCGTAGCGCGACTCCCCTGCCGCGGGCAAGACTTCAACGTAGGCGCAGATCGCTTCGGAACTCTGCGCGAAGATCTGGAACAATTCTGCCGAGATGTTGGTGGTAAATCCAAAATAGTTGGCGTGCCTTCATGGCTAGCGCGAGCAACCTTGCCAATTTTAGGACTTCTTCACCTGTCCCCGCTCGTAAGCTACCAATATCGCATAGCGGACAAAACGGTATATTTTTCAACTGAAAAATTAAAAACAATACTGTCGTTCACGCCGAAATACAGTAATTCGGAAATGCTCGCAAGGACATTTCGCTGGTACAAGGATCATCCAACAAACCCTAACTCGGCTTCGATACACCGTAAAAAAATGAACTCCGGAATCCTTAAACTTCTAAAATATGTTCCGTGACATAATCTCCCTTCTTCGACCGGTACAGTGGATTAAAAACGGATTCGTTCTAGTACCACTTGCGTTATCTCAAAAACTCACAGATCCGGCGTCTCTTTTGGCGAGTTTTTATGCATTCTTGATTTTCTGCGTAGCCGCATGCGCTGTCTACGTTTGGAACGACATGATCGACCGAAGCCGTGACCGCGCGCATCCTGACAAATGCCTGCGTCCAATCGCAAGCGGTCGCATCTCCGTAAAATTTGCAAGCGTTCTTGCGTTGATTCTCGCCTGGATAGCCACAGGAGCGGCGGCCAAATTGGACCAGATGTTTTTCATAACCATCGTTGCATATTTTGCGTTGAACATCCTTTACTCGACCGTTCTTAAACATCTTGTTTTAATCGACCTGTTTGCGCTTTCCGCAAATTACGTACTCCGCATCCTAGGCGGCACACTCGTAATCGGAGAACCTATAACTTCTTGGGTAATAATTCTCGCGACGCTCCTTGCGCTATTTCTCGCACTGGGAAAACGTCGCGGCGAATACATCACGATGCAAGATAGAGCGACGGAACACCGCCCGATACTTCGCGCATATAATCCTTATTTCCTTGATCAACTTCTAGCCGTTATAACATCATCAATCGTAATGTCATGGATTTTTTATACGCTGGATACAACCATCCAAACTCGATTGCACACGCAACTCCTACCTCTGACAATTCCATTCGTGCTCTACGGAATATTCCGTTATCAATACCTAATTCACAGCGAGGGTCAGGGCGAATCGCCGTCACGCACGTTTCTGACGGACAAGCCGCTAATGATCGATGTGACATTGTGGCTCGCGCTGATCGTTTCTCTTAGGTTCCTATAAAGGAATCAGTCTTTTCCGTACACCGTCAAAAATTCGTCGGAATAAATTTCAGGATAAGAGGATGGAATCCTCCACTTATCCGAATAGGATTTTCTAACTATAAAACGATCACAAAGATCGGACGATGTCGGAATCGGCGCTTCCCATCGCGCGTTCATCCTAGAAATCACGCCGACACTCATACTATCAAAAAATTCACGGTCGCATCCAATAATGTATGACGCTGTCTTTTCATTTTTTACAAGACGTTGCAGTAGAGTCGTAACTCCTCGATTTAAATCGCAACGCAAATTCAAACTGAACAGAAAATGCCTGTCGATCCGCCATCCCTGATCCGTGTCATGAACGTTGAAAAATGCGGCATAATCAACATAACGAGACTGAATTTCTTCTGTCGAGACAGAACCCACGAGACTGACGGTGCTAGGAAAAATGCGTAACCCCGTAAGCGTTGCCAGATTCTGTTCCGCGTTCCAATCACTGCACCAAATTTTTTCACGTTGTAAAACATCCGTCGGACGCAGCCAAGTTAAAAACCTGAGATACTCTCTTACCGGCTGATCTAACGCGGCAAAACGAACTGTACCTATAACGCCTGTTGTTAATATGACAACTCCGATTACAAATCCTATAGTATCGCGAAACCTAGAAGACCCGAACGTGAGTGATAAGATCAAAAACGACCAAATTCCCCAGTGCACCACAAGACCTCCAACGCCGGAAACTGAATAGAGAAAAAATATTTTTGCTGTCAAATATAACCAAAATAATAGAGCGAATGCGCCCAAATATCGAGTGAGCTTTGTCGCCAATCCCGTCCAACACGCCCATGACACGGCGGACATTATCCAAACCGCATAGATCAAATGATCGGTGATAAAAAATGCGCCTGTCAATACATTCTGAAACCATAAAATGCCCAGTGCCGTCCAACAACCAAGTATAAGAGTCGACGTTGTGCGTCGTAATGATCCGGTCAGATAATCTCTCCTTGTTTTTTCTACCCAAACGATCCACCAAATACAAAAAGCTAAAACCGTGTTCGATACGGTAGGCAACAAACTCCAACCAATTCCTCCGCGCAGCGCAGATTGAAATGCGGAGAGACCGATTAGCGTCGCAGCGATATTTTCACGAAATAAAATAAGCGCCGCCGCAGCTGCAATACAAATACCAACCAAAACCGCTATTCTTTTATTACTCAAAAACCGCAAAGCGGTGAGCAGCACGATGGTGGTGCCGACGAAAAGTAAAAACCAAGGATAAACCGCGGAAAGTATTATCGCTAACAACATTAGCAACATACCACGGACGAAACGTCCTTTTTCCAAGTTCGTGTAGCCGGCATGCAAAATAAGTAAACTTCCGAGTAAAAACGGGACATACCAAGATGCGGCGCCCGGTCGCAGTCCCAGGGTCGACTGTACGATGAAAAATGCTATCAGACTGCGTCGCCGCGCAGTTTCCAAGGAAATGTCGCCCCACACTCGAAATACACGCGCAAACAACCAAATTGAGGCGATTTGTGATATTGCGGTTAAAAGAAAGTATATTTCAGGTAACGACAAATACGGCCAAAATCCACGAACCACTAAAAGTAATGGACGCACTATCGAGGATAACCCGTGAAATAGAGTCCCCGTTCCATCGAACGTATCGGATACGAATAGCTGCATGTAAAACCCACTGTCAAAT
>ERZ1292633.1732-Hain-H41-02um-R1-1732-length-23212-cov-5_pt1 | contig 23212 bp, 24 predicted proteins | sample MGYA00564406_ERZ1292633 | MGnify/ENA primary metagenome ERZ1292633 (study PRJEB36523, sample SAMEA6512639) | groundwater metagenome | collected 2019-01-08 | study: AquaDiva: Metagenomics assemblies of 32 groundwater samples | reverse complement strand
GATAAAGCCGTACGCGACAAAGTCAAAGCCGGCGACGCAGTACCAGTTAAACAAGCGGAAGAACCGGAAGAGACGGCAGAATAATTGACGGCTCATAATTTATAGGAGTAAAATAGTTATATGAAAAAAGATAAAACTAAAGTCAATAAAATGTTAGGACAGGCAGACCTATCTGCTATCAGTGATGTTATGGGTGGGCTTTTAGATAAACAGTCAGCGGTATTAAGACAAGATTTGGCTAGTAAAAAAGATTTACATGATGAAATTTCCGGAGTTGAAGTACGTCTGAAAGAATATATGTCTGAAGGGTTTGAGTCGGTAATGGAAGGAATGGATGCTTTAGCGGAAAAACTAGCGGATAAAGAAAAACTTGAAAGAATCGTTGAATGGGCTATAACCGTGGGAGAAAAAGTTGGAGTTCGGCCAAAAGTTTAGTAAAAGTAATTGAAATTTATGAAAAAGCAACCAACAAAAAATATAACCTTAGATGATTTGGCTTTAATGGTAGGTAAAGGTTTTAATGGTGTAAACGAGAGATTTGATAAAGTTGACCATCGATTAGGTGGTGTAGAAAAGAAGTTAAAAGATTTAGAAGAAGGACAGGAGCATATTAAACTTCGTTTAGACAGTGTGGCTTATAGGTTTGAACTTGTTGAAGTACAAAAAAGACTAGAAAGACTGGAAACTAAAGCTGGAATAAAATATCGTTAAAATAATTATTTTAAACCCCGCCGTTTCGCTTACGCAAACGGCGGGGTTTTGTATGGGGGTCTTACTGGACAATTTGCGCCAATTGTCCAGTAAGCGGTGGTAAGCACAACTACTGAAAGTTTCATTGGAAGTTATCATTATTAATTATAACCCGAAATGGCAACTCCTCCCCCTATTTTATATTTACTGTCTGCCCCTTCCCAAATTTGCCGTGATTCCAACCGGCTCCTTCAATGTCGGTGTCGGAGCGGGTATGAAATACAATCTTTTCCATCGCACCTCTATTTCTAGTTACTTCAGCCCACATTGAATTGTTTCCCTTTACATCCGGGATGTAGGCTTCGGGTGGACGGCAACTGCAATTGGCGGTTACATCCTGCCGAGTTCTAATCCCTGTTGTTGGGTCTTCGACCCAAACACTCCAGTGGCCAGGCTCGTGCATATGGATGCTTTTGATGTTTGAGATGGTTTCCACCACCACCTCTCTTGGCATTGGCTTAAAAATCATCAACAGCATTGAAATTACTAACAGTGTCGCGCATATAATCTTCATCGGAGGCCTCCTTATGGCTGAAATAACAATAACAACCTACTCATTTTAACCAAAACATGTTAAAATGGAAAAAACTTAAAGGACTGTCCTTTTGGCATGGTAAAGACAGTCCTTAAATTTACATAATATGACAAATAAGTTATTAAGATTACCTGCCCCCCAAGCCATGGAAGTTTATCGTTTGCTTGCGGAAAAGGGTGAGATGACGGCAAATGAAATTGGAAAAAGCTTAAATATATTTCCCAATGCTGTTTATCGTGCGATAAATCAGCTGCTGGTTTTAAATCTTTCCGAGGAAATTAGTTCTTATCCGGTTAAGTTTAAAGCCAAAAAATCTTCGGAAGCTTTGGAAAGTTTGTCTACTGCCGCTTTGTTGAATTTTAATTCGGTTTTGGGTTTGGTTAATTTACATTCACAAAATCATAAATTGTTGCCGTTAACATTTGTCCAGCGCCGACCCGATTTGCTTAAAATGACTTCCAAAGATACTCGAGTGGCAAACAGCACAATTAATTACATTGTTTCGGGGTTGGATGTTCCGGCGGAAACGATTTTGGCAAACCAGCGCGCGGTGGAACGGGGAGTGAAAGTCAGGCTGATCGTGCAAAATTTGAAAGAAGTCAGCGAGGCAAAATTGCTCAGTTGGAAAAAAGCCGGAGTGGAAGTTAAGTATTATCCAAATATTGAAGCCAGAATATTTATTTTTGACCGTAAAATAGTTTATTTTACTTCCTATAATCCTAAAAGCGCTGATGAAGCGTTCGGTATGCGTTTTGAATACGCTCCGCTCGCAGTTTTAATGGATGAGTTGTTTGAACAGAGATGGAAGGCCGGGAAAGACATCGGACAGATAAAATGTTAAAATACAGACTATGACTCTAGAAAAGAAACAAATATATTGCAGTTTAGATATTGAAACCAGCGGGTTTGATCCGCTGACAAACGAAATTTTGGAAGTGGGTTTCGCGTTTTTTGAAGTGGGGGGAAAAGGAATTATAATTACCGAGGAATGGACGCAGGTATTCTGCCCCGAACGCCTTGTTCCCCCGCAAATTTTATGTCTTACGGGCATATCACAAAATGAATTAGATACCGCCCCAAAGTTTTCAGAATTTAAAGAGCTGTTACAGGAAAAACTTGGAAGTGCAATAATTGTCGGACATAACGTGGGGTTTGATACGAAATTTTTAGAAAGCTCAGGGCTAAAGTTTTCCGGTCAAATAATTGATACTTTAGATTTAGTGCAGTGGCTCTTGCCAACCCATCATAGCTACAATTTGGAAAATTTAATGCACACTTTCAGCATTAGCCACAAAGAAGCGCATCGCGCATTGGCTGACAGTAAAGCCACGTTGTTGCTGTTAGAAAAGTTGCTCGGCGTTTATAATGGATTTGATGCGAAGCTAAAAAGCGCTATTGGTAAATTAATTAAAGGCTCGAATTTTACTTGGGTGGAGTTATTAGAGAATAGCTTGCCAGATATTAGCTTTGCCAAAGCTGCAAAAAAGACCGAAAGCAAAAAGTTTAAAAGCCAAACCAAAAAGAATAACAGCTTGAGCGCCAATATGATTTATGATTTTGGCATGGATGATAATTTTGTCCGTGAGACTGCCATGTTGGCCCAAAAGCAAGGCAACGCTTTATTGGTTGTGCCTAAAGCTAGACAAGTGTTGGAGTTATACAAAGACGGACTAGTTGATGCCGCAGTGTTTTCACCGGAAGTGTCCTTTGACGAAAAAAAGTTTTTAGTCACTTTGAAAAAAAAGGTTACCACGCCAGAGGAGGTAAAATTTTTATTAAAGATTTTAGTGTGGTACCACACTAACTGGCAAACTGAAACCATTACAGATTTAAATTTATCTTTTTTTGGCGGCCAGTTTAAAAGTCTAATTACAGGCGGGAAGATTATTGAGCATAAAAATTCCGGCGTAGCGGTTTGCGATATGGAAGTGTTTTTATTTTTAGCGGAAAATGGGCTTTATGCAAAAAGGCTTGCGGTGGTTTGCGGGCTAAACGAGTTTGAAAATACTATTGTCTCCAATGTGGGAACCAAAACCAGTTGGGGATATTTGAATTATCTTTTAAAATCTTACTATAATTCGGAAACCGAAACGGGTGATTTAAAATACAAATCGGCAGTGGAAGCGGCACTGGTTGCTAGTGATCTATTTTTTGGCCTGACTTCGGCTTTGTTGCAAAGCGATCCGCCGGGGTTTATGTATTTTAAAATTACTCCGCAAACCGAGAATGATGAGCGGTATGTAAAAATTAAAGGCGCTGGGGTAAGTTTTGCCGAAAAGATTGCGGAAGCGAATAAAGTTTTAAAATCCAAAGACCTGATCAGGTTCTTGGAAAATATTACCAGCTTTTTTGAAGAAGCAGAGAACCGGGTACGTTGGATTGAGTTAGCGGAAAATCGCTGCTCGTTTGTAAATATGCCGCTCTCCATAACCGGGTTGGTGAAATCAGCCGTCAAAAAATTTGCGGAAGTTAGTTTTGCGGATGAATTGGTGTTCACGGAGCTGCTTGAATTTTTTGTTAAACGCTTGGGTTTGGAAAGTTTTGTAATTAACAACCACTCTTCTGTTACGCCGAACGTAAAAATTAGCCCTACAACCAGGCAGGGAGATTTGTTCTCCAGCTTAAAGAAAGTTTTAGGCTCTAAGAAAAGCAAAGTAATGTTTCACATCTGGCCAAAAGCAGTAAATATGGAAGAACTGCGGGGGTTATTCGGGAATACCCAAAGTTTGCCGGCAGCCGTACTGTTGCCCAACCAGACCCAAGTGAGGGAATTTTACGATGCCAATTATCAAAGTATAAAGAAATTTGCTTCGTTGTTGGCACAATCCAATTCCGGGGGGAGCAATAAAATTTTTCGGAACTTTTCTATTAATCCAAATAGTCTGCTGCTTGCTACGGATAAATTTATTCTTCGCGCAATGAGCGGCAATCAGGCGGTTGACCCGGTTAGTAAGTTGGCGGTAAAAACTTTAGTCTTGTGTCGATTACCTTTTGAGCAGTTTACCCATCCTTACCAAGAAGCCATTTCCCAAAGCTTGAACAACGGTTTTATGGAATACGCCTTACCTAGAGCGCTGCTGAATTTTCATAACCTAATTAAGTTTTTTTACACTCCGGAGTTAAAAGAGGTTTATATTATTGACGCCAAGCTGTCCAAAGAGTATTCCGCGCCGTTTAAAAATTATTATAAAGCAATTCCGGGAGCGGAAATTCCCAGACTTTGAATTACGAAACTGTCATTGCGAGGAGTGCATCCGACGCGGCAATCTAGATAAATAAGCCATAAACCCGGATTGCTTCGGATGTACTCGCAATGACAAACATGGGGAATCTTGAGTTTCGTAATTCAAAGTCCCAGAGGGGGGATATAAACTACTTATCCACATGATATAAATATCGGTATTTTTCATTTTGTTACGATAATTTAGCCAAATTTAAAAAAAATCCCTTTTAAATAAAAGATAATATCAATTAAATACCCGCAAGAATTGACAAGCTGATATAAGCTTGTTATGATAAATGTACAGTAAATGTGTGGACAAGTATCAAAGCCCCGATAGAATACTTTCAGTCTCTATGGGGCAAGCGATAGCTCTTTAAAAATTTCAAACTCGCTTAAGGAAATCGGCCTTTAAATCATTTGAATGTCGGCTTCCTTCTAACTTCTCGTCATAGCCTATCCAATCTAGGCTGTTTGCAAAACAAAAACAAAAAAAATGAAGGTCAGCATTCTCCGGAATGCCGGCAGGTTATATTTCAAAATAAAATATAATCCATGTTAGGTGTTAAATCACCATAAGAGAAGTTTGAAGTGCAGTTTGAAATGAGATTGGAGTTCAGACGCTTTCTCTCCGGTGTTAATCGGGGAAGGCCTGAATTCGACAGAGTAGCAGCCATTGCGATAGGTTTAGGGCCCGAAAAAATTTCAGGCCCTGCATCTATCGCGATGATTGTTCGATCGAATTTAGGTATATAGCGCCTCTGCCGTCACTTAATTAATTTTATGGGCGCCGCGAGGCGCTATTTTCATTTTGTGGATTATTCGCTATAATTAATTCACTCTCATTAATAAAGACTCCTATGTTATCACAAGAATTTGTACAGGAAATGAAAGCTCGCTTAATTGTCCAAAAAGAAAAGCTGGAAGCGGATTTGTCCGGTCTGCAGTCGCACGAAGAGTTGGGAGAAGATATGGACTCCAATGCCCAGGAAGTGGAAAGCGATGATGTCAGCCGGGAAGTCATCGCAAAAATAAATACTGACCTTGAAAAAATTTCCAAAGCATTGGAAAAAATAGAAGCCGGCAGTTATGGCACAGACGGCGAAGGAAAAGAAATTAGCCAAGACCGTTTAAACGCATTGCCTTGGGCAGATAAGGCGCTATAAAATTTCCAATATCAAATTTCCAATATCAAAGAATGCAACAAATCCTAAATCCCAAAATAAAACAAATCTATTTGTGGGGGTTGGGGTTTTTGTTTTGTATTTTTTTAGACCAATTCAGCAAGTCTTTGGTGGTTGAACCGTTTAGGAATTATTTTTTTGCCTTTAGCATTCAACTACCGGTGTGGGTAATGTATGTTATTTATTTGGTAGCAATGGCGGCGATTGTTAAATATTTAGTCAAAAATTTTTTCAAACTGAATTTTTCGGAAAGATTGGCTTGGGTTCTTATATTTATCGGAGCAACTTCTAATATTGTTGAGAGATTGGTTTTAGGTTATGTACGAGACTTTATCTATATATCATTTTCCCGCTGGACCGGGGTTTATAATTTGGCGGACGGCTACATAATAGCCGGAGTTATTATCTTGCTTTTTCCTATAAGCTACAAGCTAAAACCTAAAAGCTAATTTTATGATCTCAAAAATTTTATCAGCCGCGGTAATTGGTTTAGAAGCAGCAGAAGTAGAAGTTGAGGCTGATGTTACTAATGGTTTACCGGCGACAATTGTGGTGGGTTTGCCGGATACCGCGGTTCAGGAAAGCCGGGAACGGGTAAAGGCGGCTATAAAGAATTCGGAATGTAGTTATCCGCAAACTCGAGTTAGCGTGAATTTGGCTCCGGCAGACGTACCGAAGCTGGGTACTCATTTTGATTTGCCTATTGCCTTAGCTATTTTGTCGGCGGCGGAACAAATTACATTTGATCCCGCGGGGAAGATTTTCTTAGGGGAATTGTCACTAGACGGACAGCTTCGCCCGGTGTCGGGGGTGCTTGCCGTCGCAATTAAAGCGAAAGATTCAGGGGTAAAAGAATTATATGTTCCCAGAGCAAATGCCAAAGAAGCGGCGCTGGTCGGCGGAATTAAAGTGTATCCGGTGGATAATTTAAAACAATTGCTCGCGCATTTTTTGCGGCAAAAATGTTTGACCGAAGAACCACAAGTGGATACGGGCGAAGTATTTAAAAATTTTTCTCCGGCGTTGGATATGACCGATGTAGCCGGACAAGAGTTGGCCAAGCGGGCTCTGGAAATTGCCGCCGCCGGAGGGCACAATATTCTGCTTTCCGGGCCGCCGGGCAGCGGGAAGACGCTATTGGCCAGAGCTATGGCGGGCATTTTGCCGGATCTGTCCTTGGAAGAAGCTTTGGAGTTAACGAAGATTTATAGCATTGCCGGAAAGCTTTCGGGAAATTTTGTGGTTAGCCGGCCGGTGCGCAGTCCGCATCATACAACATCTAATGTCGCTTTAGTGGGCGGTGGTTCCATTCCGCGCCCGGGAGAAATTACTTTGTCGCACCGAGGGATATTATTTTTAGACGAGTTTCCGGAATTCCCCAGGAACGTGTTAGAGGCTTTAAGACAGCCTTTGGAAGACGGCGTGGTTACGGTCTCCCGCGCCGCGGGTAGTTTTACATTTCCGGCCAAGTTTACTTTGGTGGCGGCTCAAAATCCTTGCCCGTGCGGTTATTTTGGCGACAATACAAAAAATTGCGTCTGCAGTCCGGGGCAAATTTTTAAATATCAAAAAAAAATTTCCGGTCCATTGCTGGACAGGATAGATTTGCACGTGGAAGTGCCCCGTTTGCCTTATGAAAAAATGGTTACCTCCGGCACTGCGGAAAAATCCGCCAGCATTAAAATCCGCGTCCAGCGGGCTCGGGCGGTGCAGAGCTTCAGGTTTAATAAAAGCAAAACTAATAGCGAAATGGGTTTAGTGGAGATTAAGCAGTATTGCGCCCTTGAGGAACAGGGTAAGGAATTTTTAAAGCAGGCTATGAAAAAGTATAATTTTTCAGGGCGCTCTTTACATCGAATTTTAAAAGTCGGGCGTACTATAGCAGACTTGGCCGGCAAGGAAAATATTGAATTTGGCCATTTGGCCGAAGCGGTGCAGTATCGACCAAAAACCGAGTAACTTTGGGCAGCACTGTCTCGTATTCCGTAAAGTATTAAAACGTATTATAATAGGTACATGAATAAAAAAATTAGAAAAGCTATTATTCCCGCGGCGGGATTCGGTACCAGATTTTTGCCGGCAACCAAAGCCATGCCGAAAGAAATGCTGCCTATTGTCGACAAACCCATAATCCAATATGTGGTGGAAGACGCCGTCTCTGCCGGCATTGAAGATATTATTATTGTTACCGGGTGGAGCAAGCGGTGTATTGAAGACCATTTTGATTATCCCTTTGAACTGGAGAAGCGTCTGCAGGAATCCAATAAATACCCGGAACTGGAAGAAATCCGCCGCATTGCCGATATGGCCAATTTTTATTATGTCCGGCAAAAAGGTCCGCTTGGCAATGCCACTCCAATTTTAAATGCCAAGCATTTTATCGGCGATGAGCCGTTTTTAGTGCTGTGGGGCGATGATTTTATTGAAGCCCAGCCCAGCCGGAGCAAACAGCTGGTTGAAGCTTACCAAAAGTACGGCGGTAGCGCTGTCTTAGGCAGTATGAAGTTTAATCAACCCGAAGATTATAAACGTTATGGTTATGCCGCGGGCAAGGAAGTAGAGTCGGGAGTATTAAAAATTAGCCAAATAATAGAGAAGCCGGGCGTGGGGATGATAGATTCCGACTATGCGGTAATTTCCGGCAGTGTGTTCGGGCCGGAGTTTTTTGACGCCATAGAAGAATCTGCCAGAAGATTGGACGCGGAAAACACCCCTAGGGAACTGGTTTATATTGACGCGGTAAATATTTTACTGGAGCAAAAAAAAGACTGTTACGCTTTGGAAATAAAAAACGGCAAATACCACGATTGCGGAAATAAGCTGGAATATTTAAAAACCGTTGTCGAGTTTGGGTTGAAGCATGAAGAGTTAAAAAATGAATTTGGAGATTATCTTAAAAATTTAAAAATATAATTCCCGATCCTAATAGCATTCGAATGCTACTTAGGAGATAAGGATTGTTATATGAAACCAAAAACAAACAATAAACTAAAAAAAATCATCGGCGCGTTGCTTTCCATAGCGTTTCTCTCCGCCGGTTGCGGCGGTGGCGGGTCTTCTACTGCGCCGAAACAAGTTGTGTTAAATTTTTGGAAGCCATTTGAGGACAGCGAAAACCTCCAGCCATTAATTGAGGCTTACCAGCAAAAGCACACCAATGTGCGAATTGTGTATACTAAGAAAAATATTGAGAATTATCAGCAGGATTTGTTAAACGCTTTGGCTTCGGGTACCGGGCCGGATGTGTTCTCTATAAATAATGCGTGGTTGCCGGCTTACATGGATAAAACCACTCCGGCGCCGGAGAAAATTTATCCATACAAAGAGTTTAAAGATTCGTTTGTGGATGTGGTAGACAAGGATTTTGCCGTTAACCAAAAAATATATGGTGTGGCTCTTTCCGTAGACAGTTTGGGTCTCTACTATAATAAAGACATATTAGGTTCGGCCGGTATTGCCACCCCACCAAAGACTTGGGCTGAGATGGCCGTGGATGTGCAAAAAATAAAAAAATCCGACAGTAAAGGATATTTTACCCGCAGTGCTTTTGCTATTGGTACCAACGCTAATGTTAGCCGAGGAGTGGATATTTTAAATTTGTTTATGTTACAAAAAGGTACTGCCCCTTATGCTTCGGATTTTAGTCGTCCAACTTTTGCGGACAACATTCAAAAAAACGGCAATTATTCCGCCCCCGGTTTGGATGCTTTAAATTTTTATACCTCGTTTGCCAATTCTTCCAATATTAACTATAACTGGAATTCCCGCAGTGATTATTCCATAGACGCATTTATTAACGGTCGGGCGGCCATGATGTATAGCTACGCCTACACTGCCGATACCATCCGCCAAAAAAATCCGAATTTAAATTTTGACGTTACCGGAGTGCCCCAGCCAAACCTTGACGACCCCAGTGTAAACTTTGCCAATTATTGGGGGGAAGTTGTGAGTAAGCAAAGCAAGAATGCGGATTATGCTTGGGATTTTTTAAAGTTTATTTCTACCAAAGATTCTTTGGATAAGTATTATGCCAAGCACAAACAGCCTTCCAGCCGGAAAGATTTAATTTCCCTGCAAATTCAAGACACGGAAATTGGCGAGTTTGCCAATGCCAATTTAACCGCCAAGTCATTTTATAAGCCGGACCAGGAAAAATTGGATAGCATTTTTGGGAAAATGATAGACAACGTCATCTTAAACGGTCTGACTCCGGCTCAGGCTTTGTCTCAAGGACAGCAAGAAGCGGCGGCGATTAGCAGACAATGAGAACGGAAATTATTTTAATTATTTAGTTAATGGTGTTAGATATTGGGATTTAGTAACTCACTTATGCGCGTTTGAAGGCAGCCTTCTGGCGGAAAATGATGCTAAAATAGCTTAATTGATTGGGTTTTAAAAATATTATTAATAAATTATCGCCGTCTGCGCCAGAAGGCTGCCTTCAAGTCTCAAACCATTAATGATTTCACATTTTCTCGTGGTGATTTGGTAATTGTTTAGGGCACTTAGTATAATTAGGTTAATTAGAAATTTAGCCAAAAATGGTGTATAATAAGTGTAATAATCCTGTAAAATGAAACAAAAATTAGCAGTAGTATTCATATCTTTAAGTTTATTGTCCGTACCATTTTTTGCTTCGGCCCGTGGTCTGGTGCCTTGCGGGGGGTATAAAGACGATGCCGGTACCCAGCGCGAAGACCCTTGTGATTTGCGTTATGTTTTTATACTGATTGCCACCGTAACCAATTGGTTAATATCCACGGCGGGGATTTACGCGGTTTACCAGATTGTTAGCGGCGGGTTTTGGCTGATTATCACAATGGGCGAAGAAGAAAATATTACAAAACATAAAAAAACAATTACCAACGCGGTTGTGGGTTTTGTTCTTGTAATGATGGCATTTATTTTGGTAAATACCACGTTGAATGGAATTTTGCTTGGATTAGCTGACACTTCTGAAGCAAATAAAGATCCAATCCGCATAGATTTTACTCAGCCATTGTGTTATTTAAACCCTGGGGCCAAAGACTGCATAATTAAGTAAAAAAATGAAAAACTATTTAAAATTTTTAATATTTACCCTTTGTTTGTCAGGTGGGTTTTTTGGTGCTGGCTTATTAAATAAAGCTCAAGCGGCATGTGATTATAAAATAGAATTTTATGAAAGAGATGGTAAAACCTCTGTTACCCCATCAGATTATTTATCCTTTTCCATACAAGTAGTACGCAGTGGCAGTGATCAGGAATGTGGAAGCTCTATCGGAGCAACATTGCTTTTAAAAGGAAAAGTTAATGATAGTCAGATTGGTTATTCAATAGCCAATTTTGCTTCGGTACAGGGCTACGGTAGTTTGGCACGGGTGAATCTTGGAGTAGACATTAAAACAATCGATAGGTCAGTGTTACCGGTGTCTAATATGCTGGAATTTTATATTTTTATAACAAGTAATAAAACTGCAGGAAATAATAATTTAGCGGAATCGGTGTCTCATATCAAGATTCCTGTCACAGGTGCTGTCGGGGGTTCAGGAAGTTTGACAGCAAATATATATTTTAAAGACGGTCAGACTGGAGCCCAAAAGGCTACTTTCAAAGCGAATGATCAGATTCAAATTTTAATTCAGGCAAATAGCAATCAGGTAAATAATCTCAGTAGCAGTATAGGCAATATTTATGCGGCAGTATATGTTAATGATTTTGCCAAAGAAGTTTTAAATTTAAATGCAGACAGGTCCGCTTGGGCTAGTCAGACGCAGTACAAGACGCTAACTGTGTCTAAAGAAAATGGTTTTATTGATGGGACAAATACTGTCAGAGTTAAGTTTTTTCAGGCGAATACGAGTGTCTCGTTAGGTTTTTCTGATAGCACCGTGCAAGCGCAAGGATTGGGCACTGCTTCAAGTGGCGCAACTTGTTCTGGAACTGGGAAAAGCACGTGTGCAGATGGTCAGACGTGTGTAAATAATAAATGTCAGACATCTGGCACAACACCACCGGCTGGGGGTCAAACACCCCCTGCAGGCGGGATGCAAGGGCAAGGTGCGCAGACTTTATATAATCCAATTAAAGACGCCAGTAATTTAACCGAGTTGTTGTTAAAAATTATGCGCGGGTTTATATACATAACCGGAATTTGGGCAGTGGCGTTTATTATTATTGGCGGGTTTAAAATGGTTATTTCCCAAGGCAACGAAGAAGCGGTAACCGCGGCAAAAAAGAGTATTATGTGGTCGGTTTTAGGTTTAATTGTTGTTTTGTTGGCCTTTAGCATAATTGCGATTATCCAGAATTTAATAGGAATAGATGTTCAGGATGTAAAAACCAGTCAAAATTCCAGTTACAATATTACACAAAAAATATGAAAAAATATTTAAATAAAATTCAATCCGGTTGGCAAGCGATAGTTATTAGCGCTTTGATATTTGCACCGAGCATGGTAAAAGCGGTTGAAGGTTTGACCCCAAAAGAAATTGAGAGATGCAATGCTTTTAAGGCGCAATTTAAAGGAATGTTTATTAGTGTCCCCGACCAATTCTGCAGTGCAAATGCATTGATGTTGTGGCTAATTCAACAGGGTTTGGTGTTAGCCGGAGTAGTGGCGGTTTTGTTTATTATGCTCGGCGGGTTTTGGTATTTAACTTCCGCCGGCAACGAAGAGTCCGCGGAAAAAGGCCAGAAAACTTTAACCAATGCAATTATTGGCCTTGTGGTCATTATTTTAGCGGCCACTATTGTCAGAATTGTTGCCAATACGGTAATAGCAGGAAAGTAAGTTTCGGAGAATCGGTGAGTCGGAGAATCGGAATGTCGGAGACTAAACTAAAATCATAAAAAAATTTCATGATACGCGATGTCGAAGATTTAGAAGTTTATAGACGGGCGATGAAATTATTAAAGCCTATTTATAGATTGGCCGGTTTGCTCCCAAAAGATGAATTTAGACTTAAAGACCAATTAACCGGCGCAGGAAAGTCAGTGCCGGCCTTAATTACTGAAGGTTTTGCCAAGAGAAGGTCGGAAAAAGAATTTAAAAGGTTTCTGCTCATGGCCTTAGGATCTTCAGATGAGGTGGTTACGCATTTAAAACAAATTAAACTTATTGGATTTCCGAGAATAAAATCTGAAACTTGTGATGCGTTAATTAAACATTATATTATTGTTTCCAAACAAATAAACAGTTTGATAAAAAAATGGAATAGTTCCGTTCCGATTAGTCCGATACTCTGATTTTCCGATTCTCCGACTATATGTTATAATATTATGGATTAAAAACCAAAGTCCTCAGCCTGCCCTCTCCTAAAAGAGGGAGAGGGAAGGGATATTGAGAGGGGGTGAACAGCTTGAAAAAAATTATAAAAAAAATAAATTTTCTAAAAGTCGCGGAAGTGCTGTTGACGGTAGTGATTATTTTTGCTCCGTTGTTTGTTAGCGCCCAGTTAAGCAGGAATTTCCAGTGCGACCCATCCTCCGGGCTTAACTGTACCGCCGGTACCAGCGTTAATCAGTTAATTAAAACTGTTATTAATTGGATGTTAGGCATTGCTTTTGGCGTCGCGGTCTTGTTCTTAATTATCGGTGGGTTCTGGTATATTACCTCCGCCGGCAACGAAGAAACCGCCGAAAAAGGCAAAGGTACGGCAGTCAATGCTATTATTGGTATTATCATTATTATTCTTTCCTACGTTATTGTTTACGTCGTTTCGAATTTAGTGGGAAACCCAAATTCCAGCAGCGCGCCGTAATTTAAAAAAAAGTTTAGTCCCAAATTTAAGTTTGGAACTAAACCCAAGCGCAAATTTTTTTTGCTTTTGGGTTTAGAAAATAGTAAAATTTATTTATAATTAATTCCCTTTTTGAACGTTTAAAAGGCGTTTGGGATTGGAAGATAATATACTGGGATGAAACAAAAAATAGTAAAACTTGTAAAATTTGCTACGGTTACGGCAATTATACTGGCTCCCGCCGTGGTATTTGGGTATAACGAAGTGCAAGGTGGTTTGCAGACTAGCGGACTTTCCGGATTGTTTGGCACCGGTGGGCTAACCAGCTCTCGGAGTTTGCCGGAGCTGATTGCCAACGCTATTCGGTTAATGTTGCTGTTTGCCGGCGCCATTGCCGTGGTGTTTGTGATTATCGGCGGGTATCAATATTTAACTTCCGCCGGCAACGAAGAGTCCGCGGAAAAAGGCCAGAAAACTTTAACCAACGCGATTATTGGCGTTGTGGTCGTGGTCTTGGCTTATGTAATTATCAACGTGATTGTGAATTTGGTTAGTAGTAACAGTGGTTTTGGCGGTTAATTTTGCTTTCATGAAAATAAACAAAAAAATTATTATTGGAGTTTTGTCGCTTATCGTATTTATAGTACCGGGTTTTGTATTCGCTCAGCAGGACTCATATGGTTCTTTACAGAACTGTATCGATGGAGGAAATACTCAGGATTATTGTTGTACAGCTTTCCAATATTCTGCGTGTCAGAGTGTTGATAAATGTGCTAATAAAACTTGTGATGTTGGGTATCCGTGTAATCCGATAAGTGGGGAATGTGCTGTAAATCCATCTAATCCAACTCCGCCAGTGAGCAACCCACCAACAACCCAGCCTGCGGCAGAAACATCTGAAGGTGCTTGTATAAACACCGGAAAGTGCCCAACAGGTTTATGTGAAATAAATGGGCTTTGTTTGCCAAAGCCTACTGGGTCTGTAGACAGCTTTGTCGGTAAGACCACTTTAGTGGGATTGCTGTTAAAAATAATTCAATTCTTATTAACTTTTGCCGGTGTTGTTGCTGTGGGGGTCTTGGTTATTGGTGGGTTTTGGTATATTACTTCCGCCGGGAACGAAGAGCAGGCGGAAAAAGGGCAGAAAGCCATTACCAACGCGATTATTGGTCTGGTGGTAGTAATTTTGGCTTATACCATTGTCGCTATTATTTCTTCTACCTTAATTGCCGACAAATTTGTAAAATAAAAATTTATATTTTAGCGGCTCCTAACCGAGCCGCTTTTTTTGTTGTTTGGGATGCCTTCTGGCTTGTCTACAAAACTATGTAATTACATAGTTTTGTAGACAAGTATGTATTTTATTGTTTGATAAGATAGTGATAAGACGTTCACTTGCTTTATTGCCAAAGGCGGGGTTAAACTGTTAAAATGTATGTGTTGGGTCTGTTGCCGAATGTCATTTTTGCCCAAAACGAGCTTGCTTGGTAAAATTTCCAAAAAATTTTATCCGCTTACCTTCTAGGTAAACATCAAAATTTGTTTTGAAAATTTTTCTCAAGCTATCTCATTTTGCATCAAAAAGCCCATTTGGGCAACAGACCCGTGCTGTTAAAGTTATCTTTTAGTGGCTAAGGTGGCATATTTATCCCGTACAGATGGGGGGCGGGTGGCGAAATGGCAGACGCACTAGCCTTAGGAGCTAGCGAGAGAAATCTCATGAGGGTTCGACTCCCTCCTCGCCCACCATCTGTACGGAACGCATCTAGTCCGCCAGAGGCGGAAGCTGACGCCCGAAAGGGCATGCAGGTTCAATTCCTGTCCCCGGCACCAATACTTCGCCTCAATGAATTGGGACTTACAAGCGCAAGCATTATCACTCTTGTCAAAGGGTTGATAATCTCATATACTGTATAGACTATTAATGAAAATCTCTTATGGGAAAAATTGTAAAAAATATTTTATTTATATTAGCCGCGTTTTTATTGGTTAGTTTTTTATTCACGGCTTTTTCTACGGACAGCAAGACTAAAATAGTCCCTGTTTCGGAAATAATTAACTTGGTTGACCAGCAAAAGATTGAGAGTTTAAGTGTGGGCGACACGTCGGTAACCGCCAAGCTTAAAGACAGCGATGAAACAAAAACCGCCAAGCTGGGGCGGAATGACAACATCTATACTGTCTTAAAAGACAATGGCGTGGCACCGGAAAAAATTCGCGCGGTAAAAATAGAAAACCAGACCAATAGCACGTTATCTACATTAGGCGGAGCGGTATTGCCGTTTTTAATCCCGTTAATTTTTATTTCTTTGTTCGTGTATTTTTTAATGCGCCAGGTTCAAGGCAGTAACAATCGCGCTATGACTTTTGGCCAGAGTTCGGCAAAGCTTAATGACGAACGGAAGAACCGCGTTAAGTTTGCGGATGTTGCCGGCGCTAAAGAAGCTAAGGAAGAGCTGAAAGAAATTGTGGAATTTTTACGCTTTCCGCAAAAGTTTTTGCAACTCGGCGCTAAAATTCCAAAAGGCGTATTGCTCCTTGGCAGTCCGGGCGTAGGTAAGACCATGCTAGCCCGAGCGGTCGCCGGGGAAGCTAACGTACCCTTTTCCCACATTAGCGGTTCAGAATTTGTGGAAATGTTCGTTGGTGTTGGCGCCGCGAGGGTGCGCGATTTATTTAAAAAAGCCAAAAAAAACGCGCCGTGTATAATTTTTATCGATGAAATTGACGCAGTCGGCAGACAGCGTGGAGCCGGTTTGGGCGGCGGGCACGATGAACGCGAGCAGACCCTGAATCAAATTTTAGTAGAAATGGACGGCTTTGAAACCGATACTAATGTTATTGTTATGGCGGCTACAAACCGTCCAGACGTCCTTGATCCAGCGCTTCTTCGCCCGGGTCGGTTTGACCGTCAGGTAATGCTGGATTTGCCGGATATTAAAGATCGCGAAGCCATTTTAATAGTGCACTCAAAAAATAAGCCAATGGCAAAGGGCGCGGATTTACGCAAAATTGCCGAACGTACTCCCGGGTTCTCGGGCGCGGATTTAGCTAACCTGATTAATGAGGCGGCAATCTTAACCGCGCGCCGGGATAAAAAAGAAATTTCGGGCGATGAACTAAAAGAATCCATTGAAAAAGTTTTGCTTGGTCCGGAACGCAAAAGCCATATCTTATCGACCAAAGAAAAAGAAATTACCGCTTACCATGAAGGCGGGCACGCGTTGGTGGGAAGCGTTTTGGCTTACTCCGACCCGGTGCATAAAGTTTCAATTATTTCTCGCGGCCGCGCCGCCGGCTACACCATGAAGTTGCCCATTGAAGACAAACATTTGCACACTAAACAAAGTTTCTTGGACGAAATTGCCGCCTTGCTGGGCGGCTACGCGGCGGAAAAATTGGTTTTTAAAGAATTAACTACCGGCGCTTCAAATGACCTAAAAGTTGCTACAGCTATAGCCAGAAAACTGGTTATGAATTATGGCATGAGCGAAGCCATTGGGCCCATTGTTTTGGGAGATCAACATGAAATGGTCTTCTTGGGCCGGGAAATTTCGGAACAACGCAATTATAGCGAGGCCGTGGCTAAAATTATAGACGATGAAGTAACTAAAATTATGATGCAAGCCCTCTCCCGCGCAACGGAAGTATTAACCAAGCACCGTAGTTATTTAAATACTATTGCCGAGCGTCTGGTGAAAGACGAAACCTTGGAGCAGGAAGCTTTTGCTGAAATTGTAAAAGATATTATTCCGGCCGAAAAAAAACTATCCGCCAATGAACCAATATTATCTGTGGCATAAGTAAATTTTATCGTTTAGGGTAATTAAAATAATTAGGTGAATTAGAAATTTATTCCATGTTCTCCTATACTGCAATTATTCGCAAAGCTTATACCAGTAGTATAAATAACCCGAGGCTTTGGCTGTTCGGGTTATTTGTTGTTGGTGGGTTTAATTTGAATTTTTTGCAGTTCCAAAATATCCCCTTAAAAAAACTGGTTTTGGAAAATCGACCTTCAGACCTTTTTGTCTATTTACAGGCGCGTCCCGGAACCTTGGCTGCTATTAGTGCCGCGGTGTTGTTATTTGCTTTAGTCGGGCTGGCGGTGACTAACTGGTCTAGAATAATGTTGATATTATTGGGCCGGCAAGCTTTAGAGACGCATCCGGCGGCGTTTAAACAGTCCTTACAGGAGAGCAAGAGCAGTTTAACGGGAATAATAAAAATAAGTTTACTCACTACCGCGTTAATGTGTTTTGTGGCAGTAGTGCTTATTGTGCCAACACTATGGTTGCCTATGGAAAACCCGCTAAGGTTTTTGTTGTTGGAGGCTTCAGTGGTGGCCTTTTTGCCGCTGGCTTTTATAATTTCTTGCATTAATATTTTTACGGCTTTTTATGTGGTTTTGCATAAAATGCCTTTAAATAAGGCATTAAATTGTGGAATTGATTTTTTTATTTCCGTATGGCCGAGGATTTTAGGATTAGTGGCAGTGCTGATGGTTATTTATTTAGCCAGTTTTACCATCGGGGTGTCAGTAATTTTCTTGGCCAAAGAAGTTTTAAGGCTATTGTTGCTAATTTTGGTGAGGTTCCATATTTTACCACTTTCTGCTATTATATTAGTGTTAAAAACTATTTCTACCGTTTTATTCTGGTTTTTACTTTCCGGTTTAAGTGTTTTTTTCAACCAGTCTTTGCTGGTTTTATTTTTAGAACTTTCCAAACCGATTGAGGCCCCGGACTATAAAAAAGACACTGAACCTGTGCCGGCAGTTTCGGTTTAAAAAATGTTCTAATAGCTGGATAGGGCTTGCCCTACGAAGCTTTAGCGTAGTAGGGGCGGTTAGCTCAGTGGTAGAGCATCTCATTGACGTTGAGAGGGTCGAAGGTTCAATCCCTTCACCGCCCACCATGTACCATTCGCTCCGCTTAGGTATATGGCGCGCCATTTCAGAATTTATCAGGTGTGTCAGGTAATTAATAGACCTGTTGCGTTTTAATTTTACTAGACAAAATGGGATATTTTAGACAAAACCGACGTTAAAAATTTTGATGTTTAACCGTAGTTAAGCGGAAAAAATTTTAACTAGGTTTTGGCAAAATAGCACTTTTTGGATAAAAATTAAAACGCAACAGGTCTAATAGAGCCAATGGTACATACCCTGCACCCGAAGGCCTTTTGGCCTGAGTGGTACAGGGCAGAATAATTATTTAACATTAATCTTTCGTCTTTAATTCTTGACCTTTAGGTCAAGGGATAAGGATAAAGGGTTAGGTCATAGAACTAAAATGCCCAGTTTAGACAAAAAAGAACTAGAACAAATTCTTAAGCTCAAAATCCAAAACGCGGATTTGTATTTGTCCGCTTTTACCCACCGGTCATATTTAAATGAGAACCGGGGGTTTGCCCTGCCTCATAATGAACGTTTGGAATTTTTAGGCGATGCCGTATTGGAGTTGGCGGCCACGGAGTATTTATACCGCAATTATCCGCATCCGGAAGGCGAGTTAACCAACTTTCGAAGCGCTTTAGTCAATTATAAAATGCTGTCCACAATTGCGTCGCGGTTAGGTTTTGAAAAATTTTTACTAATGTCCCGCGGCGAGGCTAAAGACACCGGCCGTGCTCGCCAGGTAATTTTAGCCAACTGCATTGAAGCGGTAATTGGCGCGATTTATTTAGATTTAGGCTACGATGCCGCTCGAGAATTTGTAAAAAATGAAGTCCTTGTGGAATTATCAAACGTGATTAAAGGCGGCAGCTATATGGATCCGAAGAGCAAACTCCAGGAAATAGTGCAGGAAAAGCGCGGGGTTACGCCGACTTACGGCGTGGTTTCTGAAACCGGCCCGGATCATAATAAATTATTTATTGTCGCGGCGTATGTGGGCGAACAGGAAGTTGGCCAAGGCCATGGTCCAAGTAAGCAGGAAGCGGAAATTTCCGCCGCCGAGAACGCATTAAAAAACAGCACTTATTAATTTCTACTAAATACGAAATAGTACTAAAAGTACTAAATCAGTAGTTTCGTGTCTTTCGTACTTTTTAGTATTTAGTAGAAAATTTTTTGAAATAAAAATTTAATGTATTTAAAACGTTTAGAAATTCACGGATTCAAAAGTTTTGCTCAAAAGACCACAATGGAATTTTCCAGCGGGATTATTTCCATTGTCGGCCCCAACGGCAGCGGGAAAAGTAATGTAGCCGATGCTTTGCGCTGGGTATTGGGCGAGCAAAGCCCGAAAATTATCCGTGGGAAAAAAGCAGATGATGTTATTTTTGCCGGCAGTGATAAAAAAAGCCGCCAGGGCATGGCTGAAGTGGCGGCGACTTTTGACAATTCCGACCGCCGGATTCCGGTGGATGCGTCGGAAGTATCCATTGGCCGCCGGATAGACCGAAGCGGGGAAAGTGAATATTTAATTAACGGCAACAAGGTTCGGTTGTTGGACATTGTGGATTTGGTGTTAAAGAGCAGTATTGGGACCTCTCGTTATACGGTTATCGGCCAAGGAACAATTGACCAAATGGTTTTAGCCGGCCCTTCAGAAGTCAAGAATTTATTGGATGAAGCCAGCGGCGTAAAAACTTATTATATTAAACGCGAAAAAACGCTTAGGCGCTTGGAGCAAACGGCCCAGAATTTAATGCGCGCCGAAGATTTAATCGCGGAAATTGAACCGCGGTTAAAGAGTTTGCGCAGGCAAGCAAAAAAAATGGAAGCCCGGAGTGAAATTGAGCAAGAATTTAAAATTTACCAACGGGAGTTTTTTGGCAACACTTTTTGGCAGCTTAAAGATGTCTTAGCGGGTATTTTAGAGCGGCTTTCCCAAGTGACTAAGCAAAAAACTGGTTTAGAAGATCAGGTGGCGAATATGCGCGGTCAAGTGGAAGTTTTGGAAACCGGCCACGCGGCTAACAATAATCAGCTGAAAATTGTACAGGAAGAATTGGCGCAACTGCAAAATCAGAAAAATAAATTATTGGAAGATTTAAGTTTGGTGCGCGGAAAAATGCAGAGCCAAAAAACCGCAGTGGCAGGAGACGCCCAAAGTTTGCAGGTTGAAGTCCACGGCAAAGACCGAAAAATTCAGGAAATCAAAGCTAAAATTGGAGAAACGGAAAAAGACAAACAACAACAGGAGCACAGTTTTGTGAGCCAATTTAAGGCTTTGGAAGAAGTAAATAAGAAACTGGATGAGCTTTCGCAAAAGTTAAGCAATCCCGCGCAGATTGATTGGACGCTGGTAGATAAGGAGTTGGGATTGCTGGAAAACGTTTGGAGCGGATTTTATAATAAACTGCAAACTAGCCAAAATTTAGATGAAGTCAGGCAACAGGCCGGGGATGTCGGCGTATCTTTACAAAAATTTAAAAAGGCGGCCAAGTCAGCGATGATTGACCCTCACTTGGGACTTTTGGCGGTTAAGCAAGAATTGGATAATTTGCTAAAAGAAAAAGAGCAGTTAAGTTTAAAGGTTAATGAAGCCCAGCTGTCTATGAGTAAGGGTAAGTTGGCTTTGGATTTTTTGGGCAGAGAGCTATCCGGATTGAGCCAAGAGAAATTGCATTTGGATTTGGAATTAAAAAAAGCCCGGAGCAGTTCTCCGGATGCCTTTTGGCAGGATTTATTGGGTGAAGAAGAGCGGATAAAAAAAGTGGTGGAGACTATTGGCCAAGAAGTTCAAAGAGCGGAAATTTCACTAAAGGATTATTATGATAAAGAAGAAGCGCGACAAAAGCAATTGCGCCAAAGCGAAAATCACTACCGCGGCATTTTGGAACAACTATCCAATATTAAAGATCGGGAATCGGTTATCAATATAGAAAAAGCCAAATACGATACGCAGATGGAAATTTTGGCCGAAGAGGTCAGAAGGATTTTAGGTTTGGCTGAATGGGATGTGTTGCAGCAGCAAAGAGCGCGAAGCCAGACTCAGGATTTGGAAGCAAAAATTATGCGTTTAAAAAACCAGCTTGATACTATTGGCGGTATGGATGAACTGACTTTGAAAGAATACCAAGAAACGGAAAGTCGGTACACAAATTTAAGCACCCAGGTTGGGGATTTAAAACAGGGGATGACGGATTTGCGGCAGATAATTGATGAGTTGGATGTTCATATAAAGCAGAAATTCGGCGAAGCCTTCCATAAAATAAATGAAAAGTTTGAATTTTATTTTCGAGTGTTGTTTAACGGTGGACGGGCGTACCTGAGTTTAATAAAAAGCGAAGATGAGTCAGCTCAAGAAGCGGTGGCGGGTGAAGAAGAGAGTGATGAAATACCCGCAGAACAGCTAAGGCCGGAAGAAAAAATTGTCAAAAAATATGAAAAAGGCACCTCAAATATTATTGGTATTGATATTAAGGCCACCCCCCCGGGGAAAAAATTGTCTGCCGTACAGGCGCTGTCCGGCGGCGAACGGGCGATGACTTCCATTGCCCTGCTGTGTAGTTTGTTGTCTTGCTTCCCGTCGCCGTTTGTGGTCTTAGACGAAGTGGATGCCGCGTTGGATGACGCCAATACTATTCGCTTTGGCCAAATTTTGGGTACTTTAGCGCACCAAACCCAGTTCGTTACTATTACCCACAACCGGGAAACTATGGCTCAGGCTAATGTGCTTTACGGGGTAACCATGGGCGATGACGGAGTAAGTAAACTTTTAAGTGTGAAGCTTGATCAAGCCAAAATTTTTGCGAAATAATTTATGATTGAAAATATTCTTGGCGTTGTAACAAATTTTATTATCCAGGTTATATCTTCCATGGGCTATGCGGGAGTAGGTTTTTTAATGGCTATTCAAACCATGGCCATACCCATGCCTAGCGAGATTATTTTGCCGTTTGCCGGCTCGTTAATTGTTTCGGGCCGGTTTACTTTGTGGGGATTGGCTTTAGCCGGCGCATTGGGTAGTGGTTTGGGTTCAAGTATAGCTTATTACATCGGGTTTAAAGGTGGCCGCCCGTTAATTAATAAGTACGGCAGATACATTTTAATTTCTTCAAGAGATTTAGATTTAGTGGAGAAATTTTTTGGCCGGTTCGGCAGCTGGTCAGCTTTTTTTGGCCAGTTACTGCCTGTGGTTAGGAGCTTTATTGCCTTCCCGGCTGGTGCGGCAAAAATGTCTTATATAAGGTTTGTTTTCTTTAGTATGACGGGTTCGTTTATATGGTCGTTTGCCTTGGCTTATTTTGGCATGAAGCTCGGGGAAAATTGGTCGGCCTTACGGGAAAAAATGCAGGGGTTTGATACGATAATCGTCGTGTTGATTTTATTAGCCGGGATTTATTGGGTTTATAGACACATAAAATTGAGCAAAATTGAGCAAAAATAAATAAAATTGACCAAAAATTTATGAAGCCCGAAGAATAGTTCGCTTATGCGAAAGATCCTCGGGCTTTGTTGTTTGGTTGTGATGTTAGGGATACTTTCGATGCGACGCTACCTGTTCTTTAGGCGCGCGGTGATTGTCCTCGCCCCCCGATCAATACCAATCAGCTCATAAATGGTTGAGTGGTTGTTGTAAGACATGGGTAAGCGGGATATTAATACATGCGCGGTTACAATTGTGTAAGCTACCGGAAACCCGCCGTCCGCGATTGTCACTTCCCCCACTTTTTCAATGCGAACTTTCCAATTATCCATCTCAAGTACGGTATCTAATGTGTCCATTATGTTCCTCCTGTCAGACTGTAGTCAATAAGGAGGCTAGCATATTGTAGAGAAAGAGTCAATAGAAGTGTAATCATTCAGCTACAATGGCCATATATCTATGCAGCTTCCTGTCCGCCCTGT
>ERZ1292633.1411-Hain-H41-02um-R1-1411-length-26008-cov-68_pt2 | contig 23229 bp, 22 predicted proteins | sample MGYA00564406_ERZ1292633 | MGnify/ENA primary metagenome ERZ1292633 (study PRJEB36523, sample SAMEA6512639) | groundwater metagenome | collected 2019-01-08 | study: AquaDiva: Metagenomics assemblies of 32 groundwater samples | reverse complement strand
TATTAATGAGAACCCCGTTAGGGGTAGCGGAATACTGCCAACTATAGTCGGCTGTCCCGGACGGGACTCCCTTCGGTCGTAACTCGCGGAGTTTATCCCGCTTCGGCGGGGCTCTAACAGCCGAACTATAAACGCGGCCAGCATGACCAGGGCTATGGAACGCACCATCGTGCTCTTATTCAGCTCAAAGGGAACCGAGGAATAGAAGTTAATAAAGAGCGGCGCAATGACTAAGGCGGCCAGCCAGCCCGTCTCAATGACCTTATCGCAAAATAAAGTGAGTTTATTCATACACCCCCACACCAATACATTGGTGTGGGGGTATAATAAATCTCTTTAAACAATTTGACAACTAATAAAGCGCTTGTTATAGATATGTCAAATGTTACAGGTAACACTACAAAACCGGAAGGAGATAATCTTTGAGGGCATGGCCGAATCGGTGTTTCTGCCCGGTGAATACGGGGAATTTGAGGTCCTGCCGTTCCACGCGCCCATCATCAGCACCCTCAAGAAGGGAAAGTTAAGAATTGATGACCTTTTCCTTGAGATAAACGGCGGAATTGCTAAAATGGACGAGACCAACAAGTTATTATTGTTGGTGGAGTAATGATGAAAATGTAAGTGGCGCCTTTGGCGCCATCTAACTGCCCGTAATTCTGGCGCCGCCAGCGCCATCAAACGGGCAATAAGAAAGGGAATAAAATGTCAGTAAGAATCAGAATGGTGCGCCAGGGCCGGAAGAATGAACCGCATTTCCGTATCGTCGTCAGCGACAAGCGGAAGAAGTTAGACGGCGCCTATATAGAAAATCTGGGGAATTACCAGCCCAAGGCAGAAAAGGATAAGAAAATCACCATCAAGGATGAACGGTTAAACTACTGGGTCAAACAGGGCGCGCAGATGAGCGATGCCTTAAAGGCCATCCTGAAGAATATCGGGAAATTACCATCGGCCGGCAAGCCCAAGAAGGCAGTCAAGGCAAAAGCCAAGGCCGCGAAATAGGGATTCCCTCCGCTTCGCTACGGGATAAGAGCCAGTAAATCACTGCGTTCCTAACTGGCTCTAATTACCACTTCAGAACCGTAACACCCCAGGTCAGGCCGCCGCCAAAGGCCACCAGCACCACATAATCGCCTTTTTTCAGTTTACCGGAGCGACTGGCCTCGTCAAAGGCAATAGCCGCCGATGCCGCGGCTGTGTTGCCGTATTTATGGATATTGACGAAGATTTTGTCCATTGAAATGTTGAGCCGCTCGGCCGCGGCCTCCAGGATGCGCTGGTTGACCTGATGCGGAACAATCAGGGCGATATCGGCCACTTTAATATGGCATTCTTTAGCCGCATCTGCCACCAGGTCAGCCATTTTTATCACAGCAAATTTATATATTTCCCGGCCGCGCAGTCTCATGTAATGCATTCTCTCATCAACGGTCTTATGCGATGCCGGATTCCGGCTTCCGCCGGCCGGCTGAACCATGACATCGGCCCCGGTTCCGTCCGCGCCCATATAGGTATAAACCACTTCATGGCCCTGATTATGAGGTTGGAGGATAACCGCGCCGGCCCCGTCCCCGAAAAGCACGCAGCTGGCCCGGTCCGTATAATCGGTAATCTTGGTCAGGATATCGGCGCCGATGACCAGGGCGTTTTTATAACTGCCGGTAGAGACCATCTGATAGCCGACGGTTAAGCTGTACATAAACCCGCTGCAAGCCGCGGAGATATCAAAGGCCGGAGCGTTTATTGCGCCGATATTCTTCTGGACATAACAGGCCGTAGACGGAAAAGGATGGTCCGGGGTCACGGTTCCGACGATTATCAAATCTAATTCTTCCGCCTTAATCTTGGCGGATTCCAAGGCGTTTAGCGCGGCCTTGGTCGCTAAATCAGACGTAACTACATCGGGTTCAACTGCCCGGCGCTCTTTGATTCCGGTCCGGGTGGTAATCCATTCATCCGAGGTATCTACTATCTTCTCAAAATACGCATTGTCCAGCACCTTGTCCGGCACGTAGGAACCGTTGCCCACGATTGATACCCTCTTAAGTTCTGGCATTATTTATTCTCCTCTTGACACTTCTTACTATATTCTTGTCAACCCCGTTAGAAATAGGTCGTCCCGCCGGGACGACCGTGCGAATTATTATTACACCCCGAACAAGACAATACCCCTTAACGTACATCCTTAATTAATCCCGAATCTATAATAAACATTTCTAACGGGGTCAATGTTATTTTTACTTTATTTTATCTTGTATCCGGCCTTGGCAATAACTATTAATTATGGCTATGAGCGACTTTTTATTAGAACTGGGCACCGAGGAGATCCCGGCCGGGTATATCCAGCCGGCCTTATTGCAGGGCGCGGCCTTCCTCAAGGGGTATTTGGATGAGCATCGCCTGGCTTATCAGAGCATCAAGACATATTCCACTCCCAGACGAATGGTATTCTCAATGACCGGACTGCCGGACAAACAGGCGGATATAAACAAGGAACTGGCCGGCCCGCCCTGCTCGGTGGCCTTTGATAAAGATAATAAGCCGACCCAGGCATATTTTGGATTCATCAAGAAATATAATCTCAAGGAATCAGATGTTAAAACCAAGGACACGCCCAAGGGCAAGGCCTGCTACGCCTCGGTGCTGGTCAAGGGCGAGAAGTCCGAGAAAATCCTGGCCGATGCCGTGCCCGGACTGGTCAAGTCGCTGCCGTTCCCCAAATCAATGTGGTGGCTTGACAAGCCCGCAGGCAGTCCCGATAATAGGGACAAGGCATTGACCTTTGCTCGGCCGTTGAGATACATCCTGGCTGTCCTGGGCGCTAAGCCGCTCAAGATTGACCTGGCCGGCGTGGCCTGCGGGAATAAGACCTTTGGCCATCCGTTCCTGTCACCCAAAGCAGTGGCTATTAAGTCGGCTGACTTTACTAAATACCAGTCCGCACTAAGGCAGGCCAAGGTTATTGTTGACTTCTCCGAGCGCCGCGCCATTATAGCCAAAGAGATTCAGATGGCACTGGATAAATACAATGCCGTTTGCCAGGAGCCGGAATTGCTGGACGAAGTTACTAATCTGGTAGAGTTCCCGGTAATCATAGAATGTGAGTTTGATGAATCATACCTAAAACTACCCGCGCCGGTGATAGAATCAGCCATGAAGTCGCACCAGCGCTATTTCCCGTTCAAGACCCGGGACGGCAAACTGCTCAACCGTTTTATCACGGTCTCAAATATCACGGCTAACAAGGAAATCAAAGAAGGCAACGAACGGGTCATCAAGGCCCGGCTGTCGGACGCCCTCTTCTTCTGGGAACAGGACCGGAAAACCCCGCTGGAGGAATATGCCAAACGGCTGGATTCTATTGCATTCTTAGGCAAACTCGGCACAATGAAGGAGAAATCAGTCCGTCTTAAGGAACTGGCCTTATTTATCTCTGAGGGCTGGTGTGATAACAAAGCCAAACAAACCATCGGACGCGCGGCAGAGTTGTGCAAGGCAGACCTCCTGACCGGGATGGTCGGTGAATTCCCAGACCTGCAGGGTATCATGGGGTACGAATACCTCAAGGATAAAGAACCCGGGGTTGCCCTGGCTATAAAGGAACACTATCAACCGCGTTTTGCCAATGATCAACTGCCGGAAAGTAAAGCAGGTATCTGCTTAGCATTAGCTGAGAAGTTTGATAATCTGGTTTCGGTATTCAGTATCGGAGAAAAACCGACCGGTTCTTCTGACCCTTACGGATTAAGGCGACAAGCGCTGGGTATTATCAAAATAATTATAGCCAATAAACTCAACCTATCATTAAACAGCATCTGGAATAAAGCCCTTGGGTCGCTTATCGGCTCGGTTCGTCCGTTTGCCGATGAAGTTGCCAAATTACCTTATCCTGAGGTGCAGGAATTCTGGAAGGCCGTGGCGCACACCCACCAGATACTTGATAACCACAGGAATCAGATAAAGAACGACCTGAATAAATTTATAGAGGCCCGGCTTTACCAGATACTGGATGAAGAAGAACATATCAACCAGAATATCTTTAATGCGGTTTTATTCTCCATCGCCGGGCTTGATAATCTTTATCTGTTCCAGTCAAAATTGAATGTCCTCGTTAAACTCTCCAAGGATTCTATTTGGAATGAATTAGTGGAAGTGGTAGAAAGAACCCATAATATCAGCAAGAATCTTAAGGTGGAGGGCGATATCAATGAGACGCTACTCAAGGAAAAAGAGGAAATAGAACTCTGGAACGCCTATAAAGATAACGAAGATGCCATCCAGAAACTGATAGATGCCGAACAATATGAAGAGGCGTCTCACCGATATCATCAGGTCTTTGCCAAGCCGGCCCAGACCTTCTTTGAGAAGGTCTTTGTCAACGTAACAGGCGATGCGGAAAAAGATAACATTCGGAACAATCGGCTCTTACTCCTCAAGAAGATAAACCAGTTGTATTCATCCGGCATTGCCGACCTGTCCCGAATCCCAAGGAAGTAATAAATGGGGCGCGCCTGATTACAGGCACGCCCCATCTCCCATTATATCATTTCGCAGTCTTTTCCCTGGAAGACATTATCGCCGACCTTGCAGGTTGTCGGCTTGAGCTTGAAGTAGGTGGTGACCAGGAAGAAGAGCAGCAATAGCGCGCCGATTATCACAATCGTATCCGGAATAATCCTGAGGAACCCCAGCCATTGGACCAGCGGGGTGTTATAGAAATCAGCGCTCCGGGCCGCCCATAGGCCGTTCTTGTAACTTGACACGGTCTGGGCAATGCCGATAGGCAACAGCATGCCTAACGTCATAATAAGCAACCCGCCGTTGAGCAGGTAGAATATCACCTTAATGAACTTGTCGTTCCAGAATTCCGTCTTGACCAGCCCGCGCCAGGAGAAGAGCAGCAAGGCGATAGACAGCATCCCGTAAACGCCGAACAAAGCCGCATGACCGTGATTGGCTGTGAGATAGGTCGCATGCTCGTAGTAATTGACCACCGGCAGGTTAATCATAAACCCAAATACGCCGGCGCCCAGGAAATTCCAGAATGCCGAGGCGGTCAGGAACATCAGCGGCCAGCGGTAAGGATAATCCTTGCCAGCATCATTGATGGTCTTGTATTCCATCCAGCCCCGGACCACCAGGAGAATCAGCGGGATGGGCTCAAGCGACGCGAAGACCGAACCCAAAATCAGCCAGTAAGACGGGCCGCCGTACCAGAAATAATGATGCGCTGTGCCGATCAGGCCGCTGGCAAAGACCAGGATGGCGGTCAGATAGGCCACCTTCATCGCGGAGAGTTTGTCAACCAGTCCGAGCGCCACCATAAACAGGGCGATGATGGCTACGCCGAAGAATTCAAAGATGCCCTCCACCCAGATATGGACCACGAACCAGCGCCAGTAATCGGCAACGGTCAGGTGCGAGCCGCGTCCGTAGAACAATCCGAAGCCGAAGAATGCCACGACCAGAATGGCGCTAAGAGTATAGAACATCACCAGACCGCTGGCGTCCTTGTTCGGGCCGAAGAGTTTGCCTTTCAGCGCCCGGTACACGATAACCAGCCAGAAAATCAGTCCGGCAAACAGGAGAATCTGCCAAACCCGGCCCAATTCCAGGTATTCCCAGCCCTGATGCCCAAACCAGAACCAACTATTTCCCAGCAATCCCTTAATACCTAAAACGCCGCCGGCCAAGCTGCCCAGCGCCACGAAAATTATGGCGCCGAAAAGAAGATTAACCAGCAGACCCTGGCCTTTCGGCTCCTTGCCGCTGATAAGCGGCGCCACGTATATAGCCGTGCCCACCCAGGAGGTGGCAATCCAGAATATGGCCAACTGCAGATGCCAGGTCTTGGCCCAGCTGTAAGGAATAAATTTACCGATAATCGGGATGTAAAATGTGCCCGGATGGGTGGTGTAATGGGCCAACAGTCCGCCCATCAGGGTCTGGAGTATAAATAATCCGATGACCACCACGAAGAACTTGGCCGCCTTCAATTGACTGCTGGTAATAGGCAGATTAATCAATTCCCGGCCGATTGAAACGCCTTTGGGTTCGCCGTAAAAGAACCGGTAGCGGTGCACGATATAAATAATCAGGCCCAGAACGGCCAGCAATCCTACGATGGAAATGACGCTCCAGATAAAGGCCTCGGACATCAGGGTGTTTCCGGCCTGCTTATCCGGCGGCCAGTTATTGGTATATGTAAAAACCTCGCCCGGTCGATTGGTTGACGCCACCCAGGCGGTCCAGAAGAAGAAACTGCCGATGGCATTAAGTTCGGCTTCCTCTTTAATAGTATCAGGCAGGAATCCGTAATCCTTATCGCCATTCTTAAAGGTATTTTTCCAGTAATTCTTTATTTTCTCAAGAGCATAGGCCTGGGAGGCGGTTAATTCAAGAGATTTATCTTTCGCATTATACCTATTCTCCTTAATCTCAGCGATAATAGAATTCTCTATCCCGAGCTCAGAACTCTTGTAATTATATGATGCATTTTCCGGCTTATTATAGAACTCCGCTATATATGTAACCATCAGGTGTATGGTAGTAGCCGAGAAATCCATTCCGCGTAAAGTGCCGTGGCCCCAGACGCTGCCATGGTCCATCAACCCGTGTTTCTGGTAGGCATCCTGCCCCAATAATAATTCCGCCTTGTCAAAAAGCACCTTGCCATTAACCACCACTTTTTCCGGATAGGGAGCCAGTTTATCCATGGAAAAATACCCACCCAATAGCAAAACCGCCATAGAGATGATAAAACTCAATATGGCGCCCCATTTCAGTCCTTTCATTACCATCTCCTTTCTTATGGCGCCGTAGGCGCCATTAGACCCCGCCCCGATGTGACATCGGGGCGGGGCTTTTCAATTTATACAATTACGATTTTATCATTATCAACAGCATCTTGAACCGCTTAACCGCTTTCAGGGCGTGCGGCTTATCGGCCGGCATAATAATTGTTTGGCCGGCCTTGAGATGGAACGGTTTGCCGGAAATATGGATATCAACCTCGCCGTCTATGATATTTACCATGGCGTCAAAGGGCGCCACGTGTTCGCTCAAGCCCTGGCCTTCGTCAAAGGCGAAAAGCGTGACAGTGCCGGTTTTCCTGTTAATCAGGGTCTTGCTTACGACGGAACCGTTTTGATAATCCACCAACCCCTTTAGGTCTAATATTTCCGGTCCGGTCTTTTCAGTCATATTTACCTCTCTTAATTGCTGTTAGATATCACGGCCCAAAGGGACGGGATAACGTTACAGCAAGTTAGATCCCGCAGAATTGCGGGACTTTCCTTAACTTCACGTATTGTGAAAACAGTCGCTGATTATAGTAAAATCCGGACCCAGTTTACGTCTCACTTAATTCGCTAACGCGGTCCCCGAATGCTTTCGGGGTTCTTAACCTCTCCCTGGATACTGATGGTAACTTCTTTGGTCGGAATCTCCCGTCCGGAAGCAGCCAGGGCCTGCTTGACCAGATGCACCAGACCGAAGCAGCACGGCACCTCCATATGCAACAGGGTAATTGATTTGATATCCGCTGTCTTGAACATCTGGGTCAACTTATCAAGGTAAATCTTGGTGTCATCCAGTTTGGGACAGGCAATCAGCAACGCCTTGCCTTTAAGAAAATCCTGATGGAAATTGGCATAGGCATAGGAAACGCAGTCCGCCGCAATAACTAAATCGCTGTTCTTTAAGAACGGCGCGCCGGGCGGCACCAGCATCAATTGAACCGGCCACTGGGCTAATTGCGACTCGGCCCGGGCTGACGGCGCTGATTTTGTCGCGGCCTGTGGCTTGGGCGCAAACGAACGCACGGATGACCCCGGACAACCACACGGTAATGGGTGCGCCTTACGCTCATCATCTTCCAGCGGCACCTTGATGTGTTTCTCATTAAGGAAATCTATGGCCTGTCGCAGGTATTCCTCCTGGTTATGGTCTTCAAGATGTCTGAGGTGGGCTTTAATCGTATTGGCGCCCTGCTTAACGATATTCACCATCACAGTTTTCTCTTCATACGGCTCGGCTTCCCGCTCTTCGGTGCTAATCGCGCCTTCCGGGCAATGGCCGATGCAAGCGCCCAGGCCGTCGCAGAACAGGTCGCTTATCAAGCGGACCTTGTTATCAATTATCTGCAGCGCGCCCTCCGGGCAGTTGGGGATACACTCGCCGCATCCGGTGCATTTATCCTCGTCAATCCTGATTATTTTTCTCAGCGCTTTCTTTTTGGTTATTATCTTCTCCATACCCATAACTCCTTTCATTCAATATAATAAGGATGACCAGTTTGAGTTGCCTGTTGAATCAGGTAACGATATTCATTTACAGAAATATTATTCTGCCAGAACCCGGTCAGCCGTGCCAGAGTGGTTCCCAGCAGAAATACCAGGACAATAATAACCGCATATGTCCACCCGGACATCCTTCCTTTACTTCTACCAACTGACAGGTAAAGCGTATCCGACACCGGACAGGCATCAACGCACTGCAAGCAGGCATTACATTCATCAGATAAAACAGAGGTTTCTTTATGCACCAGAATCTGGACCGGACAAACCTTGGTGCATTTCTGACAATTAATACAGGTATCCTGGTTGCGGCGAATCTTCAGGGGACTCAACCAACTGAGCGCTCCGAGTAAAGCGCCATAAGGACACAAATACCGGCACCAGAAACTGCGTATCAGAATAGATAGCACTACCAGTCCTGCCAAAACTAATAAGGTTGTCATGGATATCTGGGTAAAGAATTTAAGCATCTTGATATCCGCCGCCTTGTTATAGGTGCTATAGATAAACCTTTCCAGATAGACCACATTCATCTGAACCATTATGCTCCATAGGAAGAACAGAAGGATAAGATACTTAAGCCCGCGCAAAGGATAATCCAGCCAACGGGGTAATGTCAGGAGTTTTCTAAAGAGTAAGCCATGAACTTTTGCCAGATATTCTGAAGCCAGTCCGGCCGGACAGACCCAACTGCAGAAACCCCTCTTGAGGAATAGTCCGGTTACAATAATTATCAGAAGCAATATCAGCCCTGCGGGATGAACTTTGTTGAACACCCCTGTCAAAAGCCAGTATTTCAAACTGATTAAGGCGCTGATGGGCAAAAATGCCTCTACCCCAGCAGGCCTTAAGACAGATGGGGTAATGCCTTGTTCAACTTGTCCAATAAAGACGCTAAACTGGACGCCAATCAAGATGCATAAGGCAGCAAATCCAAGTTGTATCGCCCGCCGGTATGGCTGGATATTAAACGTATTACTCTTTTCCATTGGCTTACACGGATTCCACCGCTATTACTTCAGGAACCTCCTGTTTAAGGCGACGCTCTATGCCTTCCTTTAAGGTCATCTGAGACATCGGACATCCGCCGCAGGCGCCGGTGAGCCGGACCTGGACTATGCCGTCTTTCACATCCACTAACTCCACATCACCGCCATCCATCTGGAGTGACGGCCTGATTGACTCCAATGCTTTTTCAATTTTCTCTCTCATCTTTACACCTCTCCTTATTTTACGAATTTCTTACAGGAGCGCCATCTGCTTTAAGCAACAGTTTCAGATGCTCGTTATCAATATCCTGCCGATGATGCACCGAAACAAGATATTCAACCTGCTTTATAATCATTTCATTTGTTCCCATCTCTTGCAGAATATTTCGGGCAATCCTGGCCCCGGCTTCTGAATGCACCTTTACTTTAAACGGCTGGTCCGGAATATTACCCGCATAACCGCCGCCGTATGGGGCAGCATAACCGATATCGTGCAGATAGGCGGCAGTAACCAGGATAGTCCGCTCCTCGGGGTCATTGATATCCTGAAGTAACATTTTCATATTATCAACAACCGCCAACGTATGTTTGTAATACTGCGGCACGGTTCCGGCAAAGAGTTGCTCAATCTTTGCCTTCAGCCCCGCTTCATCCAGCCCGATAATCTCTGGTTTATTTTCCATAAAACTAATTCGTCGCCCATTCATCCTTTATGATTTCACCCTGAACGCCTACCACCAGATATTTTATCGGCACCTTTCGTTTGGCAGAAGCCGCTGCCTGTTTAGCCAAAGTCAACAAACCCATACAGCAAGGCACCTCCATAATCATTACAGTCAGGGTATTTATCTTGGCATCGTCAATCAGCGATTTTATCTTCTCCTCGTAGACCTCTTGTCCTTCGTCCAGTTTCGGACAGGCAATCGCAATGGATTTGCCTTTCAGATACTTTGGATGGAAATCGCCCAGCGCATAAGCCACACAATCAGCGCTCAGCAGCACATCTGCGCCCTGATAATAAGGCGCGCTCGGCCCAACCAGATGCAACTGGATTGGCCATTGCCTCAATTGTGAAGCAACATCCACGGCTGGCGTTCCCTCGGCTTCCTTCTTTCTCATATCAACCATCCTTGAGCCCGGGCATCCTTCTAATGCTCCCATTTTTATGCTCCTTTCTCTAATCTGGCGATAAACGCCTCATAATTTTTAGGCGCATCGCCAAACTGTTTATCAGAATTATTAAACTTGGAAAATAGCTCTCCGGTCTGAGTAGTGCTTAAATTCCTATCCATCCACGGATACAAGATTTCATCCTCCTTTTTAATATGCTCGGTCAGTAACTCCTTGTAGGCATTGAGATTCTCCGCAATAGTTTTACTGTCCTGCTTATCTAAAGCATCAACTATTAGGCGGACATATCCCCGGCCGGTCTCGTGGTCCTGGTGTATCACCTTAAGAATATCCAGGTTCGGGTCAAAATACTTAAAAAGTATTTCCTCTTCTTTGGCGTGGTGATATTTATCCGCATAGGAGCGGATAAAATCAACGCCGGCCAGAATTAAACGCCTGTCTTTTTCTGACTTTATATCCAGATTATTAACCATCGCCGGTATAAACGCCAGCCATCTCTTGATTAAAGTATGTTCATCCACCAATCGTTTCATCGGCGGCGAATACTTTATCTCGCTGGGCTTTTTCCCTTCGGACAATGAATCCTCAGGACGAACCTGTTCTTTTTTCTTCTTAACCGTCGGTATTTTTACCTCTTGGTCCGGATAGATTATTTTAGTGATGCGGGCCATTAATATTTCTTCATCCTCAGCCGGAAGATTATGAATCTGGACAATATCTTTAAGTAAGCAGGTTCCCACGCCACAGGTTGTGCAGCCAATCTTATACTCGTTAAGAATGTCCGCCACCGGAGGAAACTGTTTAATAACATCCTTGATTCCTTTATTCAGATACTCTTCAATCATCTTTATATTCATCTAATTTATATGCTGGTAATGCGGCGTAAAGCAACAATACCCTATTTTATCGCATTTCTTCTTTATCTCAGCCCAGTCCTCCGGCTTAAAGGTTTTAAGAGCCGCCTGATAAAGGATGTTGTCTTCCTTGAAGATGTGTTTGGCCAGTTCACGCACGATGTATTCACCTGCATCCTCAAGACCCTTAAGAAATTTCTCATAATTATCAGGCGGGTTTTGGGTTATTTCGTATAACGACTTTTTCCGTTTCCTGAGTTCCACGTGCTCCAATTTCATAATCTCCGGCGGTTCGGTAATCCCGTATTTCTCCAGCATCGGGAAAATCACCTCTTCCTCGCGCTGGTAGTGTTTTTCCGCCTCCACCAGATGATGGGCGATATGCCCCAAATCTGCAATCCTTCTTCTCACCCCATCTATAGTCCCATTATTCTTGGCCATAGCGATTATTTTCTCCAGTTTATCCAGGTATCCCAAAATCACCTTGTGCTCCTCCATCATCGTATGAATCGGATGGCCCTGCTCCGGTATAATTTGGTCGGTTTGAAGGTTCTCCGCCATCACCTCCAAATGCACATCGCACAATTTCATTATCTCATCGCGGGACATTCCTTCCTTGATGAGTTCCTGTTCCAATGCAGCCATTTCGGTTGGCCCGATTCCCTTCAGGGCTTGTTTGGCTTCATTCTTAATAGCCGAAATATCTCCGCCAGAATGAAGTTTCCTAAACACTTCTTTTATCCGGGATTTCTGGTCAATATTACCGGGACACGCTACTTTCTTAATCTGGACCACCCAGTCCTTTGGTCCCTGCTGTTTATACTCCCACTCAAAGGTATTGGGATATTCCGCCTGGAACTGGTAGCGCAACGGTTTGGGGTCGTGGTCATTGGTAATCTCCAGGGTCCGGCCGGCCTTGAGACCGTTCCAAACCTCAAATATTTTGTCGTGCCTCTCAAAAGGATGCATTGACCTTAAATCCAGTTTTTCTACGGTTGTTTCTATCATAATAGCACTCTCCTTTTAGAGCCAGTTAGGAATTCGCCGATAAATATCGGCGAAGACCGTTACTGGGTCTTATCCCGACCATCCGGAGGCGTCGGGACCTGTTTATTAAGCATTGTTTTCTTGCTGGTATCGCCTTGTTCAGTGGCGCAGGGCGCGGTTTTCTCAATCTCTTTCAAATCCCGACCGATGCAGTATTTGGCATACTGGCACCATTCGGCGCAACCCAGGTCAAGTTTGGGGTTCCTGAAACGATGGTTGCACTTCTTACAACGCCTGTAAACATCATCCTTCCAGAACTCCACCTTGGCCTGGCAATTAGGGCACTCCACATCGTAGATATCATCCATCTTCCAAAATTGCCTATCCTGTCCCGGACACTGTGCCATAGTACACGTCCTTTCTCTGCTTATATTATAACATAGATATAGAAATCCACCTTGACTTAAGTCAAGAATAGAAAAAATTACTTGTAGTGCGTAAAGCGAATCTATCTATGGTTTATATCTTTGCCCCGGCTGCAATTTCCTCAAAACGGGCTTTATTAAGAATGGTGATTCTGTTGCCTGCCACCTTGATAACCTTTTTAGATTTTAATTTATTGAGAGTCCGGGAAAGCGTTTCGCTGATAGTTCCAAGCCGCGCGGCCAGTTCCTTCTTAGTAATAACCAGTTTTATTTCTATTACCGAACGCTCACCTTGTCCGGCCGCCAAATCCATCAGGTATTTAGCCAACCGGGCCGGGACGTCCTTAAGAGCGAGTTCCTCTATCACGGCCACCAGATGACGCAAATACTGGGCCATTGAAGCCAACATATTCAGAGAAATCTGAGGATTGTCCCTGATGAGTTTAATCAGATCGTTCTTGAATAGGAAAAATACCTCGCTGTCCGTTATGGCCGAGGCATTAGCCGGCGAAAACCCTTTGGTGAATGCGGCTACCTCGGCAAAGGTTCCGCCCGGTGCCACCAGATGCAGAATCTGCTGCTTACCGTCTGAAGAGAGTTTATAGACCTTGACCTGGCCCGAGATGACGATATAAAATCCCTCCAGTTCCTGGCCTTCGGAGATAATCAACTGCCCCTTGCGGAACTTGCGCCTGATAACCAGCCGGCTGACCCGTTCCAAATCCAGAGGGCTCAGGCCTGAAAATAGCGGCACCTGCCGGATGACTTGCTCATATTCTTTGCTATATTGATTGCGATAGTCCGGATTTTTCATTGATTTTACTATACAAAATATTCTGGCTATGTTAAGAAATAGCAACTATTCATTTATTATGGAGTGCGCTCTATGAACCCGATGAAGAATTGTTTCCTCTTCCTATCCAAGCGAATCTTGCTGCAGAAACTGCTTTCCACTTCTGGCCCGTGTAAAATAATCTCCAGAAGATTCGTCTCGGGCGAGACCCTGGACGAATCAATCAACGCCGCCCGGGACTTGAATAAGCACGGCATCCTGGTCACTCTGGACCATTTGGGCGAAAGCGTCTGCGACGAGAAATCCGCCCTGGAAGCCGCTGATGAATATCTCCAGATACTTGAACGGCTCAAAGCAGCGGCGGACAATAATATCACGGTCTCCCTTAAACTCACCCAGATGGGCCTGGATATCAGCGATGACTTCTGCCTGGATAATATGCGCCGGATTATGCATAAGGTGAAAGATTACCAGAAAAAACTTACTATTGATATGGAAGACACTCCTTACACGGACCGGACCCTGGATATTTACACCACTTTACTCAAGGAAGGATTTACCGGCACCGGAATCGTTATTCAGTCATACCTGAGGAGGAGCGAAGCGGATATCAGGAATCTCTTGCCGCTCGGGCCGCATATCCGGCTCTGCAAGGGCGCCTACAAGGAACCCTCAAAGGTCGCCTTCCCGGATAAAAAGGATGTGGACAGTAATTATACCAACCTGCTGGCCATTATGTTCAGCAAAGACGCATTGGCCAAGGGCACCTATCCGGAAGTGGCCACCCACGACGAAAAGATAATTAACTGGACTATTGACCACGTCAGGCAGAACAATATTCCGGCGGATAAGTTTGAATTTCAGATGCTCTACGGCATCAGGCGCGACCTGCAAGAAAAACTGGTTGCCCAGGGCTACCGGATGCGGGTCTATCTGCCTTACGGCACGCATTGGTATCCGTATTTTATGAGACGCCTGGCCGAACGCCCGGCCAATGTCTGGTTTATGGTCAAGAATATGTGCTACAGATAAACCAATGAAACCACAGATGCACACAGATATACACAGATTACATAAATTAAGCGCATAAAGAGTAATAAGTATTATGTCAACTGACTTTTTAGCATATCCACCAAGTTTCGATTCTAATCGACTGGCTAATTCATTTCACGTAGACAATGGTGAAATAGGTGTTTTGCCCCTTGATGTACCTGAATTTCTTGCGGCTTGCGGAAATGACGGCATTGCCATCCTTGGGTGGGAAATGTGGCTGTCCGACTACCGTGCAGCATTTGAAGGCAATCCTATCCCACAAAAAGGCTCTTGGTGTGGTTTAATTCCGTGGAAAGGTAAAAATACCACAGTAGTGGTTAGTTACTCTACGAAATCACGCCGTTTTCTAGAAAGTTGGAACAAGTATGTACAGCGGACTATTACAGAAACGCAAGGACAAATTAACGAGATAAATATAGATAATGAAGTCGAGACGCAGTATATCCCCTCTGTCAGATTCAATTTTACATTAAAGAAAAAGTAATCTATTGGGACCCCACTTTGTGGTCTTTGTGCCCTTTGTGGTGAAAATCTGTGTTTATCTGTGTGTATCTGTGGTTGCAACTGCCTTGCCGTAATGTCTCTTCAGCCAGAAGAACAGAATTGCGCCGACTACGAACAGCCCGACGCTGACCCATTGCGAGTAGGATATGCTGGTGATGAAACTCTTATTATCGCCCCTGAGAAATTCTACCGATAATCTTTCTATACCATACAACATCCCGGCATAGGCAATGATAAATCCGTGTTTCGGCTCAACCGGGTTGCCTTTATCGTCAAACCGTTTCTTCCTGACCCATATAATAGAAAGGATAACAAAGAACACCACGACCAAGAGTGATTCGTAGAGTTGGGCCGGATGGACCGGTAAACTCATCAAAGCGCTATTAGGAATCAGTTCCTGATGCACGTGGTCAATAAAAGCCGGACTACCGGTAATTTCGCCCTTGGCATTGCTTATCATCGGAAAACTGACCGACCAGGGCAGGTGCTGGGCTATCTTGCCGTAGCAACAACCGTTCAGGAAACAGCCAATCCGTCCGAAAGCCAGGCCCAGCAACATCCCGGGCATGAGCAGGTCGCCAATTTTCAGGACCGAGATTTGATTCTTTTTAAGATAGTAAATAATGGAAAAGATGGCCAGAATCACCCCGCCGTAAAAGACCAGCCCGCCGTGCCAGACGTAAAATACACCCCAGTCATAAAGAGGTAAGCCATTTAAATCTCTATCGCTCCTGTGCATCAAAAGATAAATAAACCGGGCTGAGACAATAGCCGTGATGAACGACAAAATAATAAGTTTAAAGAACACAGCAAAAGCGAAAAGCGAAGATGGTTTTTCCTGTTTCCGGTTTTTCCTATATTGCATTGCAAAAGGAATAAAGAATCCGATAATCCCGGCCCAGATATTCATCCCGCCGTCGGTCAGGTCAAAGAGGGCGAAATCAAAGTTATCGGTAAAATAAATGATGTGCAGAATCCGGGCGCCCACGATACCGCTAATCATCGCAATCAGGCCGATATCAAAAATGAGTTCGCCGGAGATGTTATCCCGGTCGGCCCGGCGCGAGGTGATGTATATGGCCGTCAGGAACCCCAGCATGACCATAAACCCGTAGGAATATATGGGCAGATGGATAAACGGCAACTCAATTAACTTTGGATGCATTTTGCAGATAAAACAATCTATACTAAGAAATGTCAAGAAAAATGTCTAACCACAAAGATGTCATTCCTGCGGAAGCAGGAATCCAGACCTTAATTCTTCGTCGGCCTCTTAACCTGATTTTCCCCCTCAGTTAAATCCGTTTAATCCCGTTGTTAAATATCTTGATTGTTTATAACAAGTTGTTATTATAACGATATGAATAATAATTTTTTGGGTGTTAAGCAGGTACCGTTAGATAATGCACGGTTCGTGGTTCTGCCTCTGCCGTATGACGTCACCACCAGTTATATCAAAGGCACGGCCCGCGGACCCAAGGCCATCATTGATGCCTCTACTCAGGTGGAAACCTTTGATGATGAGTTAAGAAAGGAAACCTGCCCCAAGAATCCGGTTCACACCCTGCCAATCCCGCCCCTGGATTTCCGGGCCAAGGCAGACAAACTCATCCCGGCGCTGGGCAATTATATGAAGACCTTGGTAGGGAAACTATCTCGCGGACAGACGCTTATCTCGCTGGGCGGCGAGCATTCGCTCTCGTACCCGATTGTCAGCGCTTATCAGGGAATCTATAAAGATTTATCGGTCCTGCATCTGGATGCCCATTCTGACCTGCGTGATTCGTATAACGGCTCAAAATATAGCCACGCCTGCGTGATGAAACGGATTTATGACAGCATGGTTAATCCTGCCCGAACGACCTCAAGGTCGGGCGGGAGCATAGTCCAGGTCGGTATCCGCAATCTCACAGCCGATTGCCTAAAACTGATTAACACCCGTATCCCGCATCACGCATCGCGTATCCCGAATCTCACCACCTATTTCGCCCACACTCGTCCCGACTATCAAAAATTAGGCAAATCGCTCCTCTCTAACCTGTCCGACCACGTCTATGTAACTATTGATTTGGATGTCTTTGACCCGTCAATGATGCCGGCATTGGGTACGCCCGAGCCGGGCGGATTGGGTTGGTATGAGGTTCTGGACATCCTGCGTCCGGTATTCCAGAAAAAGAACGTAGTGGGCTTTGATGTGGTGGAACTCTGCCCGATAAAGGATTCTATCCATTCCGACTTTACCGCGGCAAAACTTATATACAGGTTGATGGGGTACTTGAGTAAACAATCACGCCACAGATAGACCACGACAAGACTATCTCTTCCCCAGCATAAAACTAAAGATAATCATCTTTTGGATATTGGATGTGCCTTCCACTATCTGGAACGACTTGGCATCCCGGAACATCCGCTCGACCGGATACTCGGATGAGAATCCGTAAGAGCCGAAAATTTTGACGGCCAGACCGGCCTGCCTTATCCATCTCTTGAGAACGCGGTTTTGGATTAGTGATTATGGCGATGATGCGTGTCGGGCAGGTGCTGGTGGTCATGCTCTAATTCGTTATGGATATGTTCGTGCGCGTGGGATTCGTAGCATTGGTCGTTCCGCTCCAGCGAGAGTTCATGACTGTCGTCATGGTCATGCGTAGCATGTTCGCGGTCACTGTCCGCCATTAGGGCGAGACCTCGCTGCGGCGGGCGGTGGTCGTGGTCATGGTGTATATCATTGTGGATATGCGGATGGAAGTGGCAGGTGGCACTGTGGCTATGTGAATGGAGATGATTTTCGCTGGTTATCAGCCGGACACCGATTATCATAAGTATCATTCCGGGTAACATTACCCAGCCAATCCATTCGTTAAACATAAGCAGAGCGGCAATGGCCCCGATAAACGGCCCGAAACTGAAGAATGCGCCGGTCCGGCAGGCGCCTAATTTCTGGAGCGCCTTAATAAATAATACCAAACTGATGCCATAGCCCAGGGCACCCACCAACAGCGCCAAAAGTATGTTGCTGTCAATCGTTATCTTTGCCCCGATGATTAAACTTATGATAATTGAGATACTGCCGGCCACCAGTCCTTTGATGATGGATATCTGAACCGGATTTTTGTCCGAGATATGACGGGTCAGGTTGTTGTCTATACCCCAGCAGATTATCGCCAGGATAATCAAGACCGGGCCGGTCGGGTTGAATCTGGCGGCCGCGCTGTCCCAGGTCAGGAATATGCCGGCCAGGGTCATAGATATCAGCGCCAGCCAGATATGTTTGCCGGCGTTTTCCCTGAAGATAATGACGGCAATCAATGCCGTAGCCACGGCTTCAAGGTTCAATAATAAAGAAGCGGTAAACCCCGATGTCTGGGTCAATCCGAGCATCAGGCAGATAGGCGCCAGGATTCCGCCCGAAATTATCGCGCCGGATAACCAGGGTATATCCCTGGCTGATAACGATGCGTCCCGATGCCCCGAAGGGATACGGGGCGCTCCGTTCGTGAGCATCGGAGCGGCTGGTTTTTCACCGGCCTTGCCCTGTATTCTCAGAATTGATTGGGTGACGAGCCAATATAAAGTTAGTCCGGCAAAGGCGCCCAGATAAAACAGTCCGGCCAAAACAACCGGATGTATATCGTCTATCAATAATTTGGCAAATGGCGTGCTCAGCCCGAATAACGAGGCGGCAATAATGGCAAATAATACCGGTTTTTTATTCATCAGGGTGTAATCTTATTGCCCCGGAGGATTATCTTATCCCGGCCGGGTTACCACAATTGCATATAAACAAGTTTCTTGGGTATCTCCACAAAAGAACTCCAGAAGAGAATGACAAACCAAAACGCCGAGGCAATCTTAAGTTGCATATTCTCAGACCTGCGAAACTTGAACAAGACCAGCGGCAAGAGTATCAACAGATAAATACCCCAAATGACGAAGGTAGTCGTTAGCCGCGCGCCTGACCAGACGTCCCAGCAATCGGCCTTTATCCCCAATTCAGGTGTTTCGCCGCCAAAGATAGGCGCATAATAAACCGTAAGCAGTATCACATGCCCAAACCAGTTAATATAAGCAAAATTAGCCCATTGCAATATGGCCGGATGGGCGATGGCCTTATATCTTATAGCCAGGATAAAAATAACGCCAAGGATTACCAGAAAAGGAATATTGCCATAGCCGATGGAGACGCCGGTGGTAACCCCAAAATCCGCCTGGAGCGTATCGCCCATCTCGCCGTAGAAATCCCACCAGCATACCCCGGCGCATAATCCGAGGATATTCTGCCAGAGCGGTGTTTTGCCTTTTATACCGGCATAGAGAAAAACAAGCGCCAAAAACCCGTAAAAAATGCCAACCGTTATAACCAGTCCAAGCATTCCTTTCTCGCCTAATTTATAGGCCTGGCTCAGGGTAAAATGCGAGAAATAAAACATCGCAAACATAATAATTGTGGCGGTTAAGAACGGGTAACGTTCAAACCAACCGGCCTTGTTATTTTCGGTCATAGATACCTCCTTCTATAAATTAGTAGATTATTTATATTAACGCTTTCCCAGAACAAAGGACGATATAGCCCCTCGTTTCACTCGGGATAACTCGCTGTAACGCTCCTTCGGCACTAACAGCGAGCAATAATTCATTGCTTAACCTGTAAGTAAAATCTTCCTGTTTTTATCTTTTTCCCAGAACAAAGGACGATATAATCATCTTTTGGATATTGGAGGTGCCTTCCACTATCTGGAATGACTTGGCATCCCGAAACATCCGCTCCACCGGATACTCGGATGAGAATCCGTAAGAGCCGAAGATTTTAACGGCCAGGCCCGTGGCATTGACCGCGGTCTCGGCCGCGAAATACTTGGCCGTGGATACCTCCAGCGAATTACGCACGCCTTTGTCCTTGAGCCAAGCAGCCCGATAAACCATCAGCCGGGCGGCCTGGGTCTCCACAAACATCTCGGCTATCTGGTCCTGAATCATCTCAAACTCGGCAATTTTCTTGCCGAATTGTTCGCGTTCGTTGGCATACTTAACCGAGGCGTCCAGCGCGCCTTGGGATACGCCCACGGCCCTAACCGAGCAACTTAAGCGGGTATCATCCAGCATTGACATACATATCTTGAATCCGTCCCCGGGCTTGCCTAACAGCGCGCTCTTGGGAATCCTGGCGTCTTCAAATATTATCTCGCCGGTCGGGGCGCAGTGCAACCCTAACTTGGTCTCTATGGCTTTGGTGGTGATGCCTTTGATATTCTTTAACTCCACGGCAAAGGCAGACATTCCTTTATGTTTCTGGGCCGGGTCGGTATAGGCATAGACAATCCCGATATCAGCCACCTGGGCATTGGAAATCCAGGTCTTGGCGCCGTTGAGGAGGTAATGGTCGCCCTTGTCCACGGCCAGCGATTTCATTGAGGCCACGTCAGAGCCGGAATTCGGCTCGGTAATGGCAAAACAGCCCATCCATTCGCCGGACACGAGTTTGGGCAGGTATTTTTTCTTATGCTCCTCGGTGCCCCAGTTAAGAATCACCTGGCCGGGCCCGATGGTCTGCATATTAAAAGGCAGACCGTAAGAGGCGCTGACCCGGGCGATTTCCTCGCAGATAACCAACGTATCCATCATCCCGGTCGGGCTGCCGGTGCCGCCGTATTGCTCTGGGATGATGCCGGCGAAGAATCCCAGTTCGCCCATCTTGCGGACGATTTCCGGGCGGAAGCGGTGTTCCTTTTCGTCCTGGTCCATTATGGGCAGTATTTCCTTCTGGGCAAAATCGCGGGCCATCTTCTGCATCGCCTGTTGTTCTTCGGTCAGTTCAAAGTCCATATAACACTCCTTTTCTTAGAGTATAAATTAGCCACCAAGTCACTAAGGCACAAAGAAGAAAACCAAGAACTTAATTCTTAGTGTCTTTGTGTCTTCGTGGCAGAAGTTACAAAGTATTGTAGAATTATAACACCTGTTTAGGAGTAAACCAAGAAAATAGGAACTTTTTAAGATTAAACAAACAAAACTATTGACTTTTATGCCGGTTTTTAATATAATTATCTATCTGAGTTGTCTTTATTATTCACGGGATTTCTTGTCTAATCTATGAATCTATTAGATTTTGAACAACAGAATATTCCTCTCGGCATCAAGGACCCGTCCAATGGAGGAAAATACTGCACGGTTCTGAAACTCCGCGGCACCATTGATATTACCACGCACCAATTATTCGAGAACACCTTAAGCGAACTGCTGGAACAGAATGCCAAACGGCTGATTCTGAATATGTCCAACCTGAAATACATCTCATCTTCGGGCACCGGATTGTTAATCAAGTATTACAAAAAATACCGCGACACCGGCGGCGATATAAAACTCTCTCATCTGCCGCCTTCGATATGGAAGACCCTGGACCTAATCGGGATAAACAGCGTGCTGGAGATTTTCAACACCGACAAGGACGCCCTGGTCAGTTTTAAGGATAACGAACGTTTTAAGGAAACCACCAAGCAAACCTATCCGGCAAAGTTCCAGTGCCCGTCCTGCAAAGCGTTGCTGGAAATCCCCCGGCCGGCCAAATACCGCTGCCAGTACTGTAACACCTATTTTTCGGCTGATAAAGAAGGCAAGGTCAAGGCATTCCTGTCCCGCCGGCCTAAGGTGATAGAACTAAAACTATCAGATTCAGCCGATAATCTGCTTTGGCTGGAGTCGCTGGTCAAATCCCAAACGCAATGGCTGGGATTCTCAGATATGGAAACCCAGGAACTGACCGAGGCAATGAGCGAGGTCTGGAAGGTCTGTTCCGAGAAGAAAAAACACCCCTGGCACGCCTTCCGGGTAACATTAATAATGGAGGGGAATACTCCTGGCGCTCCGGTTTCGGACATGCCTACCGGACAGGCAGGTAAGATTACCGTCGGCATTATCTCTTTTGAGAACCTCAATGTCTCCAAGTCAATTATGAGCAATTCCGCCATCCGCCAGAAAGTAACCTCGGTTGAGATTCTGCCTCTGCTTCCGTCCGGGGAATTGATTAAGCTAAGCAAAGCAAGAAAATAATATGCTGTTCAACTGGTTCAAGAAAAAAGATAGGATGGTGCCATTAGACCCCGCGCCGGAGCAGGTCAAGACAGGCAAACCCGAACATAAACCATTTACCCGTTCCGCCCTAACGGGAGCCAAGAAACCGGCCCCCGCCGCTCCCCGGCAGACTCCGCCGGGGGACGCCAAAGACACCACCAGGATAAACACATCCGAGAGCACAGTTATCCGCATCGGTAAATTAGGCGAGGTACTCCTGCAGTATAATATGATTTCCCGGGAGAACCTGGAAAAAGCCCTGGCCATCCAGCAACAGTCATTTGTCCCGTCCGGGCCTCAGGACAAGGCCGTCCAGAAGCGAAAAATGCTGGGCGAGATTCTTATAGAAAATAATTTCGTCACGGAAGAACAACTCCTATCTGCCTTTGCCCGCCATTGCCGGATTCCTTACATTAAACTCAACAAATACGGACTGCCCAAGGAAGCAATCAAATCCGTGCCCGAGGATTTAATCCTCAAGCATAAGGTTATGCCGGTTGATAAGATAGGTTCAATACTGATGCTGGCCGTGACCGACCCTTACGATACCAACGCCGTGGAAGAAGTTAAGGCCAGGACCGGCTTAAAGGTAAAGTCCATCCTGTGCAAACAGAGTGAATTCGCGGAAATGGTCAAGTTTTACTATCCTCATATCCAGGATGACTCCCAGCCGGCGCCGGCTGATATTGCTTCGCAGGTGGCGCCCGCCGCGCCCGAAACTCCCCCTGTCCCGCCGGTGTCCACCCCGGAACCGCGTGTCGGGGAAGAAACAGCGGTATTTAAGATTGAGGAATTACCCTTCCCTGAACCGCCACCGACCACCCAGAAACCAGAGGAAACTATTGCTGGAAATGTTCAGGAAATACCCCAGGGAGGCATTCCGGTTGAACAAGCGACTCCTCCTACAGAGCCGGTTAGCAACGCCCATCTGACCGGGACAACCTCAATGCCGGAAGATAAAAAAGAATCTTTCCTGGGCGGAAGCATTGAAGACCACAGCAGTGACCGTGAACATGCTACGCATGACCATGACGACAGTCATGAACTCCTACTGGAGCGGAGTAAACACCGCAGTGACCGTGAGCACCCCCTGAACGAAGTGATGGTCGGGAGCACGCCAAAGGC
>ERZ1292633.1725-Hain-H41-02um-R1-1725-length-23262-cov-6_pt1 | contig 23262 bp, 14 predicted proteins | sample MGYA00564406_ERZ1292633 | MGnify/ENA primary metagenome ERZ1292633 (study PRJEB36523, sample SAMEA6512639) | groundwater metagenome | collected 2019-01-08 | study: AquaDiva: Metagenomics assemblies of 32 groundwater samples | reverse complement strand
CAGCAAAAATACGGGCTTTTTTGGCCAAAACAAGGGGAAATAAGCAAAAAATCGCATCGTGCCTTGGCCTTCCCAGTGGAGCGTACTGTACAAATCGTTTAAATTCTTCAAATGCTGATCAAATTTGCCGACTTTGTTTCCAATCAATCCAGTGCTACTAGTCACTTTCCGCCCTTACTCACACGATCCTTTTTTTGAAACAACGCCCCAATGTCGAGTTCCGTGGCAATGACCGCAGAAGGACTCGGTTTACACCGCGTGCTGGTCGCCAGCCGTCCCGATCAAGAAAGTGCAGAAAACACGCCTCGTTCGCCCGGAGACGTTCACCTGCTGACGCAAGGTGCGTGGTCCCTGAACAACCACCCGGCCATTGATAACGAAACCGAACTTCTGTTGCAGGTTGATTTGCTTGAGCTCGACAGCACGTCGATGCGCCAGCTGCGACAAGAAGCGGAGAAGCGCGGTCGACGCACCCCAGCTGTATCAAGTGCCGGCGAAGACGTCGACGACGATGCGGCACTCAAGTCTTTAATTTTGGAAGTGATTCGCGTTCGTGGAAAAATGCACAACCCGGTGACCAACTCTGGGGGAGTATTGGTGGGACGGCCGTTGACCGCTGGAGCGCGCTCGCCGCATCGAGGGATGGTTAACAGTAGCCACCGAGTCGTGCCTCTTTGCTCCCTGAGCGCTATCCCGTTGAAAGTCGAATCAATCAACAAAATTCATGGAAATCAAGTCTTAGTCAGCGGCGCCACGGCAGTGGTGTTTGCCCGGATGCAGGTGGTTCCTCTGCCAATTGATCTCGACGTCCGGCTGGCGCTGTCCGCGATCGACGTAAGCCGGCTGCTACCGCAGCTGCGCAAGCTGATTGCACCTTTCACGGTTCAACTGTCGGCTAGCCCAGCGGGGCCGCGGGCACCGCGTGTGGCCCTCCGGATCGCTATTCTTGGATGTGGTGTTGCAGGGCAATGCTGTGCGGCGTTCCTGCGTCACAACCTACCCAGTTCAGGAGAAGTCCGCATCGTTGCGTTAGATGTCAGCCCACGCTCGCTTGCCACCGTCAGCGCATTTGCCGTCCCTGGCCTGTCGACGTTTTTATTGAAAAACGGCGGCAGTGTCATGGAAGGATTGACCTTACGTGAAACCATGCTCGACGGCGTCGGCGCTGATCTCGTGCTGAACTGTGTGAGTGCCGCGGGCACGGAGGCCCTCTCGACGGTGCTGTGCGCGGAACGGGGTACAATTGTTTATTTTTCCATGGCAACCAACTTCGGGACAGCCGTCCTCTCGACGGACCCAACCGGCGCTGACGTCAACGTCGTGTGCGGCGCGGGCGTGTACCCAACCCAAGCTGTGGAGGCGTTCCACCTACTGGGAAACGACTTACCTCTTCTCTCGGCCTTCGCGCTCAACAAGGGTTTGCACGACTGGATGCCATCCAAAGACACGTTCAAAAAGTCGCTGCTTCGTCGCTTCGTTCAGTTTGCGGTCGCTTCTGGCGCGGTTCCCGCATTGGCCGATTTGGTTTCCGCCAAATTGTGGGCTCGGGACATGCACGCGTGGTACGACCGACTTTTTCAGTGGTCGATCGCGGATGCTGGCATGTTTTGGACCTTGCTTTGGCGCTTCTTTGACGTCGCCGGTCAAATAGTGACCGGGGATGTGGATCCTGCTCTCCCTTCCAGCCGCTACCTGCCGCCGCCGCAGCCGACATCGGCGCTTAGCGAAGCCCGGTTCTTCCCGTCAGCAAAGGTCAATCTTGCCCAAAATCTCCTGCGTCACCGAGGTGGCAAATCAGCGTTAATTTGGCGCTCTGAAGGCGACTTGATTCCTCGCAGAGTGCTATCGTACGATGATCTCCACTCAGCGGTTTTCCGCGCCATCTTGGTGCTCAAGCCAATGGGCGTCAAAAAGGGCGACCGCGTGGGATCGCTGCTGCCAAACATTCCAGAGGCCGTCATTTTCATGCTGGCGGCGACCTCTCTAGGTGCGGTGTGGACGGCTGTGAGTCCCGATTCTGGACCAGCGTTGTGCCGAGATCGCCTTGGCCGTGTCCACGCCACTGTTCTTGTGGCGACACCGCACTACCTGTACAACGGAAAAGTATTCTCGTGCGAGGCGAGCATTCGCTCGTTGAAGGAGGATGCCTTGAAAACACCAGTCGGGGAAGGAGGTCCGTACCGTCTCAACGTGGTTCTCATTGAATATGTGCATGCCAATATCGCGGCCAAGGCAGGCGCCACGCCGATGGCGCGCGACCTCGGTGACGTCACTTGGTCGACGAGCGATCGGTTGACGGACAAGACCCCGCAATACGTTACCGAATTCACGCCAATCACGATGCAAGATCCCGTCTACGTCATGTACACCAGTGGCACCACGGGAGCGCCAAAGGCCATTGCGCAGGGATTTGGCGTGCACCTAAACCACCTCAAGGAAACCGGGCTCCACCTCAACATCAGTGGAGAGGACAATTGCTTTGTGATCACCACGTGCGCATGGATGCTTTGGCATTGGATGGTGAGTTTGCTGCACTATGGGTGTCGCATCGTCCTGTATGACGGCCACCCGACGCCGCCGCAGAATCCTCTTGCGCTGTGGTCGTTCGTCGCTGAAGAAAAGCTATCATTTTTTGGTGTCAGTGCTCGATTTTTGGAACACGCTTTTTTGAGTCGTAAGGATTTTATCGGATCGTCCTCAGCGTCGCCGAAGCACCGCCTGGACTTATCCACCCTACGGCTTATCACATCGACTGGGAGCCCTCTCTCGGACGATGTCGCGCGGTTTTTCATGCGGGATGTGAATGAGGCTCTGGTGCTTCCTTTGAGGGCTACGAACGCCCAGAAGTTTGGTGACCGGCTACGGGTCAACTCGATCAGCGGCGGTACGGAGATCAACGGCTGCCTGTGCCTTGGGTGCCCAGTGCTTCCGGTGACTGCAAATGAGCTGCAATGCGCGCCGCTGGGTATGGATGTGGACGTCATCCGGGCGTCCACGAAGCAACGGCTACGCGGCGCAACGCCACTCGGAGCTACGGCGACCCCAAACGCCGCCGTTGTCTCCTCGCTGGTACGTCCCCCGAACGAGCAAGGGGAGCTGGTTTGCTTCAACCCTTTCCCATCGATGCCCGTCTTCTTTTACAACGACGAAGGCGGCAAGCGCTACCGGACGACCTACTTCGATGAGTTTGGTCCGCGCGTTTGGGCCCACGGGGACGTGGCCGAGCGAGCATGCCCGTCGGCGGCACCGTCCCTCAGGGGCGTCATGGGCATGGCACCAGCGGCATCACGTCACAGTGGCTTCTACGTTCGCGGTCGCAGTGATGCAACATTGAACCCCGGGGGTGTTCGTTTGGGCACGAGTGAATACTACGACTGCCTTAAGGGGCTCTCGGACGTCATCGCCGATGCGCTGGCGGTTGAAATGAACGGCGTCGGCGTGCTGCTGTTCGTGGTGCCAGCTGCGGGCCTGAAGGATGCCAAAGCGATCGTACCGAAAATTAGGGACCACATCCGCCGCACGCTATCGCCGAAGCACGTTCCGACGGACATCATCATGGTCCCCGCGGTTCCCTACAACCGCAACTTCAAGAAAATGGAAATTTTGGTCAAGCGGGTCATGGATGCCCCGCCCGCGATGCTGTTCGCTGGAGCGACGAAGGACACGAAAACGGTAGATCAGCTAGTCGCGACGCTGCCGGCGGAGGCGCAAAAGCTGAAAGAGCTCATGTCGAACCTCCAGGATGCGAACGTGATGGGACCGTTTTTTGAGTACAAGCGGAAGCGCCACGCTGCAAAGGTGTAGTGGGGGTGGACCACTCCCTCCTTTTTGGAGGCGCTCCGTGGATTGTACCCGGCCGACGGCTGTTCGATTCAAAAATGAGAGAGAGACGCTTGACGACGACCGGATGATAATGCGAGGGGGATGTGGTGTCTGAGTGTGTTCCCCTTTGGTCAAGAGGTCTCCCCGGCAAAAAAAACGGGCATTCTTGGTTGCATCCCTCCTTGCCTTTTAACCGTTCTTTCGGAGCAGCTTGCCTTGCACATTTCTTTCAAGTTCAGGGACGCGATACAAAAAAAACAAGGAAATAAGGCGAGAGCGAAGCGAATGACGAAGAAAGGGAAAAGCGAAAATGTTCAAGTCATCCTTCGCGTTCGCCCTTTGAACAAGTCCGAGCGCGAGAGAGGTGCCAAGGACATCACCACGATGCATCTCTCGGATGGTGGCATCCAGGTGGCCGGTGCGGGCGTCGACGAAAGAGTGTGGACCTTCGACGCCGTTTATACCAACGCGTTTAGTCAGAAAGACGTTTATCTGCAATCGATTCACTCTGTGGTCGAAACGGTACTTCAAGGCTACAACGCAACGATTTTTGCGTATGGTCAGTCGGGCACCGGCAAAACCTACTCCATGTGTGGTAACCTGGAGGTCCTGGAGCAACAAGGGATTATCCCGCACGCGCTGAATCACATTTTTGAAACGATCACGACGGCCTCCAGCGACAAACTGGAGTACAACGTCATGGCCTCGTTTGTGGAGCTTTACAACGGCAAATGCCGCGACCTGCTTGTCGACGGTCGGCTAAACCTGGAACTCAAAGAAAATATGCAAAAGCTGTTCTACGTCAAGGACCTGACGCTCCATGATGTGAAGACCACCCGTCACGCTATGGAGCTGATGGAAAGCGGCCTGTCAAGACGTGAGGTCAAGTCAACCAACCTGAACGCCGACTCCAGTCGCTCGCACTCGCTGTTCACGCTCTACGTGAGGTGCCATGATAAAGCAAATGACCTACGCACAGAGTCGAAGTTGAACCTGGTGGACTTGGCAGGTTCTGAGCGACTCTCCAAAACCGGCGCGACGGGCGAAGCCGCCGAGGAGGGCAACAACATCAACCTTTCGCTCACCGCCCTCGGAACGGTCATCGACTGCTTGGTCAAGAATCGCCCAGTCATCCCGTATCGATCTTCGCCGCTCACGATGCTGCTCAAGGACGGGCTAGGTGGAAATTCGCGCACGGTCATTGTTGGCACGTGCTCTCCGTCGGACTACAACGCCCCGGAGACCGTGTCAACACTTCGGTTCTTGGACCGTGCCAAGCAAATCAAGAACAAGCCCAAAGTGCAGATGGACCCCAAGGACGCCAAGATCAACGAACTGATGGAGGAGATTAAAGCGCTCAAGGCTCGCCTGGGCATTCACGATGCGGACGACGACGATGGGACCGGCGGTGAAGCGGCGGATCGTTCGGAACACCAGCAAAAGTACATTCGCTCGTTCGACGAAGAAGTCGAGGGCCTGAGGCGCAAAGTTGAAGAGTTGCAAGTGGAGCTCCTGAATGCTTCCGAAATCGCCGAACAGGCGAAGGGCGAGGCCAAGCAGTACCCCGCCAAGGAAGCCAAATTGAGAGAAGAATTTGCACGGCGCGAAGCAGAGCTGCTGAAGCGCATTGACGAAGCTGCCGACGAGCGGTCATTGCAAATGGCCGTCAGCCAAACCATGTCGGCAGGTCCCGAATTGGCGTTCGAGCAGCTCGTCGGGTCTTGCGTTCAGTTCGTGCAGTACGTCGACGCGGACGTCTGGCCACGAGTGTGCCCCGCATCCCTCGCCGCAGCATCGCCGTCGAAAGTGGGCGCGGCTGGCGCTGACCCCACGGTCGTGGTCGAAGCGATCCAAACTGCCTTCCGCATCCTTCAGGGAGGTGGCGCGGAAGTGCGCTTGAACCAAGCGAAGCTCATGCGACGCCAATCGCTTAGCCTTCTTCCGACCGGCAGTAGCGGTTCCCCGTTTGGGGCCGCTGTGACCGCATCTCCGAAACGACAAGACCCCGGGGCGGCAGCTCCGCCGCCTCCCAAAGCCGGAACTTTACCCGTTGCAACGACCACTCCCCAAGCCGCCACGCCCAACGTAGCGACGGATGACGACTTCCCAGAAGCCGCTGGCGACAAGAAAGACAAGAAGGACAAAAAGAAAAAGGTCAAGAAGCCAAAGTCCAAGGGAGGCCAGGAAGAGGCCATCATCGCGGCCTTGCTTCCCGAATCCACAGTCGTGGAAGCGTTGTCCTCGTGGTGCTTTCTAGCAGGCGAAGGTGCCGCCGCGACGGCCCTTGCCAAGGAGACCATCAACCACCTCTTGGACCAGCAGCGTCAACTTGTCTACGAGCAGATCAAGAAAAAGTTTGTCGAGGCCGATGCGTCGGAGGTGGTCAAATCCCCCTCCGACATTCTGGAGCTCACGCAGGCGTTGGCTCAAGTCACGGACGAGCTGCAGCGCACCGGTGCTCTGTTGGCAAAGAACAAACAAGCATCGTTGAAGATCAAAGAAATCGCTGACAAGCGGCTCGAAGAAGTCGACAAGCACAAGTCGCATGTGGAGGCTTTGCGCGAAGAGCTCGCCGCGCAACACAGTCGCCATGCTGCGGAACAGGCACTGCAAATTGACGAGCTCATCATGCAGCAGAACAAGAAGACGGAACAACTCATCGCCAAGCAAACCAAGGCACTCGGGAAAGAAAAAAAGCTGCGCGATGAGCTCAGCCGCCGCATTTCGGAGCTGGAAGACCAAAAGGAAAAGCTGGAGCAAGAGTACGAAACCAAAATCATGGAGTATGAAGCACTGCAGGACAATTACGAGTCGGCCAAGATCGAGCACTTGAAGAAGCTGCGGGAACTCAGTCAGGGCGCGTCAACGTACCCAAGTGCCGGCGGGCTACACGCTGCCGACTCGCAAGCGGAGCGACTTCGCGCGGCGGTGGCGAAAACGATGGCGAACGCTCCCAACTTTGGTGGTGTGAACACGACGTTCAATCCTCGAGCGAACGATAGCCGCGTCCTTGCCCGATCCGCACCCGAAGGCTACGGCTCGGTCTCCGCGAGTGCGGAAGGCACGCTCCCCATGCTCGGCGCGATGTCGCCAAGTGCAGCTGGACCCAGAGCACCCGCAGGAATCGCCCCGACATCGACGTTTTCTCGCAATTTTCTCGACGTTCCGAGAGCTTAGGAACTCGTCTTGCGATATATTGCGTCATTGTCTTTCAAACAGTATCACTCAACCATTTTTGTTCGCCCTGACCATACCTTCAACGTTGCCGCGGACGCGCGAGATGTGAATGACACGAGGGTGCAAGTCGCTGGTAGGCCTCCTTCCTTCCGTCTTTCTCTCCCTCTCCCTCTCTCTGTCTCCCCTCATTGCTATCTCGTCGCGTACTGTGTGATCTCCCTCGCGTGTGACGGGGCAACGGGTGTTACCTGTGAACGGGGGCGCTCTCGGAGCGTCACGAAACGATTGGATACTTTGGAGTGAGCCGCTCGAGGCAGCCTTTACCACCCGCTCCCTGCGTATCGCGCGCAGACACATTTATGGCGTACACGACGGCCAGCAATGGAGAGCCCTCCTTGCAGCAGCTCTTAGATCGCGCGGGTCTTGGCCACATGATCAACGGCTTCTATGACGGCGGCGTGACGAACGTGGCTCAGCTCTCGCAGATGACGATGCAAGACTACCAGACGGTCGGTGTGGTCGTCATGCCCGACCGAAGGAAGTTATTTGAACTCATACAAACGCTGAAACGCGACCAATCCGTGAATGCGCTTTCGCAGTCGCCACCGCCGCCTGCGCCGCCTCCTCACTCCTCTTATCCGAACGCGGCCGCTAACGTCCGAGTCGCGGCGCCGCTAGCTGCAAATGGCCGGCCGAACAGAGCCGACTCGCCTGCTAGGGTTCACCTGCCTTCTGGACCCGGTGGAGGCAGCGGATTGCATCAACCCCGCGGCGCGCCCGCTGCGGGACCATCACACAACGGGGACCACGAGGGCCGACTCCTGCAGGAAACGCGCGACTTTGGCGCGCACAGCGGTGAGAACGTGCTGTATGGTCAGCTGTCGGGTGGTCAGCATCACCCTGCGGGCGGGGCCAATCCGCCGGCGTCGTCCTATTTTCAGCAGACTGGGACAGGGGTGCACCACGACGCCCACCACCCCCCACACACCGCCAACGTGCACGGAGGTGCTCAAGCCATGTCGTCCTCCAACACCAGCAGCGTGAACAGCAGCTTCAGTCAGGAAACAGGTCCCGCGATAACGCACGCGCCCCCCGTCCCTGCCAGCTATTTCCAGCCGGGTCCGCCGCGAGGGCAACTCCCGACGGCCGGCCGCATTCCCCACGCGTCGACAAGCCCAGTGCCGCCGACACGCGGAGCGGCGCCCACGCAGCGGTCGAGCGGCAGCAACGCCACGGCCGGTGGCATGGGACGGGCCGCCACCACCAGCAGCAACGACAGTAACACCGGAGCCGCGCCCCCCCGGCATGCCGCCCGCACGAGCAGAATTACCGTTGCCGTAAGGAAGCGCCCTTTGAGCTCAACCGAGGTTGGGGATGGCTGCGAGGACGTGCTGACGACGGACGTAGATCACAGTCACGTTTTCGTTCATGAACCCAAAGTGAAGGTGGACTTGAAGCCGTATGTGGAAAAGCACCGCTTCACCTACGACGTGGTTCTGAGCGAGCGCCACGACAACCGCAGCGTCTACGAAGCAACCGCTCTGCCACTTATCGCGACGGTTTTCGAAGGGGGAAACGCGACGTGTTTTGCGTATGGTCAGACCGGTAGCGGCAAGACCTACACCATGCTCGGCAAACGCGATCAGGAGGAAGGCATTTACCTCTTAGCGGCTCGGGACTTGTATCACCGTCTCGAGCCGGGAATGTCTATTACGGCGAGTTTCTTCGAAATTTACGGTGGCAAATTGTTTGATCTGCTCAATGAACGAGTGAAGCTGCATTGTCGTGAGGACAGCAAGGGCGTGATCAACGTGTGCGGGCTCACAGAACACGCCGTCAACGACACCAACCACCTCATGCAGATCATCGACTACGGCAACGCGATTCGAGCCAGCGGTGCCACCGGCATGAACAACGACAGTTCCCGCTCCCACGCGATCCTTCACATCACCGTGTTGAAGAACGCGAAGTATTTCGGCCGATTTACGTTCATTGATCTCGCGGGTTCGGAGCGCGGAGCGGATACCTTGGATTCGGACCGCGTCACGCGGCTTGAGGGAGCGGAGATCAACAAGTCGCTCCTCGCGCTGAAGGAATGCATCCGGTCGCTTGACCAAGGGCATCGGCACATTCCGTTCCGGGGGTCGAAGCTGACGGCGGTGCTCAGGGACTGCTTCCTCGGTAACTCCAAAACGGTGATGATTGGCAACGTGTCGCCGTCGTCGTCGTCCTGCGAGCACACGCTTAACACGCTCAGGTACGCCGATCGGGTGAAGGAGCTGCGTCGCGAAGGCCGCCAAAGTGCCGCTGAATCGATGATGGGGCAGGTGCCGAGCGAGGAAGTGGAAACGGTTGGTCTGGCGCCGAATGCGTCGTCGTTCGGTGCGACCCGACGGGCAGCGCAGAGGGCGGTGGCCCCATCAACGTCACAAGATTCGCCGCATTTGCGTTCAACCAGCCAGCCACCGGCACCGACAACATCGAGTGGGAGCTTCTCTCTCCCCGCAACCAATGCCCGCGGTGGGGGTGGCACGGGATCTGGGAGAGCCGTCATGTCACGACAAGCGACCGAACAGTCACTTGGCGGACCGACGGCCAGTGCTGCGACGCGTCCGCGCGGGGCAACTCTTGGGAGCGCACCCTCCGCCAGCGCCGCCGCTGCCTCTGTCAATCGGTCCAACAACGAGGTGTGGTCGAGTCCTCCCCCGGCACCTCACGGTCATGCCCCGTTGCAGCAAAGCGGCTTCGGTGGTGGGGCCAGCCGGCAGCAACAGCCGCCACAACACGCATCTTCGCCGCCAAATCGCGGGGGCCGCCATCCGACCAGCGTATCGTCGCCGGCTCGCTCGCAACCCAGTGCTCCGTTCTCCAGCTTCGAGGAAGAGCACGAGTCGCTCATCAACATGATCCTGAAGGAGGAGGAAGACTTGATCCAGGCGCACAGGGTGCACGTCGACGAAATGTTCGAGTTCATAAAAATCGAAATGCAACAGCTCGAAGTCGTTGATCAGCCAGGTTCGCAGATCACGCAATACTGCAGCGACCTGTCGCGAACGTTGACGCGGAAGCTGGAAACCATCGAGGCCTTTCGCAGTCGCCTTGAAACCTTCGTACAACATCTGCGCGATGAGGAGGCGCTCACACGCCAACTGGCCGCCACCAACGCGGGTTCAGGTGCGCGGCAGTAGTTTCACAGGCGCGATATCGCCCGATGAAAGATTTTTCTGGAGCGTCCCCCTCTTCCTTTCAACTGTGCCTCCCCGAGTTAGACACTTACCTCCGCTCGGCACAACGCCCTTTTGTGCAAAGTGTCCTTCGACCCCTTCAGTACTCCTTCTTCTGATCACCTGGGTGTGCATCGCTGTTGAATTTCGTGGCAAACCCTTCGTTGAGTCGCTTGTGGTTAGAAACTGACTGGCGAGGGTGCATAGAGTCACCGGGACCGGAGGGGGACGGCCGTCCTCCCTTACCCTTGCAACGTCCAGACCGACCGCCCCACCCACCATTTCTCGCAAGTCAACGTCAACGGCAGCCACAGCAACCTTGTGTTGGTGCCTTCATTGATCGTTGAAGGATTGAATTCGACAGACACTATAGAACGTTGTTGTCATTTTTCTCTTGTGATGACCGCGGCCGTCAGCAGCGTACCCTGGACGCCTAAGCTCGTCGAGGACCTGCTCTTCCGACAGTTTTGCAAGGGAGAAGACGTGTCGTCGCTGCTGCCTGTCATACCCCCGGCGGCAACGCCGTTTGCGGCGGCAAACAGTGTGAACGGCCAGTCGGCCTCTGCCGTGCCTTTTTTGGAACTCGACGATGCCCTTCGCGCGTTAATTCGGTTCTCCCAAAACGGCCCTTCTGTGGCTGGTGGAACAGGAGGGGCGCCACTTTCGCAGCGCACGGCCATGAATGCGCCAGGAACACCCGGGAAGGGGCCAACCACAGGCTCGGCCGTTGGCAGCGTCTTGTTAGGCGGAGCGGCTAACACCGGTGCGGCGACCACGACCACACCGCGGACACCAATTTCCAAACCCCCACTGGGAACCGCGAAAGTAAACACAGCCGCCGCGGCACCCGTTGCTGTCCTTCCGGCACCCAGTCCGGGAGCGGCCTCGGGGGCCGTGAAGCGGGAGCCTTTGGGTGCCGTCAAAGCGACGTCCCCTAGCGTCATGACCGCCGCGGCCTCGAGCAGCGACGCATCGCGCAAGCGCACCAGGGAGCGATTAGAGTGGCCAGCGACGGTACCTTACGACAGTGCGCTGGTCTCCAAAAGCCGCAGTGCCGTTCAGCACCTCACGGAGCGCCGCATCGCAGCGCAAGACGGCGTCGACCCCGATGCCATATTCCGTCAACCGGTTGAAGAGTTCCCCATTGGCCCCATCTTCAGCAAAAATCACCCAGACGCGGTGCAAGAGCTGCTCACCCGGACCCGGGGGCTAAGTGGCGACTGGCGGCAGGACACCTTCTCCTTGGCCGAGGAAACACTGTACAAGCAGTCGCTCGGATTCACCGTCGTCGGCCCATCTCAGTGCCAGCCGACCAACATGGTAGGGGGATGTCTCGTCTCGTCATCGTAAGCGAGAGATTGTTTCATTGAGGTCCGAGGGACGCGGAAGGTCGGGCTCTTTTCTCCCACTCTTGGACGTTGTCACTCTCGCAAAAAATTTGCGCGACAGAGGAATTCCTCCCGCAGAGATTCAGGATTAGATAGTGTTTTCTCTTTTTTTAGATTCTGCGCTCACCAACACTGCAACGGTCAGCGAATCCAGAAACGTGTCACACAGCTTCGGCGTCATTCGAAGCATTGCAAATGATGCTTCCGTTTCAGACCGCATTTTACTCATTTACACAAATGCCACCGCGAAAATTGGCGCCGAAGACGAAGCCTGCCCAGCAGCCGGCAGCTCATGTCGATCCCACGGCACCAGCCACCGCTTCGGCACCTGGACTTACCTCGGCGGGACGCGGGGAAGGCCGCCCGGCACCCAAACCGAAGCAATCAGCGGCTGCCCCTTCCGAGGACCCATCGGCGTCGTCCGGCGCGGCCGGATTCTTACCTCCGGGAGCCGGCCACTTTCGCGCTAAGAAAAATGCGTTCGGGCGGCAGTTTGGCGCGCCGCTCACCGTTCCACGTCGCATCCGCGACGTTCCCACTTCGCTGATTGAAGCGGTGAACGACTTCCACTACGCCATGATGAACGACACGCCTCGTAACGAATTCTACTGGAACCTGTTGAAGCGCCACATTGTGCCTGGCGTGAGCTCCGTGTTGGAAATTGGCGCGGGATCAGGACTGCTATCCATGATGGCCGCTCGCCTCGGCGCGAAGTGCGTCGTCGCCGTCGAGGGGTCTCACGACATGGCTGAGCTCGCTCGCATGAATATCCGCGCAAACGGGCTTCAGGACCGTGTGACCGTCCTATCGATGATGAGCACCGACTTTCTCGTGAAACATTTCGCGGCCGCCGCTCAAGCCATCGACCGCGCCTCAACAACCACCGCCGCCGCCGCCCCGGCTGAGGGCAGCGCGAAGCCCAGCACCGATCACAGCCGCCCCGATATATTGGTGTCCGAAATTTTTGGCACGTTGCTGCTGGGCGAAAGTGCTCACGACTACATACAGGACATCCGCGAGCGGGTCCTCAAACCGTCCACGGTGATCATCCCCCAGTTTGGCAAGCAGTACGCCGTCCCCATCGAGTGCCCAACGCTCGATCGAATTTGCTCGATCGACTCCTGGAACGGGCTCGATCTGCGACACGTGAACGCCATGCAGGACACGGCATCGGTCGTCTTCACGAAAAAATACGGTTTCCGGCTCAACACGGTTCCGTTTAAGCGTCTTTCCGATCCGATCTGCATTGCCAACATTGACTTCAAGCGCGTTCGCCGAGCCGACATCCTGCAGGAGCAGCGGCACGAGGTCGTGGCGACTCAGTCCGGCACCGCCAATGCGATGTTGCTGTACTGGGAGGCGTCCATGGATGGTGAGGTGATGAGCACGGATCCCGATCTCACGCGTGATAACTTCCCGCGCGACATGCAATGGGGTCAGGCGTTGCAGTTGCTGGACGCGGCGGACGCTGGCGTGTCGGGGGCAAGCCCTGCCGCCGAGTCCCCACTTCCAGTCAAGTTAACTGTGAAGGGACCCGTCGCACCGGCGGATGGTGAATCTCGGCCTGGCGACCGGCTCGGCGTGCTCGTCGCGCTTACCGATGATCGGGTGGTCGCTCAGTTCAAAGTGCGGGTCGTTTAAGCACCGTTCGTAAACAACGGAAGCCAGGGTTCGGTAACGGCCCTGCTGCGCACCCAGGGAGGTCGTAATTTCCCTTCCTTGCACTTGGGGCCTTGCCCGGCGCCCTCGCGTCGAGTCAAATGATGTTTCATGTGCCACGGTTCCCCCCCTTTTCCGCTGCCTCCACCCCCTCCACCTCCTCCACAGAGGAATCCTCCGTCGACCATCGCCACTCAGCAAATGACGGATCTGGCTCAGCCGCTAAACTCGGCACAAAATGCAGCGGTGACCGCACGCGTCACTGCCGAAATTTCAGCCGCGCCTCTGTCTGCAAAATTCGGCATGGATCAAGTCGACTGGGGGGAAGGGAAAGGTGGGAAGCTCTACGAATGTTGGAAGGTTGAGCCGTGCTGTGGCCAGCCGGTCAACCCCAAAGACGCGGTCTACTGCTGTCTTCACTTTTGGTGCTGCGCACTGTGCACCATTTCAAATTTGCAAAGCAAAGTCTTGGGGCAGGAAACGTGGAGCATCGTTCCCACATGCTGCTTCCTCTACTTTTGCAATATCTGCAGCCGCACCGCCGCGCGCTACAATCTCCGTCGCCGTCAAAATGTGCCCGGAAACATGATGGGCGACTGCATCCTCACGTGGTGCTGTGGACCGTGCGCGGCCTGCCAGGAACTGCGATCGGTGCCCAAGTCCATGTGGGACTTGATGCCCTTCAAGGCCCCGGCCGTTGTTGGCCCGGTGCAGTTCATCCAGTAACGCTTGGCCCTGGCTCCTTGCTTGGCGATGCAACGATCGGACGAGAACGAAAAAGCAGCCCCCAGTATCTTTTCTCTCCTCTGTACCTACTACTACTGTTAACAACAAAACAATTCATCTCTTCTCCGTCGCTAAACATCCCTCTTAAGGGGCGCCCTTCGTTGATTATCGCGCGTTCACCAATCTCTCGTGGGTGCGTGACGGGAGACCGGTAAATGGGCACACATTCGGCACTTGTTGTGTCATTGGCGGAGGTATCCTGTGGCGCCCCCACGATTTTTCTGACAGGCAAGGGGGGCAGACCATCATGAGCCACCGGTCGCGAACGGTCGCCTCCGCCGTCAACTCAACGGTCCGAGATGACGTGATCGGCGCCCAACTTGGAGACGCCCATTCCTGTCCGATTCCGGTCGACGACGAGTCGGGCGTGACCGAAGTTGTCGTGTCATTTCATAGTTCACCGAAGCAGCGCCTCGCCGTCATCTCGACGGGCAACGCCACACAACAGCACCAGCGACGCAAGGCGACGACCGCGCCGGCGGTCACCCGGGCCTCACAGCAATCGGCGACGCGCACTTGTCACCAAGACGTCCCTTCGTTGTCGGTGATGGGAGTGAACGGCCCGGTCTCCTCATTCGAGTGGTGTGCGGAGAGCAAGTCATCGTCGGTTTGGACGACGACCGGATGCATGAATGCCGCTTTGGCTGACGTGCCCCCGTTCGGCCATCCGGGCATGCCGGGACGTGGCGTCCCCCATCCACAGCCCAATCTCCCAAGCAGCAGCGTGGCCGACGGCGACGAATCTCTGTGGCACTCGCGCGTCGCGAGTATGCACTCACTGAACGAAGGGGACCTTGGTGGCATTGCGGGGAGCACGCGGAGCGCCGCCGAGCCGGTCCCTGCCGTTCACAACGTCGTGACGTACGAGCAAACCATCGAAGGATCGGCGGTGCCCATCAGCGAGGAGCGTCCCCGCCGGAGCAATCGTCACCGCTCCGGAAGGCGCCCGCGCGGCCGAAGCGGGCCCAACAGCACGCCAGGGCAATGCCCAGCGCGCCGATTTGAGGTGCCGCTACCCATCGTCAACTTCCAATTGACTCGCTGGCAGGCGGCCCCCGTCGCTCCAGGGCCGATGAACTCCACCAACCTGGGCAGTCAGGCGCCCGAATTCGCGCACGGCGAGCCGTTGATGCTGAACCGAGTGGCCAGCATTCTTGCGACCCCCCCACTGGGTCCCATCTGTCCTGCAGCGCCGCGGCCGCCTCCCCTAGTCGTCTCGACGTCAGCCGCGAGTCTACAGCCACCGCAGCAACATTACTGCGGCCGGGTGTTCACCGACCTCCTGCCCTGTCCCATGAGCCCTCTTGCCGCGCGCAGCTCCAGCATCGTCCAACTGCACGTCGATGCCGCGGCGCGCAACAACTTTACCCAGCCGTTGTTATTCGAAGAAGCAGACCACGACGAGGCGGACGCGTTGCCACGACAGCGGACCGAAGGCGTGCTCGGCTCGCAAAATCTGGCCATGGGGGGCGCATCTTACGCCTCGTTCACGGAGTTCAGTCAACGCGAAATCGTCCTGCAAGCAGAAGACGACCAGGAGCACGCACTGCGAGAAACCACCGCGAGTCAGGTGCAATTTGGAAAACCATCTCCCCACGAGGCACTGGCCGCGCCGCTGCCATCTTCACACGGAAAACCACCCGCGACGGTCGTTGCGTTCGCTCACGGTGAACCTGGAGTCGAATCTGCCAAGTCACATGACGTCATCCGCATGGCTGCATTCACCGACACTGGGCCGCGCGCAGCGCAGGAAGACACCTACTGCTACGAGACCTGGCGCGCGTGCCCAGACGGAGCCGACGGCAACGCTCAAATCCACTATGGCGCTGTGTTCGACGGGCACGGCGGCGGCTGTGCGTCTCAATACGCGTCTTCCCACGTTCACCGCCACATTCAGCGCTACCTGGCGTGTCACCAGAGCACTGAGACGTCGGCTGAGAGCGGCAGCGGTTGCGGTCACGAGCGTTTGGCTAACGCGCTGGTGTACGGCCTGCGGGCTGCGGACGTCGGGCTTTGCATGGCGATGATGAACGGCACGGTGAGCCAATCGGGCAAGCGGAATGAATTCAGTCAGCCGCAGACCACACCCGCTGCCCCGCTCGTTGGCTCTGGGATTTCTGGACATGCTGGAACCGATGATGATGATGGGGATTGTGACGCCGAGTCGGAACATCTCCCGCGTCGTCACGGGCACGGGAGGGCCGACCGTCGAACGCGGCGCGCCAAGCACGGGAGCGTCGTGTCATCGGATGATTCCGTGGCGCGAGCCGCCTGCGCGCGCTCCACCAGTCCATCGATCTCGCGCACACATGAGGCTCAAGGAGGCATCGGCGGAGCCGCAGGCGTCAATCCGTTTGGCCCGGGGCTGGCCCGTTTCCCACTGTCGTCATCGAGCGCGGACCGCGACGTCGACACCGACGGACCAGCGCCGTGTGCCGCATCGAGTGGCCCTCAGCCGTCGGCGTTGGGCGGCGCGGAGGTCCACGCCGATGCCGCCTCCCGAACTACGTCGCCCATTCCACTCGCACGACGACGTCTCTCACTGGGCGGGGCCACCCCGGTCGTGACGACGCCGGCAGGATCGCAGCGACACCGAGGGGCTGTTCGCCATTCCAAGCGAAGCCGCTCCCGTGACGGGCGCGATATCGGTGCCTCCTCCGGCGGCGACGACAGCGCTTCCGTCGCGCGTACTCCTCGTGCACCAAAATCGAACGAGCAGCAGCTCGCCCCGCTGCTGCCGTCGCCCCTTCCGCCGCTGAACGCCGGTCCCGCTCGGCTGCCCGTTGACGCCATGTCGGTTGGCACGACGGCGCTCCTCATGCTGTGCGATGGCCGCTCCGTGACGATCGCCAACTTGGGGGATTCCCGTGCTGTCATGTGTCTGCGGCGTCACGACGCTGCTGTTGCCCCCTGCGTGCAGGGTGCAGCCGCGGCGGGCTACCAGGCGCTCGAGCTCACCCGCGATCAAAAGGCCTCGTGCCGCCATGAGCAGTCACGCATCGAAGCGACCGGGGAATCGGTCATCGACGGCCGCGTCCGGGGCGACCTTGAAGTGAGCCGCGCTCTGGGTGACTTCCAGTTTAAGGACTTCCGGGCGCCCCCTCAAGTGGCAAGCCGGACGCCGCGGATCCGCGGGGGGAGCGGACTTCCGCCGCTATCGCCCACGCCCGCGCCCGCTTCGGTGGCGACCACCGCTCACGGCCCCGATGGTGCTCTGCTACCGGACCGATTCCTGTTCGGCAATACACCCGTGACCAACGTGGCGACGGCCGTTGAATTCCCCCTCGACGACAAGGTGATGTTCGTGTTGCTCGCCACGGATGGGCTCTGGGACGTGATGTCGTCCAGCGAGGTGGTCGCGTTCGTCGTCGCCGGCATGTTCAAGGCCGCCACGACGCCTCCCCCGTCGTGCCACGGGTCACCGTTGGGTTATCCGTCGGACGAAACACTCGTCACATCCGGAGATGTGGAATCAAGACGAGGTTATAGCGATGTCGACCCTTCCTCCACGGAGGACGACGCTGCGCGCCGCTGCGCAACGGTGCCGAAGTTACAATTTGGCGTCGAGTCCGCTTCGGCGGTGACGAATGACCCGAAGACGCCACGATGCCCTCTGCAGTGTGCCCTGCGCGCACTGGTGCGACACGCTGTGGACGTCCGAAAAGCGCCAGACAACGTCACCGTCGTCGCGTTTCAGTTTCAAACGTTCGACAAATGAGTGACGTCCCATTCGACCCTTCGCAAAGGCCTTTCCGATTAGATGAGAAGGAAGGCCTTGCCTGTTGACAATAGAGTCACACAACCTGTTCCTCCTTTCCTCCCTTGCAGGATCCCGACGCTCGATTTCGAGGTTATGATCCTCCCACATTAGATGGCTCCCTGTTTGGGTTTCCTTTTCCCTTTTCGGACGGATTTGATGTCTATTGTCTCCGAAGCCAGGAATGGTAGAAAGCGAGGGAAGTGAGTCATTGTTTCAGATTTGGTCGTGGTCCAGGCAGCGAAAAGGCGAGAGCAAGTTACACGCGCAAGTCGAGACCACATCAGGCCGCTTGCCCCTCTTTCCCTTTCCAGATGACCATAAATTATTCCAAGTGGGACAAGTTCGCTAGCAAGCTCACGGAGGACGATATCGGCGAACCCGCTGCGAAGGCGACGTCCGACGCCGCATCGTCAGAAGCCAAGCGCCCCACCTCCGTTCAAGAGTACCTCGATATGAGTGCGAAGCGTGAAGCTGCCAAGAAGCGACTCGCTGAGCTCGACGTCGAGGAAAAAAGGCTGAAGCAGCAGCTCGAGAAGCTGCAGCAGGAGAAAGCTTGGTGGGACCGCGCCACCATGGTCGGCGGCTTCGTCGTCATGCTGATCATGATGAGCGCGCAGATGTACTTTGTTCGCTTGGCCACTCCGGCGGACGACTCTGGCGGCGAGGTGCAACCGGCAGCAGCAGGGCAGCACGAAACGGGAACGTCAGAGCCAGTCACGCGGTGGGAGCTCGTCACGAACGCGGCGAGATCGGTGGGGCACGATCTGTGGTCCAGACTCTTCCCGTCATCGTCGTCAGGCAGCGCCTCACCGGGTCCCACGATGGGATCAAGGGCGGATGTGGCCGCATCCACGTCGAACGACTACCGAGATGAGGATGGCCTGCACGACGAAGAGTAGTTGTGCTTCCTTTCTTATCCCCCATGATGTCGCCGCCAGACGTCGGTCACCGCCAACGGAAGACGCCCCCGCCATGTGAAGAAGCCCTTTTTTTTGTGCGTGCGCTGTACGACACTCCTAAGTCCCCTCCTCTCCTAGGATCTCCACGTGAACGCCACATGCATACGTACGCCCCGCCAACGCTCGACGTCTCCACGGACACCACGATGGCGTACCTGGCATCGGTGGCCCTGACGTTCGCCTCGGGCGTGGCGATCGCCTTTTGGACGGCGGCCAGCTTTCAAGCGGCACCCGCCCGGGCCGCCGCCACGTGCGCTCAATCCGTTGGCACCGTGATGCAGCTCGGCGCGACAGGATCCAGCAGCAGCGGTGCGTCTCGCGCGTTGGGGGCGGCACAAGCCTTGCTGCGCGTGGGACCCACAAAGATGACACTACTCGTCCGAAAGGATTTGAAGATGGGCACCGGTAAGATCGCGGCTCAATGTGCGCACGCCGCGGTCGCCGCTGTGGATGAAGTGGTGGATATCACCGCGGCAGGCAGCGCCGCGCCGACGCCGTACGCCGAGGATTGGGTCGCGTGGCTTTCCGCCTGGCGTCACACTGGGAGCGCGAAAGTGGTGTTGCAGTGCGAGGACGAGGCAGCCCTCCTTGCCGCGGCCGACGAGGCGAAGAGGAATCAGCTGCCCTTCTATGTGATCGCGGACGCGGGCCGAACCCAAATCGCCGCCGGGAGTAGGACGGTCCTTGCCGTGGGGCCGGCGCCAGTTGACAGGGTTGATCGAGTGACGGGCAAGTTCAAGCTGTTGTGATGAGGCGGTGGGTGACGGGGGCGCATCCCCCTACTCCCTCAGTCCCTGTGGTCGCTTCGCGGTCCTCGATCGCGCCTGGTCCCCTACCCCGGTTCGGTGTGCTCGTTGGCGATCACACAAAACAAACAGACAGAAACCACGTGGCTCCACCCCGACCCAATCCATTCAATTCAAAAAATGAACGCCAAGGTGCTGCTAGCCATGTCGCTCGACGCGCTGCGCGAGGGCGAGGAGCTTCATCGCCGCGCGGATCACCTGCAGCACAAGGTGGCTCACGGTTCGAGTCCGAAGGACTTTCACGCCGTCAAACGAGCGTATAACACTGCCTATGAGCAGTTCATTCGCGGCCTGTACATGCTCAACTACTGCCGCGTGTCGGCGTTGGATCGACTCGCGCTCAACGCAAACGCGAACGCCCCGGCTGCCGACGAGGAGGCCGCCGAGGACGCACCCGTGAAGCTGTCGTCGACGTCGATCAGCGAGGCCGTGGAGCTGCAGCACTTTTGTTCGGACAAGATGACCCATTATATGGACTTGTGTGACGCGATCCGCGACAAGGAAACGAACGTGTTGATGTCGGTTGAACAAGCGGAAGGGCTTGTCGCCACGGGTGCGGTCGACAAGACCGGTTTTCGCCTCGACAGTGATCATCCCGTGTTTCGCCGGACGACCGCGACGCCATTGAAGGCTGCCCATCCCATCCGGTTCGAAACCAGGGAGATTCCCCCTGGCTCTTACTACGTCGTCATCCTGAACCACGATGACTTCTCCGTCGCCGCGCCCGTCGTGACGCTGGAAATGATTCTTCGGCAGCCAGATGGCGCCGGTCTGAGGCTGAAGAAGCTCGTTCCGGGTCGATGCGCCTGGAGCCGGTACTTCGGGGTGGTCAACGACGGAACCTCATTGCAGCTGCAGGTCGTGAGCGACGCCTGGGTGCGGCAGTCGCACGTGGAGGTGTTGATCTGCCCGCTCGTGGAAAGCGGAACCGCCATCGGATCGTCACCCCGCCTTGCCACAGAAGCGTCGTCATTTTCCTCTCGCCCCCCGACGAAGCGGGGTGCTTCCGCATCGGCCGCCGCCGCCGCCCTGCCGCCCTTGCCACCGTTGCCGCCGCTGATGAATGTCGGAGTGGTCGTCGGCAGTGTTTGCCCTCCGCCGAACCATCACCCCGCAGGAGGAGCAGGCGCAGCCTCGCTCGGGAGGCAGCAAGTTCCCGCCCTTCTCGGGGAAACCTCCCCGGCAGCCGCCGCGGCACCCCCTCCACCGTTTCCGGAGCAATTTTCAGACGTATTGCTCGGTGGCGTGTTGCCCCCTACGCGGCCGGTGGAGGAGCGCCTCGCCTCGCTGCTCGCCATGATCCGGCCGGACGCCAACGCAGCGTCGGGCCCCCGTCAGGCGTGGAAATACTGCATGAAGGAGTTTGGCCAACCACGTGGGACGCCAACACCCGCGAGCGCTATCGCCGCATGGGGGCCGTGCGGAGGGCAGCCGGTGCCGCCTGCATCTGCGGGCCTGGCTGCCGCTATCTTGCACCTACCTGGTACCACCGATGTGTCGGAAACCGTCGACATTGGCGAACTAGGAGACATCGATCTGTCGGAGCTCGCGGATGAATGAGACACCTACCTAGCTCTCACGCCCCGCCGTCATCGCCTTCGCGTGCGTAGGAGTTCCCCCCGTTCGTTGCTGTTTGGTGGTGGCTCGGGTCTGGACCACACATACCCGTGCCGCCAGGGGTGTGTGGGCGCGTCATATTAGTAGTTCGCGGTTGGTGTCGTTGTTGAAACAATCAAGGCGCTCCCGCCGTTTTCACTGGTCTCCGGCTTTTATGTGGCTGTGCCAATGGAGAGGGACCGCGCTTCGCAGGGTAGCCAAGTGCCCTGGTCCCGCGTGGCTCGTTGGTGCCTGCTATCAACGACCCTGATCGTCGCCTTTCTCACCGTGCGGCGACCGGTCAGATCGCAGCAGGAGGGCACGACGCGCGTCGTCGAGCAAATCATATCTTCGTCAAGGGAGAATGCGATCGAAACACGAACCGCTGACCTCGCGCTGGGACGGTCGGGCGAGACGGAAACGCAGGTGATGACGAGCACCGCGCCAAGGGCAAATGCCAGCGCGAACATACCGTCGCGCATCCCCGCTGGGATTCGGCCATCGCATTCTCATCGATTACCCTGGTTGGTAGACGATGCCAACCACGTTGACGAAACGGCGGTCGACGATCCGTTTCGCATTCGGGATGTCCTATCCGTCCTCCGCGGCCAACTGTACGCAAAGTTGTCGGATCCTGCCGCATGCCGCGAACCGGCCATCATGCGCGTCGGGCCCATGCGGCCGCACGCGGCGACGAAGATCGAGGCATTTCCCAAATTCAGGCGGTCCGGCGATAATTCATCCATTCCACTTCCAGAAACGTTTCTCCGTTCGTTTGGAAACGACATCGGTAAGGGATCGCCATCGTCGTCGTCGCGTCTGCATCCAAGACTCCGTCCGGGAGCGCCTGCCACCTCTCTTTCCCGTGCCGGGGCGATGTTGTCGTTCACGCCCGCCGTGGACTTCGTCGTTCTCGACATCGGCACGCATGTGACGGCCGATAGCTTCAACCAATGGTGGACATCGCATCCACGCTGCGGTTTCATCTGGTTCGAGCCGCAGCCCGCCTGGTCGGCCGTGTCGATGGACAAAGCCGACGATCCCTCGGGCCCAGACTTCCGGCGTCACATGGGCGTCACCATGGCCCGCGCGTTTGGGTTCCCAGCGGCCGTATCACCCAACAACACGCACGTCCCATTTCACGTCGCCGCGGACAGTGCCTGCTCGTCGTTGCTGCCCATGAACGGTGAGGCGCACGGTGGGGACGGCAACTTTCGTCGCTGTGTGAGCGAAAACAACCGCAGCCGGATCGTAGTCCCGACCATACGCGGCGAGGACGTATTATCGCTTGTTCCGCCGTACTTGCCCATTCCGTTTCTCGCCATCGACGCTCAAGGCTTCGACTTGCAGGTGCTCGCCTCCTTTAGTGTCGAGCGTCTGTCGAGGATTGACGTCATCGTGCTCGAGTGCCAAGACATTGACCACCGCCGCCTTAACCAGGCCGCGCTGACCGTCGGCGTCTTCACATGCAGTGAGCTGCAGCATTGCATCGAAGCCGCACTGCCGCATCGAATGGTCAGCGGCGCCACTGGCCAGTTGGGACGACGTGTGTGTCCCGCAAATAACCCGACCGACGAACACAACTGCGTATTCCGACGGATGGATCGCCCCTTCTTCGACTCGAGCCATGCTTTACTGTCGAAGCCGCACGTCGTCTCGACCGGCGAGCGCCTCATCCAGCACGCACCGCGCAGCGGCCTTCAGTGTCCTGCGTTCGCCTCTTTTACCGAGGCGCAATGAATCGCGACTTTGGTGGCCCTGGTGTGCCTCACTGTGGCAGCCTCCCCCTCACCCCACTCCCCCACACTTTCCTCGCTGCTTTCGCTCGGACGAGGAAGGAATCAGAACCCCGCGCAAGAAATATGATGATTCGTTCAATCGTGCCGCGCAACCCTCGTCTTATGGCATTCGTCGTCTGCTGCTAACATGCGTGCACCAAATTTGATTTGTTTTTGAAAAGAAGATCGTGCGACATTTCGTTGTACGTGGGTCGCGCCGGTGCCGCTACGCACCGCCTACCCGTTGTTGTGGTTCACCCCTCTCGTGGGCGTAAATGCCCCACGCGGTTGGTGAATTCCCCCTACG
>ERZ1292633.1723-Hain-H41-02um-R1-1723-length-23265-cov-6_pt1 | contig 23265 bp, 20 predicted proteins | sample MGYA00564406_ERZ1292633 | MGnify/ENA primary metagenome ERZ1292633 (study PRJEB36523, sample SAMEA6512639) | groundwater metagenome | collected 2019-01-08 | study: AquaDiva: Metagenomics assemblies of 32 groundwater samples | reverse complement strand
TATCAAGCTGACGCACAACCTCACCAAGTGTGCGCTGAAGCTCTGCCGGAGCCGAAATGATGATAGCGTTAACGCCCTCATAACGGGCGATGATTGGCGCCGCGCGCCCAGAAGCCGAAGGCGCAGCCGCTTGGAATGAGGTTGATGAAACAGATGCGGGCGGCGGGCTATTGCCGCTCGACGACGTTGATCCGGTTACCGTGGCACCTGCTTGCCCAACCAGTTGCTGTAGCACAGGCAACAGCTTTTCAGCGTCTGCGTGTTGAAGAAACAACACCCGAATCTCAGTGCCGCTCGCCGCGCGCTTATCAAGATCACGCGCAATCGCGGCAAAGCGCGAAACGGTGCCGCTATCCCCGCGCAATGCGAGTGAATTGCTGCTGTCAATCGCGACAACCGAAATTGCATTGCGCGCGCCCTCACCACCGCTTTGGCCACCGGAAGCCAGTTGCTGAAGCGACGACGCAATCTCACGCGCGCCTGCATTTTTGAGCGCGATCAGTTCGGTCGATGCGCCTTCGCTGTCAATACGACCCAATAAGGAGCGGATGCGGCGGATATTATCGGCATAGTCAGCCACAACCAAGCTATTGCCAGCCCGGTTTGCAGTGACCGAACCTTCGCGGCTTACCAGCGGGCGCAGTGTCTCTACCGCTGATGCCGCCTCTATCGAGCGCAACCGGAATACCTCAGTCACGAACTGGTTCCGCGCGGCACCATTGCTGCCAATTTTGCCAGGCTGCGTCGATGCCCCCTCAACCGGCTGAATCCGTAAGCCGCCCGTTGTGGGAATCGCAATAAATCCATTGGCACGCAGCGTTGAGAGGAACACCTCAAAATATTCAGACTTGCTCAGCGGCCGATCAGTCACCACCGACACCTTGCCGTCAACGCGCCCATCGATGATGAAGCTACGGCCCGTTACCCGCGCCGCATCCCGGATGAATGCGCGCACATCGGCATCGCGCAAATTAAGCGTATTTTGCGCCAAAAGCGGCGAAATCGGATAAAGCGCCAGCGTGGCGGCGAGGATCAGCTTCTTCATTGGCCTGTCTTTGCACTCACAGTCATGCGGCGTCCACCACGTTCAATATCTAGCGACACGGTGCCGCCGCCCGCAAGGACTGAGCGCACATCTTCACCGTCACTCACGGACTTACCATTAACCGCCGTCAACACATCGCCCGGCTCAAGCCCTGCGGCTTTGAACAATGCCCCGTCCCCCTTAGGGTTAAGCGCCATGCCCTTGATTTTGCCGTTTTCGGCGAGCGGCGCGATCTCGATGCTATTGGCAAGCAATGAGGAGCCACTGGTTTCGCCCGCTGGAAATGCACCCACTCCGCTTGGTTGCGCAACTGGAGCTGCCACCGATTGATCAAGGAAAATCTGCTCCGCAACCCCGCCACGATCAATTGTAACATTGTCAAACGACACCATCTTAAGCGTCACGCCGGGTTCGATTTCATCACCAACGGCAAAGCTTGATTGTACTCCGTCTGCCGTTTCGATAATTGCCGAGCCTCGCCCGGTTGCCATATCCATCCGCACACCGAACAGCTTCAGCGTGAGCGAGGTGACTACGGTTTCTTGAGCAGAGGCATTCAAACGGAAGAATGGATCAAAGCCAGATGCTGCCGAATTAGCGGCCACGCTGCCATGAATTGTGGCTGGACGCCAATCACCAACCGTTCCAATCGGCACGACGGTTGCCCAAACCAAGCGCGCGCACTGGATGGCCAATGCAGCCCAAAGCAGCAAAGCCAAGCCCTTTTGAAATGCTGGAAGCGCAAGCTGCTGCCCTCTGCCAAAACTACCAAAACGCAATGACTTTGCTCCCTGATTTTGCTGCGCTGATCATGTTATGGCGAATTTTTGGGGGTTGTGCGATGAAAAATTAACCATGATCTCTGCGGCAAGCCCGGTTTGCACAAACAACTGAGCTCGTTGTCACGCATTCGTAACATATCTGTCACCCAAGAGTCGCCATGCATCCCTAACCGGCTGGAAATGAGGCGGGCGGATACTCGACTCGGTTTGTTATTTTCTAAAGGGGTCATCATGACGCGCACACATAAAATTCTTCTAGCCGCCACTGCTATCGCTGTAGTCGCCGCTCCTGCTTATGCGCAGATGCGCCGTAATATCCGGGTTGTAGGCTCCTCAACGGTTTATCCGTTCACCAAGGCCGTTTCCGAGCGTTTTGCCCGCGCCAACCCAAGCGTGCCATCACCAATCGTTGAATCGACTGGAACTGGCAGCGGAATCAAGCTGTTTTGCGCTGGCGTTGGCGCCCAGCATCCCGACGTCGTAAACGCGTCGCGCCGGATGAAGGCATCAGAATATAAGGCCTGCGCGGGCAACGGCGTATCGCAGATCACCGAAATTCAAGTTGGCCTTGATGGAATCACATTAGCAACGTCGCGCGCGACAGGCATGTCCGGCATTACAACACGCGATTTCTACATGGCGGTTGCGAAGGCCCCATTTGGACGGCCCAACACCGCCAAGACGTGGAAAGATGTCAACAGCAAGCTTCCCGCAATTCCAATTCGTATTATTGGCCCAGCCGGAACATCGGGTACGCGTGACACGGTTTATGACCTGTTTATGATTCCTGTCTGCGAGACAAGTCCGGCGACTGTTGCGCTCAAAAAGAGCAATGAAGCAAAATATAATGCGATCTGCAAGACCATTCGCACCGACGGCGTGTATATTGAAGCTGGCGAGAACGACAATCTGATTGTCCAGAAACTTCAAGCCAACGTCAACACGATGGGTATTTTTGGCTACAGCTATCTTGAAGAGAATCTCGACAAGATTAAGGGCATTGCCTTCAACGGCGTCGCGCCAACCTATGCGACGGTTTCGAGCTTCCAATATCCAGGCGCGCGGCCGCTGTTCATCTATGTCAAAAATGCGCATGCAAAAGCGATCCCCGGCATCCGCCAATTTACAGCAGAATATGTTCGCGAAGCCAGCTTTGGGCCGAATGGCTATCTGAAGCAGCTTGGCCTTGTTGCATCACCCGATACGGCGCGCGCTCGTGCCGCAAAGATTGCAACAACGCTGACCCCGCTCAATCCCGGTGCTTTGAAATAGGCTTGCTTAGCCCGGCGGTCACCCCTAAGCGGCAGCCGCCGGGCGGGCGAAAATAAACTAGATAAGGGTTTTTTGATGACTTCTAATTCCGTAATTGCAACGCTGCTAGCAACATCCACGCTGGCTTTTGCAGTCCCCGCCTTTGCCCAGACCGCTCCTGCTGAAACTCAGGAGGCTGAACCGCCTGCTGATGCGCCTTCGCCCGAAGATTCTTCGTTACTAACCGTCCCAGCAGAGGAAGCGAACCCGTCGGCTGCAGACGCCAAGACAGCGCTGCTTGAGGCCCAGATTGAGGCGATGCAAAAGCAGCTTGACGAACTCAAGGCGCAAGTCACCAAGACGACGCCAAGCTGGAAAGGCGCCCCGCAATTCGCCGATGAGAAGGCAGGCTTCACGTTCAAAGTGCGTGGCCGAGTACAGCTTGACGGAGCGTACACCAGCATTCCCGATAATTTTGCAACGAACCGCAACCTTGGATTTAATACCCGTGCACGCCGTATTCGGCTTGGCGTTGAGGGCACTCTTCCCGGCGAATTTGGTTATAAGGCCGAATTTGATTTCGCGAATTCAACCGTCGGATTTGGTGATGTGATTTTAAGCTATGCGCCCAAAAATGCGCCTATCACACTCCAGTTAGGCAATCAGGAGAGCCTCAACGGGATTGAACAGATGACAAGCTCGCGCTGGTCATCATTCATCGAACGCGCGCAAACCAACGACGCATTTATCAACACGCGCCGCCTTGGCCTCACCCTCGGGGTTGCGAGCAAGGATGGGCTACTGCGCCTGACAGGCGGTGCATTTGTCGCGCATTCAATCGATGCTTCACTCGATAATGACGGCTATATTCTGGCAACCCGCGCAACCTATTCACCCTATGCGTTCAACGGGTTCCTGCACCTTGGATTTAACGCCCAGTACCGCAATTTTCAGTCCAACGATAACGGGGTTGCTTCGACTTCGATTGGCGCACCGTCGACCAATCAAGTGGCGCGCTACCGTGCCCGCCCCTTCCTTCAGACAACCGATGTTCGCTTTGTTGATACCGGAAGCTTTGCGGCCAAAAGCGATTTGATCCTTGGTCTTGAAGCCTACGGCGTTTTCAAATCGCTTCACCTCGGCGGCGAAGCCCAGATCATCAAGGTGAACGCCTATAGTGCAGGCGATCGCGCAACAGGGCTTGACGCTTTTGCGGGCGGCTCGGCCGTTACACCTACTGATGACCCCACCTTTTTTGGCGGGCATTTTGAAATCGGCTATTTCCTGACCGGCGAAACACGCGGGTATAAGAATGGCTTGTTTGACCGCACAAAGGTTCTCAACCCCTTCAACAAAGGTGGCGCTGGTGCCTTCCAATTGCTCGGCCGGATCGATTATCTCGATCTCGATAGCGGTCGCCTTAAAAATGGCCTGACGAACAATTTTGCGACCGGAACGACTTCGCTGGCGGCCACGAACACCCGGCTTGGACGCGGCGGCAAGCAGACCGGCTATCTCGCCGGGCTCACCTGGATACCGACCGACTATGTCCGCTTCCTGCTCAACTATATCCATACTGAAGTTGAAGGCGGCCCGCTTGCAGCAAATACAGTTCCGGTTTCGGGAAAAACTGTCGATAGGCGGAAATTCAGCACGGATGCAGTTGCCCTGCGTGCACAGATTGATTTCTGACCCATTATGACTATCGGGCTGACTCATGAAATTTGATGAGTCAGCCCGGATTGCCACCGCGACTGCCATTATATTGGCGCTGGCATTCATTGTGGCACAGGCCAGTGCGGTGTTCTCTGCGCTTGCGGTGTTGGCGGGAGGGGCGGTGCTTGTTGCGCTGCTTTACCGCAACTCTCAGGCCATCACGCCGATACAGCCCCAAATATCGCAGGCTAGTGACCAGTTTGATCGACTCCAAACTATACTCGACGCGGTTACTGATCCACTTATTCTTCTATCCGAAGCGCGCGTCGTTCATGGCAATCGGGCGGCGCATGAGCTGTTCGGCGTGCAGTTTGAGAGGCAAGACATCCGTTTAGCAATTCGCCACCCCTCGCTTGCCGCATTGCTGGGTGACACCCAGGCAACCGGCATTGAGGAGATAAGCGGGCTTGGCGGGTCGGCGCGGATATGGGAGGTACGGATCGAGGCCACGCGCGATAACCTGCGGCTCATCCACATGGTTGACCGTTCGGCGCGCCACGCCGCCGAGCGTGCCCGCGTTGATTTCGTTGCCAACGCCAGTCACGAATTGCGCACGCCGCTCGCCAATATTTCAGGCTATGTTGAAACGCTCACTGATGATGAAGTCGGCGGCGATGCCTCGACACGCACGCGGTTCCTCTCGATCATCGCCTCAGAAACCAAAAGGCTGAGTGCGCTGGTTGAGGATTTGATGTCTCTCTCACGAATCGAGGCGGATAAAAATCTTGAGCCACGAGATACCATCAATCTTGGTCAACTCATCGCGCGGGTGATTGGTGAGCGGCGCGAATCGATTCTCATGAACGTCGAAAACACGGAGTGCCTCATCACTGGCGACGCAGCCCAACTCTCACAACTGACGCACAACCTGATCGACAATGCGATCAAATATGGCAAACCGGGCGGCGACGTGACCGTAACGCTGGCAAGATTGCAGAACGATCAAATTTGCCTGAGCGTCGCCGATCAAGGGATTGGTATCCCGTCTGAACATATTCCCCGCCTCACCGAGCGATTTTACCGCGTTGATGCAGGTCGCAGCCATTCGGCGGGTGGCACTGGCCTTGGCCTTTCCATTGTAAAACATATCGCCGAACGCCACCGTGCGAACCTTGATATCAAAAGCGTGATTGGCGAGGGCACCACTGTTTCGCTCACATTTGCGAGCGCCACCCCGGACGTTGTCATATAAATGTAATCGAAATGTCATACCGGCAATCTCAATCGTCGTTAAGTCGGCGATCAAGACATTTTCAGACGGGGCAATTTTATGACCAGCAAATATCTCATTCCGCTTTTTTCGATTGTTGCGATCAGTGTTGCTGGCTGTGGTGGAACAGGTGGAAGCAGTGGTGGCGCGCGCAAGGAAATTCGCGTGGTTGGCTCATCAACCGTGTTTCCATTTGCTCAAATCGTTGCTGAAAAGCTCAGCAAAGATGGCAAATTTACGTCACCTGTTATCGAATCGACTGGCACTGGCAATGGTATCAAGCTATTTTGCGCCGGGGTTGGGGCAACCTTCCCCGATGTTGTCAACGCGTCACGTCGCTTCAAAAAGTCAGAATATGAGACTTGTGCTTCTAAAGGCATCAAGGACATTGTCGAAATTCAGATCGGACTTGACGGCGTTGCATTTGCCGAAGCGAATAACAGCGAACTCAAATTGAAACTATCGCCCGTTGATGTTTATAAAGCTGTTGCCGCCAACCCTTTTGGGAAGCCGAATACGACTAAAAACTGGTCGGACGTAAACCCTGCCCTCCCCAATGTGCCGATCCTGATTTACGGCCCCGCCTCTACTTCGGGAACGCGCGATGCGCTGGCAGAGCTGATATTAACTAAAGGCTGCGACAGCGATCCAGCGATGAAGGCCTTGAAGGACAGCGACAAGGATAAGCACAAGAGCATTTGCACGAGGGTTCGTGAAGATAGTGCATATGTTAATGTTACCGATAATTACAATCTCATTGTTTCAAAGATTTCAGCCAACCCGAAAGCAATAGGTATTTTTGGTTATGAATTTCTTGAAGCCAACACCGATAAAATTCGTGGAATTACAATGGATGGAGTTGCGCCGACATATGAAAATATTGCGAGTTTTTCCTACCCTGGCGCTCGCCCGCTTTATTTTTATGTAAAATCGGCACATCTCACCTCAATTAAGGGATTGAAAGAATTTTCAGGCGGCTTTGTTGAGAATTGGGGGCCGGATGGATTGTTCAAGCAACGCGGCTTGGTAGTAGCGCCTGAAGACGTTCGCGCGGCCAACGCAAAAATCGTCGAGGCCATGACGCCGCTCGATCCAACGACACTCAAATAATCTGGATCCCGCCCCGGACTCCTCCGGGGTACCGACATTCGCAAAGGTAGTCTCAAAGCGTGTCATCACCCTCACTCATGTTGCTGATATTTGGTCTGGGCCTCATCGCATGGATGGCCGGTCGCGGGCGGGCGCGCACCCTTGCGCTTGCCGCTTCGGTAAGGCCACATTCACTGCCGACGCAGCACGGCTGGTATGTCGCGCTTTGGACAATTGCACCCGCATTGCTATTTCTGGCGGTATGGAGCCAGGTTTCGAACGGCCTGATCGATGCTTCAGTGATGGCCGATCCGGCGGCACAATCGCTATCCACTGATCTGATGAACCGGGATTCCATATTGGGTGAAGCGCGCAGTCTTGCCGATGGTTCGCTTGAAGCTGCATTTAATCCAGCCGCCGAAGCGCTGGTAAAGCCATATGCCACTGCGATCCGCTTCTATGGAAGCATTGGTGCAGTCGCGGCAATGCTGCTGGCATTTGCCGGAGCCGCCTATAGCTGGACGCGGATTCGCCCCAAATTTCGAGCGCGCACGCGGGTTGAGCGCGTGGTGATGGGGGCACTGCTCGGCGCATCGATGATTGCCATACTTACGACGTTCGGGATCGTTGCATCACTGCTTTATGAATCCGGGCGGTTCTTTTCGATGATTTCGCCGGGCGAGTTTTTGTTTGGCCTCAAATGGAGCCCGCAGGCTGAACTTGTTGCCGGCCAAGAAAATGGCTTTGGTGCCATCCCCCTCTTTTGGGGGACGATTTTCATCGGTGCGATCATCGCAATGATTGTCGCAATTCCGCTTGGCTTGATGAGTGCGATTTACCTCACGCAATATGCAGCCGCGACAACGCGCAAATGGATGAAGCCAACGCTTGAAATGCTCGCGGGGGTTCCAACCGTAGTTTACGGTTATTTCGCAGCACTCACCGTTGCGCCGATGGTTCGCGATTTTGCGGTGATCCTGGGCATGGAAAACCCGTCTTCCGAAAGCGCACTCGCTGCTGGGCTAGTGATGGGGATTATGATCATTCCGTTTGTGTCTTCAATGGCCGATGATTCGATTGCTGCGGTTCCCCAGGCAATGCGTGACGGTTCGCTCGCGATGGGCGCAACAAAGTCTGAGACGATCCGCCGTGTTCTTATTCCAGCAGCACTTCCCGGCATCGTCGGCGGTGTTCTGCTTGCGGTCAGTCGCGCGATTGGCGAAACGATGATCGTCGTCATGGCCGCAGGGCTTGCCGCCAACATGACCGCCAATCCGTTTGCCAGCGTCACCACCGTCACAACGCAGATCGTGCAGTTGCTAACCGGTGATCAGGAGTTTGACAGCGCCAAGACACTCGCCGCGTTTGCGCTTGGCCTCGTGCTGTTCATTGTCACGCTGTTGCTCAACATCGTCGCGCTGCGCGTCGTTAAAAAATATCGGGAAGCATATGAATAGCGAACTTGCGGCGCGCGCGCCTACCAATTGGGTTTCAACCGAAATGACCTCGCGTATCGCCAAGCGCTATGCCGCTGAACGTCGTTTCCGCTTGATCGGGCTTTTCGCGGTGAGCCTTTCGGCAGCATTCCTTGCTTTCCTGCTTTACTCAATGCTTGCCAAGGGGTTCGCGGGGCTATCCTTGTCGTTCCTGACAAATTCGGATGCAACCGAGGCAAGTGAAGTTGGCATTTGGGGCGCATTCAAAGGCTCCTTGCTGACGATGATTGTTACGCTTGGCCTTGCCTTTCCAATCGGCGTGCTTTCGGCGGTGTATTTGGAAGAATATGCGCCGCGCAATCGCTGGACCGATATGATTGAGGTGTCGATCAACAATCTTGCGGCGGTTCCCTCAATCATTTTCGGATTGCTTGGTCTTGCGGTGTTTCTGAACTTTATGAATCTACCACGTTCGGCACCGTTGGTTGGCGGGATGACGCTGGCGCTGATGACGATGCCTGTCATCGTGATTTCGGGGCGCAATGCGATTAAGTCAGTACCGCCCTCAATTCGTGACGCAGCGCTCGGCGTTGGCGCGAGCCGGGTTCAGGTCGTGTTCCACCATGTCCTCCCGCTCGCCCTCCCCGGCATTTTGACGGGCACAATCATTGGCATGGCGCGCGCGCTTGGTGAGACGGCACCACTCCTGATGATCGGAATGCGTGCCTTTATTGCAACGCCGCCAACCGGAATTACTGCGCCGTCAAGCGTGCTTCCGGTGCAGATTTTCCTCTGGTCAGATGAAGTTGATCGCGCCTTTATCGAAAAAACCTCGGCTGCAATCATCGTGCTACTGGTCTTCCTCCTCGCAATGAATGGCCTTGCCATCTATCTCCGCAATCGCTTTGAACAACATTGGTAAAATCATGACAGACAATTCACTTAAGATGACTGCGCGTGACGTGTCGGTCTGGTACGGCGACAAGCAGGCGATCAATAATGTTTCGATTGACATCGCGACCGAGCATGTGACTGCCTTCATCGGCCCATCAGGCTGCGGCAAATCAACCTTCCTGCGCACGCTCAACCGGATGAATGATACGATTGCCAGTTGCAAAGTCGGCGGCAAGATTGAGCTTGATGGCAGCGATATTTACGATCCGAAGATGGACGTTGTGCAACTGCGCGCCCGTGTAGGGATGGTATTTCAAAAGCCAAATCCGTTCCCAAAATCAATTTATGAGAATGTGGCCTATGGCCCGCGCATCCACGGCCTGACCAAAACCAAAGCCGAGCTGGACGCGCTTGTGGAAAAATATCTCACGCGTGCCGGGCTTTGGAATGAAGTTAAAGATCGGCTGCATGAAAGTGGCACCGCACTTTCGGGTGGGCAGCAGCAGCGACTGTGCATCGCCCGCGCAATTGCGGTCAGCCCCGAGGTTATCCTGATGGATGAGCCTTGTTCAGCGCTTGATCCGATTGCAACGGCCAAAATTGAAGAACTGATTGACGAACTGCGTGGGCGCTATGCGATTGTGATGGTGACGCACAATATGCAGCAGGCCGCACGTGTTTCCCAGCGCACCGCCTTCTTTCATCTCGGCACGATGGTCGAATATGGCGCGACAAGCGAGATTTTCCAGAACCCCCGCGAGACGCAAACCAAAGATTATATCACCGGACGTTACGGTTAGGATTGAGCAATGAACGAACATACAGTCAGAGCCTTTGATGATGAGATTGACCGCCTGCGCGGGATGATTTCTGAAATGGGCGGCCGTGCCGAAGCTGCAATTTCAGGCTCACTTCAGGCTTTGGTCAAACATGACAGCAAAGTTGCCGAGCAAGTCGTGGCCGACGATAAGCTGATCGATGCGCTTGAAATTGAGATTGAAAAGCTCGCGGTTCAAATCATTGCGCTGCGTGCGCCAATGGCGGATGACCTTCGCGAAGTTGTCGCCGCGATCAAGATTGCCAGCGTGATTGAGCGCATTGGCGATTATGCCAAAAACATCGCGCGTCGTTCACTTGAGATTGGCAATCTTGGTAAGATTGAGCCGCTAATCCTGATCCCAGCAATGGCCGAAGTGGCGGGAGACATGGTGCGCCGCGTGCTTGATGCATTTGCTGCGCGCGACCCTCAAGGGGCTGTGACCGTCTGCGAAATGGATACCAAGGTTGACGGATATTATAACAGTGTCTTTCGCTCGCTCGTCACACATATGATGGAAAACCCGCAGACGATTGGCAAAGCGGCACAACTCTTATTTGTCGCCCGCAACCTCGAACGCATTGGCGATCATGCCACAAACGTAGCCGAGATGGTCTATTTTGCGGCAACAGGCGAATATATGGCAGAGCGAGAGCGTGTCTCCGCCGACAATGACGGCTTGGGGGGCTAAATCTATGGCCAATCCTCGTATGTTGCTCGTCGAGGATGATCCTGCTTTGGCGGAACTGTTGATATGGCATTTCACCAAAGCTGACTTTGACGTTCGCCAGACCTCCGACGGTGAAGAAGCTCTTATTCTTGCGCGTGAAACACCGCCCGATATAGTCATCCTTGATTGGATGATTGAGAGTCTATCGGGAATCGAAGTCTGCCGTAGGCTTCGCCGCGTTCCTGACACGGCTAATGTTCCGATCATTATGTTGACCGCGCGCGGCGAGGAAGACGACCGGATTCGCGGCCTTGAAACCGGTGCTGACGATTACGTCACCAAACCATTCTCCCCCCGTGAGCTCGTAGCTCGTGTGCTTGCAGTGCTTCGCCGTGTCCGGCCTGCACTTGCCGCCGAAGAACTCAAATATTCCGATCTGGAAATGAACCTTTCTAGCCATAAGGTTTATCGAGGCGGGAAATCGGTTGCGCTTGGGCCAACCGAATTCCGCCTGTTAAAGCATTTTCTTGAGCATCCTGGCCGGGTGTTTTCGCGCGAACGGCTGTTAGATGCAGTATGGGGGCAAGATAGTGATAATGAACTGCGCACCGTCGACGTTCACATCCGTCGCTTGCGCAAAGCTATCAATGAGGGTGAATTACCCGATATTATCCGCACTGTGCGTTCTGCAGGCTATGCGCTTGATGCTGAAGGTCGATTATAACCAACCCTCTTGACGGAAGCGCATCGAGGGCGTCAAATAGTGTGATGAGTAGCACACCAGATGACCAGATGACGCTTTTTCGATTGTTAGTTTCAGAGCGCGAAGAAGTGCCTGACGCATTTGGGGGCAGCTTGACCTTTGGCTTCAGGACCTCAGTTTATGAAAACAGTCGCAAACGAAATCTCTCTCACTATATGCCCATTTAAACCGAAATATTTCCAAGCGGTTATCGACTTCGCTGATACGCTACCGATCCAGGATTTACTGTTTTTGCCGCGCGATACCAAAAATACAAGCAACGTGGATAATTGGCTGAAATCGATTGAGAACCGATCAGTCATGACCTTTCTATGTATGGATGGTGAGCGTGTGGTGGGGGCAGGCGGGGTCGTCCGAAAACTGCGGGGATGGTCTGCCCATGTTGCCGAAATCCGGCTTCTTGCCCGCGAAGATATGCGTGACCGGGGGATTGGTCGCTTGTTGCTCAAACACTGTTTTGCCGAAGCGATCGAAGCAGGTGCCGAAAAACTCATTGGCAGGATGACTGCGGATAAAAAGGGAGCAGTGGCCGTTTTTCGCAGCCTTGGCTTTGAATGTGAGGCCATCCTGCGCAATCAAGTGCGGGACAACCACGGGCAATTGCAGGATATTATAATCTACAGCTATCATGTCCAAAGCGTTGAAGGTGCAGGTCTTGGCTATTCGGAAATCTATTAAATGATGCTTGACGGGATTAGGATCATTGACCTCACAAGTGTAGTTTTTGGCCCTTATGCAACCCAAATGCTTGCCGATATGGGTGCTGACGTCATCAAGATTGAACCGCCAACGGGCGATATATCGCGCTATCTTGGCCGGGCGCGCAACGTGCAGAGCAATGGCTCAACCCATTTAACGATCAACCGTGGAAAGCGTTCGATCGTGCTTGATCTCAAGCGTGACGAGGATTCAAAAACCCTCAACGCGCTGTTGCAATCCGCCGATATTTTCATCCACAATATTCGGTCAAAAGCCATTGAAAAGCTCGGCTTTGGCTATGCTGCGGTAAAAGCGATCAAGCCTGATATCATCTACGTCCACTGCACGGGCTTTGGCCAAAATGGCCCTTATCGCGATTTACAAGCCTATGATGATGTAATTCAGGCAGCGACCGGGACAACCAGCCTTGCACCGCGTGTCGACGGCAATCCGCGCCCGCGTTACATCCCGTCGTTGATCGCTGATAAAGTCGCAGGGCATTACGGTGCGCAGGCAATGCTCGCGGCTATCATCCATAAGTTACGCACGGGCGACGGTCAGCATGTCGAAGTACCTATGTTTGAGGCATTCGCCAATTTTATGCTTGAAGAGCATTTGCGCGATGCCGCACTCAATCCACCGATTAGCCCGATTGGCTATCCGCGACAGCTTGATCCGGGGCGGCAACCCTTCCCGACCGCCGATGGCTATATCAGCATTGTTCCCTACACCGATGAAAAGATCCTGACGCTTTTTGACCTGCTTGGCGCATCTGAATTGTTGCGAACCGATGAATTTGCAACGCCGCTCGCGCGCTTTGGCAACGTGACAAAGATTTATGAAATGGTAGCAACGCTCACCCCCGCGAAGACTACGGCGCAATGGATGGAGATACTTACAGCGGCCGAATTTCCTGCGATGCCAGCGCGCGATCTAACCGATATTTTTGATGATCCACATCTTAAGGAAACCCGGTTTTTCGAGCCCCGTGAACATCCCACTGAAGGCCGCTACTGGGAAATGCAGCCCCCGATCCGATTTAGTGCAGACCCGAACCGCACCCTTGGTATCGCGCCAGGCCTTGACGAACATGGTGACGCGATCCGTGCGATGTTAAACGATCTCGAATAGCCCCGCTGCACCCATTCCACCGCCAATACACATCGTCACTACCACATATTTAACACCGCGTCGTTTGCCCTCAATCAACGCATGGCCGGTCAAACGCGATCCCGACATCCCGAACGGATGGCCGATTGCGATTGCGCCGCCATCGACATTCAACTTGTCAGGATCGATGCCAAGCCGGTCACGGCAATAGAGTACTTGAACAGCGAACGCTTCGTTGAGTTCCCAAAGCCCGATATCATCAACCTTGAGGCCGTGTCGCGCGAGCAGTTTGGGCACCGCGAACACTGGACCAATCCCCATTTCATCAGGCTCGCACCCGGCAACCGCAAAACCACGAAAAATCCCCATTGGAGCAAGGCCGCGCTTTGAAGCCTCGTTTGCATCCATGACGACACAAACGCTCGCCCCGTCCGAAAGCTGGCTGGCATTGCCTGCGGTCACTGTGCCGCCTTCATAGACTGGCTTGAGCGTGCCAAGCCCTTCAAGCGTCGTTTGAGGGCGCATCCCTTCATCCTGCGTCAGCGTCACTTGCTCTTCGCCTGTGACGTTGCCGTCCTTGTCCTTGATTTTTTTGGTGACAGTGATCGGCACAATCTCATGATCAAGCCGACCTGCTGCATGGGCTGCGCTAATCCGCATTTGCGATTGCCAGCCATATTCGTCCTGCATTTCGCGGGTTATGCCGTAGCGGTTTGAAACATTTTCGGAGGTGTCGATCATCGGCAGCATCAGGTCTGGACGGTGCGCCTGTACCCAATCCGAGTGATAATGCTTGAGGTTCTTATTGGGCAGCACCAGCGAAACACTATCGACGCCGCCTGCGACGTAAATGCTCGCCTCACCCGCCATGATCCGCTGCGATGCGAGCGCAATCGTCTGCAAACCCGACGAGCATTTGCGATCAAGCGTCATTCCAGGCACGCTAACCGGGCAGCCCGCGCGAAGGGCCGATACCCGCGCAATATTATTCCCCGTGGCTCCTTCAGGATGCGCAGAACCGAGCATGACATCGTCAATCTCAGCAGGCAGAACCCCTGCCCGCTCAATCGCAGCGCCAATAACGTGCGCCGCCAAATCCGAACTATGGGTCTCTGTAAGCGACCCGCGATAGGCCTTCCCGATCGGTGTGCGTGCTGTGGAAACGATAACGGCTTCTGGCATGATTGGCTCCTTTGCTATGATCCATGCCGGAAAATTTTCTCTTGGCCAAACGGATTGTGTTGGATATTGCAGATCCAAGGGGGAAGAGTAATGCAAATAAACAAGGTAAAATTGTGTCTGCCACTTTTACTGGCCACGTCAACAGCACTTGCCCAAGTTCCAGCCGCTGAGAATCCTGCTATACCTGCTACAGCCGCAGGTCAGACCCAGCTGACAAGCACTTGTTGCGCCATCCCAGCGCTCACAGCAGTATCGATAGAAATTCTTTCAACAGTCAATTCGCAAGCGAATAAGATTGGCGAAAAATTTGCAATCCGCTTGAAAGAACCAATCAGCATTAATGGGCAAGTTATTGTTCCAGCCGGTGTTACCGGATCAGGCGATGTTGTCCATGCTGCCAAATCACGCTTTGGCGGGAAACCCGGCGAGCTGATCATCGCCGTGCGATATCTTGAGCATCAGGGACAGCGCATTCCGCTGCGCAGTCTGAAATTTGGCACTGGCTCTGGCAAGGATAATGGCGGAACCGCACAAGCGATTGGGATTGCTGGTGGCGCAGTTGGCGGGCTTGTTTCAATGTTCATCACTGGCGGTGAGGTCAATGTACCCGCTGGCACCATCGCGCAGGCCAAGACATCCACTGATGTAATTATCACACAACCAGAAAGTAAGGGGACACCAACACCATGAATCTTCGTAAATTCACTGGCCTAGCGCTTGCTGCTACCGCCCTAACTGTACCAGTAACACTTTATGCCGCAACGGCCAAGGCACCCAAAGTGCCCGTTGTTGTTAATGCTCCGCCAGCAGGCAAGGGCCAGGTTGTATTTTTCCGGCCCGGCGGCGCAGGCACTGCGATTCGTTGCACCATCCGTGAAAATGGGAAGATGATTGGGCGCGTAGGCAACGGCAAATATTTCATCATGACCGCTGAACCGGGGCCGCACAAATACACGACCAAAACCGAAGCAACCGATGAGCTGAGCGTAGAAGTTGAGGCAGACGAAACCACTTACGTAAAATGCAAGATCGCTGCCGGGTTGTTGGCAGGGCGGCCGAATCTTTCACCGGCGGACAAGGCCGCGTTCGATGCAAAATCGGCTAAACTTAAACCGCAGGATATGGCCAAGCTTGCAGAAGACATTGCCGAAGATGAAAAAGATCTAGCGACAAAACCAGTAGCAAAATAGTCATTTTATATAACCGGGCGGCTGATTAGTCGCCCGGTTTATTCCCCAGTAAATTTAGGGCTGCGGCGTTCGATGAACGCATCAATAGCTTCATCATTGTCTTTGGTCGCGTGCGCGACAGCCTGCATTGCAGCTGACATTTCGAGGATATTGGCAAGGCTGGCATTATGTGATTGGCGGAGCAGCCGCTTGGTCATCCGCACCGCATGTGGGGGATTGGCCGCAATTTTATCGGCAACGGCGCGCGCAGCGTTCAGCAATTCACGGTCGGGTACGACGCGCGACACGAGACCACATTCCAAAGCTTCGGCAGCAGTCAACATCTCTCCGGTTAGCGCGAGCTCGGTAGCGCGTGAAAAACCGATAGTACGTGGCAGCAGCCACGCACCACCATCGCCGGGCACAATCCCGAGCTTTACGAAACTTTCAGCAAATTTGGCGCTTTCACCAGCGATGCGAATGTCACACATACACGCAAGATCACAACCGGCACCAATGGCGGGGCCGTTGACGGCCGCGACGACAGGCAGTTCGAGTGCTTCAAACATGAGCGGCAATTTTTGGATGCCGGTCTTATAGTTACGCCGCGTCTGAGCAGGCAATGTGGTACGCAGACCGATCCCGGCCTTCATCGCTTTAAGATCACCGCCCGATGAAAACGCGCTTCCTGCACCAGTCAAAATCACACAGCGTATAGAAAGATCAGCGTCTGCGGCAAGAAACGCATCACAGAGCGCATCAACCATCGCCTGATCAGACACAGGATTGCGCTTTTCGGGTTGGTTGAGCGTAATGGTGAGGATTGCGCCGTCACGTTCGCTCAGAATCATCTCGGTCATTGGCGTGTTTCTCCTCTTATCAATCCGATTTCCCTAACCGCATCAGAATGGCAAGATTCATGATGAGGCGCACTTACAATCAATTGGTCATGACCGTGCTTGTCATACCCATTGCTGTGGCAAGCTGGCGCAGACGCCGGTTTACGGCTTCTCCGATCAGTGTGAACATTATTGGATCAATGCTCAGTGTCAGGACACCGTCACTGGCGTTGATCGCACTTGCCTTGAGCGGTGCAGCCGTGCCTCCAGTCATCCGTTGGGCGAGCCGGATTGCCAGTCCCCACAGTCGCGCGCGATCCAGATCCGGAGCAGTTGCTAATTGGGTCAGAATGAGCGGGCGCGCATTGCCACCACCAAAAGCCGTGAATAATGCCTGGCTTACCATCGCCCGCCCGCGCGCATCGATCCCGTGCCAATCACCATGCAGCGTGAATTCAAGCCCACGTTCAGCGCGAAATTCGGGATTAGCGGCCCAACCGATGTCGCCAAGCAGACAAGCCATATGACGCAAGCGCGCATCAGCATCACTCTCGCCAGAAAATAGCGATGTCATCCAGTCGTGCAGCAAATCTCCGTGTTCGGCGAAACGCCCCTGCCGCGCGGCCTCTACCCGTGCTGCGACAATCAGTGGATCAAGCCGCCGATCATGTGCTGAGAGCTGTTGATATACCAATCCCTCACGCACGCCTGTCGTTGAAACAACCAGCGATGCCGGTTTGAGGCGATTGACGACCGTGATTAACATCGCCGCAGCATCCGCCATTGCGGGTTGACGCGAGGCCGACACGATTCCGTCATACTGACTTGTCGAACGATCAAAACGCGCAACGGCACGCGCAATCCGCGACGCGGCCTGAGGCGGCATCGCATAATTATGAAGGATCGGGAGCGGATGCTGAGTCAAATGCGTGTGGACTTTTGCAAGGGCACGCCATGAACCCCCGACAAGATAGAATGGCAGGCCTGCTCCAGCCCCTGCCCAACCGTTCGCTTTGATCAGTTTGACAAAATGGCGGTCAAGCGCTTTGGGGCCGCGCGCACGAATTTCAGGCAGACGCAAAACACCGAGTGGGAATGATATCCGCTTTAGAATCTGGCCATCGGCAATGCGGGCAAGTTCAAGGCTTCCTCCGCCAAGATCGCCAACGATGCCATCAGCGCGATCAAACCCCGCGATCACGCCGTAACCCGCCGCTTCGGCTTCGGCTTCACCGCTAAGGAGCGTGACATTCAGGCCGATTTGAGCAATCTGTTCAAGAAAATCCTTGCCGTTCGACGCATCGCGGATGGCCGCTGTTGCCACCGTGTGAGGAGAATCGATATCGTAAAGCGCTGCTACGCTGCGGAAGCGGGCAAGCGCCACCAGCGTGCGCTTCATTGCCGCTGGATCAAGGCCGCCATCTTTACTGCGTCCAAGCCCGGCCATCACTTTTTCGTTAAATAGCACCGATGGCGCGCGCAACGGCCCACCGAATACAACAAGCCGAACCGAATTTGAGCCAATATCGACGACGGCATAACGGCTACCGTCGATCATCTCTGGCCTACCGCGTACGTTTTAAGCGCAGTTTTGGAACCGCCACGCGATCGCCAACCGCTTCGCCGCGCCCGGAAAGCGAGGGATTGGTCATAAAATAACGATGGAGGTTGAACGGTTGTTCTCCAGATTCTACGCGAACATAACGGCCATCGGCCTGCAGTTCCCAGCTTTGCTCATTATCAAGCAAGTTGGCAACCATCACTTGATCAAGCACCTGATCATGCACCGTAGGGTTCTGAATGGGCAGCATATATTCAACACGCCGATCGAAATTGCGCTGCATCCAATCCGCCGACGAGATATAGACCTTTGCTGTATCGTTGGGCAAATCCGCCCCATTGCCAAACGCCCAAATCCGGCTGTGTTCCAAGAAGCGCCCAACGACAGATTTTACCCGGATCGTTTCTGACATGCCAGGTACGCCGGGGCGAAGGCAGCATATTCCGCGAATGATTAGATCGATCCGAACCCCCGCCACGCTGGCTTCATAAAGCTTTTCGATAAGCTCGGGATCAACTAGAGAATTCATCTTGGCCCAGATCGCTGCTTTTTTGCCATTCTGCAGATTCGCAATTTCCGCATCAATTAGATCACATAAGGTCGCACGCAAATTGCGCGGACTCATCGCAAGCATTTCGAGCTTGGCTGGCTCAATATAGCCTGTGATATAGTTGAAAATCTGTGCCGCATCACGCCCTGCGCGCGGATCAGCGGTAAAAAAGCTTAAATCGGTATAGATACGCGCGGTAATCGGGTGGTAATTGCCAGTACCAAAGTGGCAATAAGTTCGATATTTGCCATTTTCGCGACGTACAACCATTGAAATCTTGGCGTGGGTTTTCCATTCGATAAAACCGTACACCACCTGAACGCCTGCCCGTTCCAGCGCCGACGCCCAGAGCAGGTTTTGCTCTTCATCAAAGCGCGCTTTAAGCTCAACGACCGCAGTGACCGATTTGCCGGCTTCAGCTGCATCGATTAAGGCCCTAATGACAGCGGATTGCTTTCCTGCGCGGTACAGCGTCTGCTTGATCGCAACCACATCAGGGTCGGCTGCCGCCTGATTTAGAAATGCCAGAACAACATCAAACGCCTCGTAAGGGTGATGAACAATAATGTCCTTGGCTGAAATCGCAGCAAAGCAATCCCCGTCATGCTCCCTTATCCGCTCGGGAAAGCGCGGCGTGTATGGCGTGAATTTGAGATCGGGGCGATCTTCTTCGACAAGTTGGCTCAAATCGCCGACGCCGAGAAACCCGCCTGTTTCGACGATTACCGATTCGTTGCCGCCAAATTCAGCCTTGATCAGCGCTTCAAGTTCGGACGGGAACTCTGTTTCCAGCTCAAGCCGGATCACCCGTCCACGGCGGCGCCTCTTGATCGCGCTGCGGAAATAGCGGACGAGATCTTCTGCCTCTTCTTCAACCTCGATATCACTATCGCGGATAATGCGGAACGCACCAGCACCAAGCACCTCATAACCTGGAAAAAGCTGACTCTGGAACCGGCGCAACATCGTTTCCATACGGACATAGCGCGCGCTTCGCCCCTCAACGCGGATAAAGCGTGGCAAACTGGCGGGAATCATGACAAGTTCACGGATCGGTTCGCCGTCTGAAACCCGTTTGAGGTCAAAAATTACGCTCAAGCCCTGGTTAGGGATGAACGGAAACGGGTGCGCAGGATCAAGTGCTTGCGGCGTAAGAACCGGAAATATCTGCTCGCGAAAATGAGTCTCAAGCAGCCTTGCAGTCTGCCCGGTTATAGTATCCACCTCAAGCACGTTAACACCAACAGCCGAAAGCTCTTCCATAATCTGTCCAAGCTGACGTTGCTGTTCGGCGACCAGCAGGTCCGCATCATGGGCAATTGCGTCAAGCTGTTGTGTAGGCGTCAGACCATCAGCGCTATTTTCCTCGATATGCTCGATCTGCTGCCCCTTGAGACCGGCCACCCGCACCATGAAAAACTCATCGACATTTGAGCCAGAAATCGAGAGAAAACGGAGCCGTTCGAGCAGGGGATGCGCGCGATTGCTCGATTCCTCAAGCACGCGGCGGTTAAAGGCCAACCAACTGAGTTCGCGGTTAAAATAGCGCGCCTCGGGATTGATCCCGGCGTTCACGTGCTCATTCGCACTTGGTTCGATTGCCGCCGCCTCGTTTAACATCATCTGTACCTATGCAATATTATCCCGCTCCTCAGTCATGTGCAGATCATGCAAAACGACTCGGGCAAGCTTGTTCGTAACAGCACGATGTTGCGAAAGTGCTGCACTATCAAGCGCATCTATAACGCGCATCAAAGCGATGTAGCTGCGTTCAATGCGCGTCGCGATATAATTGATAACGCCGGGACCAGGCTGCAATCCGCGTTGACCAAGCAATTTTTCCAGCAGCATCGCAACCAGCACATCATCGGGCTCGCCAAGCGTAAATATCGGGGTAGCCGACAAACGTGACGCAAGATCAGGCAGCTTTACCTTCCAAATTGGCGGTGCGGACATCGCAACGATTAACAGCGGCCGCCGCGCCTCCTGCGCCTCGTTCCAGCGATGAAAAATTTCAGCTTCACGGTGTTGCTCAGCGTCATCGATCAATGTGCCACCGGTTTTGGCGGCAAATATCCGGCCCAGCAAAGACCGTCCTGATTTTCGTGGGCCAGTCAGGATCGCCGCGCGTACTGGCCAACTGCCGGGTCGATCAATGCCATCAACTGCCTGACGATTTGCCGAAGTTACAATAAAGGCATCTGAATCCTCTGGCGCGGGCCAGTCAAACGGCAGCGCTATCTGGCTCATTGCCCCCGGCTAATGCGCAGGGTGCCGCCTCCATCCTGAACGCGGAAGCCCCTTGCCGCGAGCGCGAGTTTGAGCATTGCCTGATCGCCGGCAAAACTGACCCGCATCACCGACACGCCACCAAGAGCCAGACTGTTGGTCGATGCCGTCTTTACACCCGGAATGCTCTTAATCGCGGACTCGGTACTGCTCACCGAAGCGACATCGGGGGTTTCAAATTCGACTGTAAAGGAAGAAACCTCGGCAGGTACTGAAACGGCTGGTGCCTCCAACGTCGTGGAACTATCTTCCTCGACCACACCCGTATCAGTCGCTGCGGCTTCTAAATCTTCCGGCGCAACGGGCGTTTCAATAATCAGTGACGCATCAGGACGAAGACGGCCACTGGCCAACGCACCCGAGAATATCTCGTCCATCCGCTTAACGCCTTCGTCAAGCATCGCAGGAATCGCGGCAGACGCGGCTGCGCGCAACGAGAAATTGGCGAGCAAACGGTTGTCCGGGCCATAGCGTGCGGTGAAATGGCCAACCGTAGGCCCACCGGGCCAGATCCGCTCAAGCCTGACTTGCGGCATCAGGACATCGGCTGCGCCGTACTGATCGAGCAACAGCCGCCACCATTTACGCCCCGGACGATTGGTTTGGCCAAAATTGAGTAGTAGCGGATCCGCGCCAGTGCCGCTCGGCCTGACATAATCAATCGGGCTGTTGGCAATTTTGAACCGCGCCCAAGCTTTTTGCCACTCGGTACGCACCTCAAACGACTGCGGAGTGCCGCCCGACCATTGAACCGGAATAACAAGCAGCGGCGCCGAACGCGATCGCGCGCCGCTAACACCAAGGATTTCTGACGACCGCACACGATCGAACAATACACCGAGCGTTGCGATGTAGCGCCTTGGCCCGATCTGTTCATTTTCGACGACAATGCCCGATACAATCGAATCAAGTGCTGAATCGCTGAGGCCCGGCGCTGGCCCGCCGTGAACGCGCTGCCATAATAAGCGCCAGCCGCGCCGCTGTGCTTCACGCCACCCGCCAAAGCGCGCTGCATCAGCAGAGTTCGCTGCGACATCCACACGAACGCCTGATACTTCATAATCTGCGGAGCCATCAATCGGCGCAACACCTCTATCGCCGCCCTCAATCTGGGCGACGACAACGGCCCCCACACCAAGCAGGGACACAAACAAAGCAAGCGGAATAGGCCGCAAAATACGCGAAAGACTGATCACGTCGCCCTTTTGACGACTATGGCGTGGAATTCCAAGCCCGTTCTCGCTAAGCGCAGAAAATGGACGCGAAACTAAACCAACCTGAAGCCTATACATATGCCAAAGCAGGCGTATCGATAGCCGCCGGAAACGCCCTCGTGCGAATGATTTCGCCGCTTGCCAAGGCCACGCGGCGCGCAGGGGCAGACGCTGATCTGGGCGGATTCGGCGGATTTTTTGACCTGAAAGCGGCGGGTTTCAAAGATCCTTTGCTCGTCGCCGCAAATGATGGCGTCGGCACCAAGCTCAAGCTTGCGATTGATTCGGATCGACATGACGGCGTTGGGATTGACCTCGTCGCGATGTGTGTCAACGATCTGATCGTTCAGGGGGCCGAACCGCTTTTTTTCCTCGATTATTATGCCAGTGCAAAGCTTGATACCGATATTGCGACGCGTGTTGTTGCGGGCATTGCAGAAGGCTGCAAGCAAGCCGGATGCGCCTTGATTGGCGGCGAAACGGCTGAAATGCCGGGTATGTATGCTGAGGGCGATTATGATCTTGCCGGTTTTTGCGTCGGCGCGGTTGAACGCGATCAGGTGCTCACAGCAGATAAAGTGGCCGACGGCGATGTCATTCTGGGGCTTGCATCGTCCGGGATACATTCCAACGGCTTTTCATTGGTGCGTAGGCTCGCTGCCGATAAAAATTGGAAGCTTGATCGCCCGGCGCTGTTTGATCAGGAAACGCTTCTCATCGATGCGCTGATGGCACCGACAAGGATCTACGTTCGTTCACTGCTGCCACAGGTGCGATCCGGTGATATCCATGCGATGGCCCATATCACAGGGGGCGGATTGCTCGAAAATATTCCGCGCATTCTGCCTGAAGGGCTACATGCCCATGTTAATGCCGATCTGTGGCCCCAACCACGGCTGATGGCATTCCTTCAGGCGCAGGGCCATATTGAGCCCGAAGAAATGGCGCGGACGTTTAATTGCGGGATTGGAATGGCCGT
>ERZ1292633.1722-Hain-H41-02um-R1-1722-length-23285-cov-6_pt1 | contig 23285 bp, 20 predicted proteins | sample MGYA00564406_ERZ1292633 | MGnify/ENA primary metagenome ERZ1292633 (study PRJEB36523, sample SAMEA6512639) | groundwater metagenome | collected 2019-01-08 | study: AquaDiva: Metagenomics assemblies of 32 groundwater samples | reverse complement strand
GTTGCAGGCCATCGAAGCGGGGGCGGCTTTCCGCTCGCTTACCGAAGCGCATGGCGCGGTCGAGATTACCGAGATCAGGCGGCAGCGCGACGGCTGGCAGCGCGGTGCAACCCGCGCGCTCGCCACCGGACGGACGGGGGAGGCCATTCATGCCTATGGTGAGAATGGCATGGTTCACAGCGCCGAGACGCGCGAGGATGCGCGCGCCCAGCTTGTCGAGGGTTGGGATCATGCCCGCACCAGTGACCCAAACAAAAGCCGGATCATCTTGACCCATACCAATGCCGAGGTGCGCGACCTCAATATCGCGGCCCGCGACAAGCTGCGCGACCACGGGCAGCTTGGAGGTGACGTGGACGTGAAAACCGAACGCGGCGAGCGCCAGTTTTCCAGCGGCGACCGGATGATGTTCCTGCGCAACGAACGCGGCATGGGGGTGAAGAACGGGACGCTCGGGACGGTAGAGCAGGTGACGCCCGGACATATGGCCGTCCGCACCGATGATGGGCGCAGCGTGGCCTTCGACCTAAAAGACTATGCCCATGTCGATCATGGCTATGCCGCCACGTTCCATAAATCGCAGGGGGTGACTGTAGATCAGGCGCATGTGCTGGCAACGCCGGGGATGGATCGGCACTCGGCCTATGTCGGCCTCACGCGCCATCGTGACGGGGTGCAGGTTCATTATGGCCGCGATGATTTTGCCGACCAGAGCAAACTTGTCCGCACCCTGTCGCGCGAGCGGACGAAGGACATGGCGAGCGACTATCCGCTTCCCGAAGTGTCGGCCCGTAATTTTGCCGAGCGGCGCGAGTTCCGGTTTGGCGAGATCGCCGGCGAGATGGTCGCCAAGGCGCGCGGCCTGTTTGCCGACCCTGAACGTATCGCCGCCTTGCGGGGCCGTCTCGACAAAACGCTGGGGCGCGAGCCGTCAGCAGCGCCCGAGGCGAAGCGCGATGCGGACAAAGGGCCGGGGCAGGATCGTGGCACCGACACAGCAGCGAACCGTCTCCGCGCGCGCATGGCCGAATTGGGCAAGCAGGTGCGCAAGGATGATGAGCGGGATCGTGACCGGTCAAAGTCTAAAGAACGTGACCAAGACCGCGACCGGGGAGGGCCAGGACGATGAGTGACACGCAGGACGATCCGCTCTTGGGATTGTTGACCGATATTGCCGAAGGGGTGGCGGCGCTCACCGCGCGCGTCGATACTATGGAAATAGAAGCTGCGGCGCATCGCGCGCAAGTGAATGAGGCGCTTGGCACCATCGCCGAGATCGCCACGCGCACCTACTATGCCAGCAAGCCACCCAACGCCTTGCCCGACGACATCATCAACGCGAGCGTCATGGACGCCATGATCGAGCGGTGGCCGTCCGGCGCGATGATCGGCATGTCGAGCCACGACCGCCAATTGCTCAACGAACTCGACATGCAACCCATAGAGGCCATCGACACGATGATTTCACGCGCACAGGACGACCCCGCGAAATGCAATGCGGATCGCATCCGCTTGGCGGCAATCCTTGCATTAGCCAGCCGGGAAAAGGCCAGAAGGGCCAAGGTCAAGACGCAAGGCGGTGAGCGTGATGCGCCGGGACGGAGCCGGTAACGCGGCGTTCCAGTCAGAGATCACCATATCGCAGGTGATTGGGTCGCGTGAAATCGGCCAAAACCCGGCATTTTGACATGGCAGATTTCGATGCTCTATAAAGGGCATACAGGCCGCATATGCGGGTGCGTTGACCAACCCCGCCAAAGCCTCTCCAAAGAGCCTCTCAGAGCCGAATTTGAGGCCATATTGCCAAATTAAATTAGCACATTGATTAGCACACTAGCGCATTGCCTCGTATTAAAACATAGATATATCAATACGTTAGTGTGTTTTTCACCTAACTCAAAATCCTGTTCCGAAAGGAGTGCCGGTTCGATTCCGGCCGCCCGCACCATTTTCACGCACAGGCCATCCGGGGGATGGCCGAGCATGGAAATGCCAAGCCGAAGGCGCGGCAGGCATGGATCGCCGCTCACCGAAGCGAAACTGGACACAAAACTCCCGAAGCGCAGCGAAGGGCGCCTTCGCAACCCTATAATTGCTGTCAGCTTTCCCCGGCTTGGTCAAACATTTTCCATGCCATCCAGCTACGCTGTGCCACCGTCAACAGGCACAGCGCAGCATATCCAAGTGCAATCGGGGCGAACCACGCTGGCCACAGGCATAAAGCGATGAAGACAGCGATGGTTTCCGCCCCTTCGGCTATGCCAGTGCTGTAGAAAAAGCTCTTTTGGCCATGCGCCGTTGTTTCAAGGCCGCGTTCCGCCGCGATGGCTGCGAAGGCGAGGAAACTGACGCCCGTCAGGGTAAAGCTCGCAACCAGTAGCATTGCGGCTGCGGTGTTGCTTGGTGCTGCAAAGCCAAACCCAACGGGCACCGCGACATAGAATATAAAGTCGCTGACAATGTCGAGATAGCCGCCAAAGGCGCTTTTTGCGGTTGCACGGGCAATCGCGCCGTCGATCCCATCGCACAGTCGATTGGCGAGGATTAACGCTAGCGCACCGCCAAAATGGTCCATCGCTATCGCCCAGCCCGCCGCGATCCCCAGCAGCATTCCGGTGATGGTGACGACGTTGGCGGTGATGCCATTGTCGGCCAGCAGTTTGCCCACGCGGCCCAGCGGCGGGTCGATGAGCGGGCGCAATTTGGCGTCAAACATCGCTCAACCCCGCAGCGATTGCACGCGAGCCAAAAGCCATTTGGCGACCCACGGCACCAACGCCAGTGCGGCGAATGAGCCGATCAGTGTCGGCGAGGCTATATCAGACAATTGCTCGACCTCGGCCAGCTGCGTTCCGGCGTTAACATAAACGATGGTGCCCAGCAGCATCCCCACTTGGCTGACCCAATAATAGGTCGAGGTGCGGATGGGCGTTAGCCCCATCGCCAGATTGATGAGGAAAAATGGCACGGCCGGAACCAGCCGCAGCGAGAAGAGGTAAAAAGCGCCATCGCGCTCAATCCCGGCATTGATTGCCGCTAATCTATCCCCAAAATGCTGCTGAACCCAATTGCGTAGCAAATAGCGCGAGCTGAGAAAGGCGAGCGTCGCACCGATGGTCGAGGCAAAGGAGATGATGAGGGTGCCAGTGGTGAGGCCAAATATGGCTCCACCCGCCAATGTCATCACCACCGCGCCGGGGATGGAAAAGGCCGTGACCGCAACATAGGCAAGAAAGAACAATAAGATGATCAACAAAGGCTCGGTAGCATAGCGCGCGTCTATCGCGCCGCGCTGGGCTTTCAGGTTGGCGAGTGTAAACAGGCTGAACAGGCCCATCTGCCATGCGGCGAGAAGGGCGAGTATAATTATGGATGCAAGCAATATACGTTTTGGCGACATGCAATGCATCGTATAGAGTGTCGTGCAGAATGCAAAGTTTGCGTGGAGGGGATCTCATGACCGATGCACCATGGACCAGACTGTTTGCCAGAATAGCCATGTGGCTTGCCATCATTGCATTGGTGGTCGCAGGTGTTGGCGTAACGTTGGCGCGCTATGACCTCATCGCCAAAATTGCTGGCCTTTATGCCATGGCCGGCGGCGCTTTCCTGGCTACGCTCGCAGCTTTGATCGCGCTGGTCGCATTGTTCTTGAACATGCGCTGGCGTGCAGGCGTCGGCATCATGGCTGGCGTCGCGCTCGTCATTGGCGGCGGCTATTGCGGTTTCATGGTGTCGCGGATGGTGGTGGCTTCCAAAGTGCCCGCTATCCACGACATCACGACCAGCCTCGCCGACCCGCCGCAATTCACGCATCTTCGTGTCCGTGCCGACAATCTGGTCGGCGTTGGCACAGTTGAACATTGGCGTGAACTGCATGGCGCGGCTTATGCGTTGCGGCCGATTATGCTGCGCCAGCCTGTGGCCACAGTCATTGCCAATGCCGAACGCCTGGCACGCGCACGCGGCTGGGATATTGCCGTAGCAGATCCAGCAACCGGGCGGTTGGAGGCGACGGCTACTGTCTCCTTCATCCGGTTTGAGGATCAGGTGGTGCTCCGCGTTACGCCCATGCCCGATGGGTCGGGCAGCGTGGTTGAGATGCGGTCGGTCAGCAAAATCGGCGTCAGCGACCTAGGGGTCAATGCCCGCCGTATCAGCGAGTTTCTGACAGCATTAAGCGCCGCATGAAACAAGATTATGATGTCGTAATTGTTGGCGGTGGCCATGGCGGTGCACAGGCAGCCATCGCGCTCAGGCAAGCGAGCTATGCAGGCAGTATTGCTATCATCAGCGATGAGCGCGAATTGCCCTATGAGCGCCCGCCATTGTCGAAGGAGTATTTTTCCGGCGACAAGCCATGGGACCGCATGTTGATCCGCCCTGCGGCATTTTGGGAGGAACGCGCGGTGGTGTTCCTGCTCGGCCAGCGCGTGGTGGCCGTTGATGCGGCGGCGCATAGTGTGACCACAAAAAGTGGCGCGCGCATTGGCTATGGCAAGCTGATCTGGGCAGCTGGCGGCACCCCGCGCCGCCTCGCCGTTCCCGGCGGAGATTTGCCAAATGTTCAGGGGGTGCGCACCCGCGCTGATGCCGATGCGATGATCGCTGCGGCGGCAACTGGCCAGCATTTCGTCATCATCGGCGGCGGCTATATCGGGCTGGAGGCCGCAGCCGTGCTTGCGAAAATGGGTAAGCAGGTCGTGCTGCTCGAAGCATTGCCCCGCGTGCTGGCACGGGTTGCGGGCGAGGCACTGTCGCACTTTTACGAAGCCGAGCACCGCGCGCATGGTGTTGATGTGCGGCTGGGCGTTACCGTTGCGGCGATAGAGGGCGATGCCCGTGCGGCGGGCGTCCGGCTGGCGAGCGGCGAGGTCATCCCGGCCGATCATGTCATCGTGGGCATTGGCATTGTTCCTGCGGTCGAACCCCTGTTGGCGGCAGGGGCAAAGGGCGGCAATGGGGTGAGTGTTGATGGGCATTGCCAGACATCCTTGCCCGATATTTACGCCATTGGTGATTGCGCGGCGCATGCAAACGCCTTTGCTGATGATGCGGTCATCCGCCTTGAATCGGTGCAAAATGCCAGCGACATGGCTAATGTGGCGGCGAAGCATATCGCGGCGGAGGATAAGGCTACGGTGGCACCCTATGCCGCCGTTCCATGGTTCTGGTCGAACCAATATGATTTGAAATTACAGACCGTCGGCCTTGCGACGGGCTATGATGATGCGGTGGTGCGCGGCGACCCGGCGGCGCGGTCTTTCAGCGTCATCTACCTCAAGGCTGGCCGGGTCATCGCGCTTGATTGCGTCAATGCGATCAAGGATTATGTGCAGGGCCGTGGCCTAGTGACTGCCAGCGCTGTGGTTGCCCCTGAGCGGCTGAGCGATGGCGCTGTGCCGTTAAAAGAGATGCTGATGGGATAGGGTGTTCATTTGGCATACAGTTGGTTAGTTGCAGGCTATGCTGCGTTGAAATTGAGGCAGGGGAATTGAGAATGCGTAAATCGGTGAGCAGCCTCGTGGTGGCCGCATTGCTGCTGTCCTCGTGCGGCAGCGGCGGCGCAGGCGGCGGCAATGTGGTTTTGCCACCATCGCCGACTCCAACGCCGACTGCGGGCTGTTCAACGCGCGAACGCCAAGACTGGACTCTGGCACAGATGCGCGAATGGTATCTGTTCCCCGAAACGCTGCCCGCCGCGCCAAACCCCGCCGCATCAGCGACGGTGCAGGATTTTATCGACGTGCTGACCGCGACCGCGCGGGCGCAGGGACGCGACCGCTTTTTCACCTACATTACCTCGATAGCCCAGGAAAATGCCTTCTTCAGCAGTGGGTCGAGCGCGGGCTTTGGCGTCCGTCTCTCCTATGACACCACTGCACGGCGGGTGTTCATTGCCGAAGCGTTTGAGGGTGCACCCGCGCTGGCAGCGGGGATCGACCGCAGTACCGAAATCCTCGCCATCGGCACCAGTGCTGCCGATCTGCGCACCGTCGACGCCATCATCTTGGCCGAAGGAACAGCCGGTGTTACCAACGCACTGGGGCCAAGCACGGCTGGCACAACCCGCGTCTTGCGCGTCACCGATGCGGCGGCGGGCACGCGCAACCTGACCGTGACTAAGGCCGATTATTCGCTGACGCCCGTGTCATCGCGCTACGGTTCACGCATCCTCGATTTGGGCGGCGGGCGGCGCGTCGGCTATCTTAACCTGCGTACCTTCATTTCCTCTGCTGATCAGCAATTGCGCGACAGCTATGCCGCGTTTCGCGCGCAGGGGGTTACCGAGTTCATCGTCGATTTGCGCTATAACGGCGGCGGGCTGGTTTCGACCGCCAATCTGTTCGGCGATTTACTGGGCGGTGGGCGCCGCAGCAGCGATATATTCTCGCAAACGCGCTTTCGCCCCGAAAAATCATCGAATGATGACACGCACTTCTTTACGCCAACCGCGCAGTCGGTCAGCCCGGTCAAAATTGCCTTCATCGGCACCGGCTCCACCGCGTCGGCTAGTGAACTGGTCATCAACGGGATGATCCCCTTCCTCGGCACTAATATGGCGCTGGTTGGCGGCAATACATTCGGCAAGCCGGTGGGGCAGATTGCGCTGGATCGCACCGCCTGTGACGATCGGTTGCGCGTGATTGCCTTTGCCACGGGCAATGCGACGAACAATACCGCTTACTTCACGGGCCTTGCCGGATCGGTCGCCAATACCTGCCGCGCGGCGGATGATGTGACGCTCCCCCTCGGCGACGTGCGCGAAGCATCGGTGGCGTCGGCCATCGACTTCCTTTCGGGCCGTGCCTGCACCCCGATTTCGGCCAGTGGTGGGCAAAGCGCTCAATCAACGCGCAGCTCCGCTAGTGCGGCGGGTGTTCAGCAGATGGAATTGCTGGTCCCCGATGCGCCGACGCCTGCGCAACGTGAAGTGCCGGGGCTGTTTTAGCCGCTGGCGCGAAGGATGAGTTTGACGGGGGATCGCAGGCCGATAGCCAGTTCAGCCCCATCGCCGCCCAGCAATTGGGCCACCAACAATCGCCCGGCAGCGGCCATATCCTGTTCGATGGTGGTCAAAGCGGGGCGGCAATAGCGTCCAGCATCAACACCATCAAACCCGGCAACGGCAATGGTTCCCGGCACTGCAATGCCAGCCTCATCAAGGCGGTGGATGACGCCGATGGCCATCAGGTCGGTGGCCGCGAAAATGGCGTCGCACGCCATGCCCTGTTTCAGCAATTGGTCGGTTGCTTCATAACCCTGCCTCACGCGGTCGGGGTCGAACCCGGTAAAAGCGGGTGGGCGCAGCAGACCCGCTGCCTCAATGGCATCCGCAAATCCATGGAAACGCTCCATGAACTGGCGCTGTCCATCGGCACCGACAAAAGCAGCAGCACGCCGCCCGCTTGCCACAAAATGCTGTGCTATTGCTGCGCCGCCAGCCACATTGTCGGCCGAGACAACGCCGGGGCCGTCACTGGGTCCGCCCCAACTGGCGACGGCACTGCCGCTGTCGCGTAAATCCTTGACCATGGCCCATGCGTCATGATGTTCGTTGCTGCCGATGACGAGCAATCCGTCGGCGAGGCTGGCGTCGGCATATTTGCTGAAATCCGGCGCATCACCCGACTGATAGGAAACCAGCAGGTCGTGTCCAGCTTCCGATACTGCAGTGGCGATATTCCCCAGCAACGTCTGATAAAAGGGGCTAACCTCGACCGTGCCGTCAACCTTGTGGCACAGCACGACGAGCGCGATGGTGTGGGTTTTGTTCGACCGCAGCCGCGCTGCACTGCGGTTGACCTGATAGCCGATGTCTGACGCCGCCTGCGCCACACGGTCGCGGGTCGCCTGACTGATCGATGGATGGCCGCGCAACGCCTTTGATACCGTGGGTTGCGACACGCCCGCACGCTCCGCCACGTCATAGGCGGTTGGCCGACGGTTGATGCTCTCGGTTCTTCCCATGACGCCTTGTGCCACTATTTTGCTCATATGGCTATGGTGGAACTGGCAGGGGGGTGAGGATTCGAACCATCGGCGTAGCGATGAGCGAAGCGCAGATAGAGCCGCAGGTTCGACTTGCCCATGATCCTAGAAACTGGCTGGGGCGGCAGGATTCGAACCTGCGAATGCCGGCATCAAAAGCCGGTGCCTTACCACTTGGCGACGCCCCAATAGGATGGCCCAACAAGATGGGCAGAGGGCGGGCTTATAGCTGCGCCTTCAGGGAAGGGAAGGGGTATTTATCCGATTCTGTGCACCCAGCTGTGCGGGTCGGGTGCGGTGCCGCGCTGAATGGCAACGAGGCGCTGTTTCATCTGCATCGTCACCTGTCCCGGCCCTCCGCCGCCGACGGTCGCTGTAAAGCCCGTGCCGGTGACGCTGGCGACAGGTGTAACCACCGCCGCCGTGCCACATGCAAAGCATTCGGTCATGCGGCCACTGGCGGCATCGGCGCGCCATTGGTCGATGGCATAGCGTTCTTCGCGCACTTTGATTCCCTGTTCGCGGGCGAGGGTGATCAAACTGTCGCGGGTGATGCCGGGCAATATTGTGCCGTCGAGCGGCGGTGTGACCATGCTGCCATCGTCGAACACGAAAAACAGGTTCATCCCGCCCAATTCCTCGACATAGCGGCGCTCCGCCGCGTCAAGGAACACCACTTGGTCAAATCCCTGCGCTATCGCTGCTGCTTGCGCGCGCAGGCTGGCGGCGTAATTGCCGCCGCATTTGGCCGCGCCAGTGCCGCCGGGGGCCGCGCGCGTGTCGGATTCTGCGACCATCAACCGCACGGCGGGGGCACCGCTTTTGAAATAATTTCCGCTAGCGGCCGCGATAACGATGTAGAGATATTCGGCGCTGGGCTTGACCCCTAAAAACACTTCGGACGCGAACATGAACGGCCGTAAATAGATTGACCCGCCATCAACAGGGGGGAACCAGTCGCGGTCGATGGCGACCAGCTGGCGGCATGATTCGAGGAAAATCTCCTCTGGCAACCTCGGCATCGCCATGCGATCGGCAGAGACGTTGAACCGCGCGGCATTCGCATCGGGGCGGAACATTGCCATTGTTCCATCGTCTAGGGCATAGGCTTTGAGCCCCTCGAAAATCTCCTGTGCATAATGGAGCACAGCGGCAGCGGGGTCGAGGGTGATCGGCCCGCGCGCGGTGATTTTGGCGTCGTGCCAGCCAATGCCTTCGCGGTACCGGACAATCGCCATATGGTCGGTGAACACCTTGCCGAACCCAGGGTCGGCAATCCGCGCTTCGCGCTCTGCCACCGGGGTCGCATGGGCATTCGGTTCAATCGCAAAGGCATAGTTGGCGGCGGGGCAATCAGACATAGCGGAACCTCTTGATGACATGTATCGCGGTTAGCCAGCGCATGGCATAGGGTCAACTCATGACCAATGAATCGAACGACTATGATCTGGCGCGGCTACGGGTTGCCGCATCGCCCTTGTTCCTGCGTGACGAGGAGGTGGAGCGCGGTGTCGGGTTGCTGTCGCTTGGTCAATCGCATTTGTTTCGCGCCATCGACCCGATGCTGCGCGATGCCGGGGTAGGGCGCGCGCATTTTCGCTTTCTTGGCCATGTCGTGCGTTGGCCGGGGCTGTCGATGGGCGATATGATAACATTGTCTGGCACCAGCAAACAGGCGCTGAGCCGTGTGGCAAGGGATTTGGCTTCGCGCGAATTGATCGCGGTGACGGCGGGAATGCGCGACAAAAGACGGCGTGAATTATCGGCGACAGCGGCAGGGCTGGCGTTAGAGCGCGAACTGGCCTGCGCGCTCAAGGCGGCGATGGGCAATGCCTATGCTGGTGCAGGGCAGGATGCCGTCACTGGCTATTGGCGCGTGCTAGAGGGACTAATTCCCGTCGCGGTGCATGCGCATATCGCCGAATTGACGCGGAGGAAATAGAGGGTCATAGCAAGCTCATCCGAGCTTTACCCCTCCTGTGCTCCGCACTTGATGCGGAGCGTTGGCCGTCAAGCGCCATGCCAATCTGCCCGCGCTCCGGCCTCACGCCGGAGCACAGATAAAGCATTCAATCGCCGCGCAAAGTTGCCGACAACTCACGCCCGCGATCACGCGCTGCGCGCAATGTTTCGGCGAGCAGCGCAGCCAGCCGACCGTCGCTGTCGAGCACATCAAGTCCGGCCTGCGTCATCCCGCCGGGGCTGGCGACGGCATCGGCCAGTTCGGCGGCGCTATGGTCTGATGCCGCTAATGTTGCCGCTGCTCCGGCAAGTGTGGCGCGGGCCAGCGTATTGGCGTCCTGTTCATTAAGGCCAAGCCGTACCGCTGCGCCGGCCATGGCTGCGGCAAAACGATAAACAAAAGCAGGACCACAGCCTGTTAACGCCGTGACCAGATTGAACCCGGCTTCATCCTCCATCACATGCACATGGCCCAGTGGGGACATCAGCATGTCAATCCGCTTGTCCGGCGCTTCGCTCACCACGGCGATGACGCCGCGCCCATCGATCACGGGCAGGTTGGGCATGGCGCGCACAATGTTGCCAGCATCGGGAAGCGCAAGGCGTAGATCCTCTAGCGCAATGCCGGCCATGATGGAGATAATGAGCGTTTTTGGGCCAGCGAGCTTAGCTATTTCGGCGCTAACGCTCGAAAATATTTGCGGTTTGACGCCGATGACGATGATGTCGGGCGTGCCCACGCGCTCCGCATTGGTTTTTGTGCGGACCCCGCCCGGTGCCTTTGCACCGCTGGGGCGGATTGCGAGCACATGCTCCGCTGCCAGCCCCTTGGCCAGCCAGCGGGTTAGCATCGCGCCCGCCATGGTTCCGCAGCCAAAGAGTATCATGTCGCCGTCATATTTGGCGAGTGTGGTGCTCATATATTTCTCATTTCTTCAGGCTTCGCCGCGCGTTTCGATGAGCGCGGCAGCTATGGCTTCGCTCGGTGATTTGCCACCCCATAGCACAAATTGAAACACGGGATAAAAACGTTCGCATTCGTCAATCGCTGTTTGCACCAATGTTTCGGCCATATCGAGCGAGAGGTGAATATCGTCGTCGAGCAAGCTGGCATGGCGATACAGGATTATGCCACTGGCCGACCAATGTTCAAAATGACCCATCCATAATTGTTCGTTGATCAACGAGAGGGTTTCGAACATTTCGCTTCGTCGTTCCTCGACCATCTTAATCTCGGGGAACAGCAGGATTTGCAGGACATTATCGTCGCTGCGCCACACCCCGCGCAATTCATAGCTGGTCCAACTGCCCTGAACAGTGGTGACAACTTCGTCATCGCCAACAGGTTCGTTGGGCCAGCCGTGCGCGTCGAAATAGCGTGCGAGTATCTCAATCGGCTCGCCGCCATCATCGTCGGAGTCAAAATCGTCGGTCATTGCTTGCACGCCCTACGCGCCTGTCCATAGTTTAGGCAATTGCGCGAATCGGCAGCAATCAGGCCTTTGGTTTCTTCTTTGGCGTTGCCGCAGGTGCGGTGCCACCAAGCGCTGTCAGTGCCGCTTCGGCGCGCGCAAGACGATCCTTGACCACCTCAAACTCTTCGCGGCTGACAAAGTCAGTGCCGCCAATAAATTCGCGCGCACGCTCACGCGCCGCGTCCTGTGCCTCGCGCGCCATCCCGGCAAAACTGCCTGCGGCACCGTTCAGCGCTTTTGAAAGGTCTTCGAAAAACTTGTTTTGCGATTGCATGTGCCTGATCCTCTTCGGTCAATATTGGTTCGCCTCTTGCCCACCGCCTATATTGGCGCTGGCAGCGGGCACCGCAAGGGTTTCGGCGTCGGGATAGCGGGCGTCTATCTGAAAATTAAAGGTGGCAGCAAAGCATAACCACGCCAAATAGGGCAGCATCAGCATCGCTGCGCCAACGCGAATGCGCGCAAACATAATCGATGCTGCGGCGGCCAGTCCCAGCACAAACCCCATCAGGACGAGCGCCGACGACACTTGGTGCTGGCCAAAAAACATGACCTTCCATGTGCATAAAGCGATAAATCCGACGAGGAACAGCGCGATGGCGCTGGTGCGGCGCGGTGCCCCGCGTGCGCAAATGACCATCGCCAAGCCCACGCCAATCATCGCATAGAGGATGATCCAGATGCTGGTGAAAGCCCAGGCGGGGAGCAAAGCCCCTTGCGGAACGAGCGCCGCAAACCAGCGATTGGCAGGGCCAGCCTGCGCTATGATGTCGATCAAGCTGCCCAAGGCGGTGATGGCGGGGACACACACCAATATCCACCGCACCAGCGACATCCGCAATTGTCCGCTCGATGCGATTTCATTCATGCTGGCGAATCCTGCTCTATCGTTGACGGCCTGTCATCCACGTCCCCCCGCGTGGCCGCAAGCAGAAACTCGACATTACCTTCGGGGCCAGTGATCGGGCTGGTCATGATGGGCAGCGGGTGCCACCCTTGCTCGTCGAGCCACGCGGCGGCGGCGGCGCATACGCGCGCATGGACGGCCGCGTCGCGCACCACACCCTTTTTACCGACTTCGCCGCGCTCCGCCTCGAATTGTGGCTTAACTAGTGCGATGATCCGTGCATTCGGGGCGGTGAAACTGAGCGGAACCGCGAGCACTTTGGCGAGCGCGATGAAACTGGCATCACAGACGATCAGGTCGATAGGTTCGGGGATATGGTCGGCGGTCAATATGCGCGCGCTGACCTGTTCGTGGACGATGACGCGCGGATCCTGGCGGATTTTCCACGCGAGCTGGTTGGTGCCACTATCGACGGCATAGACGCGCACCGCGCCGCGAGAGAGCAGCACATCGGTAAAGCCGCCGGTCGAGCTGCCCACATCCATCGCCACCGCGCCCGCAACGTTCCAGCCGAGCTCGGATAGCGCATGGTCGAGCTTGATGCCGCCGCGCGATACCCATGGATGGTCGCGGCCTTTGAGGTTCAGCAGCGCATCATCGGCGACCTGCTGACCGGCTTTTTCAACCTTGCGATCACCCAGATAGACCAGCCCCGCAAGGATCATCGCCTGCGCGCGGGTGCGGCTGTCGGCCAAACCCAGATCGAACAGCCGCTGGTCGGCGCGAACCTTAGTCATCACAGTGCGGGGCCATCAGCGCGCGGCCCGTTCCGCCAGCATCGTCGGGGTCAATATCTGCGGCAATATCTCCGGCTCGTTTCCGCCAGCGGGGTACCAAAGGTAGAGCGGCACGCTGTTACGGCCATGGCGCGCCAGTTCTCGGGTGATCGCGGGGTCGGCATTGGTCCAGTCACCGACCAGCGTCGTCACGCCCGCCGCGCGAAATGCGGTGGCGGTTTCGTTACGGTTGATCGCGGCACCTTCGTTGACCTTGCAACTCACGCACCAATCGGCGGTGAAATAGACGAACACAGGCTTGCCACTGGCGAGCGCTTCTGCCTGTGCAGCTTCGTTCCATGGCCGTGAGCCGAGCGTATCGGTGTGCTGCGATGGTTGGGTTGCGGGTGCAGGCAACAGCAGCGAGAGCGGCACAATCATCGCCGCGATGGCGAACAGCGCAGCGCTGGCGCTCGCCCCGCGCGATTGCATCCGTCCCGCGTAACCGCCAAGTAATAGCGTGGCGATGAGCGCAGCACTGCCAATCATCCAGCCAATCGGGCCAACTTGTCGGCCCAGCAACCACAATAGCGCGAGCGCGGTGAGCGCCATCGGCAGCGCCAACCAGCGGCGCAGCACCGCCATCCACGGTCCCGGTTTGGGCAGGCGGGTGCGCAAGGCGGGGATGAGCGCGAGTGCGAGAAAAGGGAGGGCGAGGCCAAGGCCCAGCCCGCCAAAGATCGGCAGTGCCGCCCATGCAGGCAGGGTGAGCGTCGCGCCAAGCGCTGCGCCAAGGAACGGTCCGGTGCACGGTGTGGCGATGAACGCCGCGAGCGCGCCGGTCATGAATGCAGACTTTGTGCTATTGTTACCGCCGCCTGTCCGGCTGGCAAACGACAGGCTGCCAAACTCGAACAGACCAAAGAGGTTGGCGGTAATCGCGCTCATCAGGATGATGAGCAGCAGCACCGATTCGCTACGTTGGAGCTGAAATGCCCAGCCGACCGCTTCGCCGCCACTGCGCAGCAACAGCAGGATTGCGCCAAGCGCGAGGCAGGTCAGCACCGCGCCTATGGTATAGGCGAACCCTTCGGCCCGCACGGTCCGCGCATCCCCGCCCGCTTTGGCCAGCGACAGCGCCTTGAGGCTTAGGATCGGGAACACGCACGGCATGATGTTGAGGATCAGTCCGCCGATAATCGCACCGATGAGCGCGGTGAGGAACAGGCGCGCGTCGAACGCTCCGCCAACGGGCGCCGCGTTGGCCAATGGCTCACCCGCTGCCGGAACCGCGCCGGGCACAGCGGCGAACGACAGCCCGCGCCCCGGCGCGATGCGGAGCAGGCCAGCAAAGCCTTGCATCGCGGCGATGTCATCGCCCGCCGCCGTCTCGATGATGAGTATATTGCCGCTTCGGCTGAAACTTTGCGCCGCACCGGGCTGGTTGGCGCGCACTGTTTCAACAAACAGATGCGGGTTGGCAAGGCTTAGCGTGGCGGGGAGCGGGATGGCGATACGCAGCTTTTGCCCCGTAACGGCATAGTGTGCAGGGCCACCAAGGGGTTGCGGCAAAGCTGCGCGCATTGAATCAAAATTAGTGCTGATTGCGCCATCGCCGACGACGAGGTCGAGCATCAAAACCCCCTGTTCGGGGACACATATTTCGTCGGTGCAGGCCAGCCAGTGCGCATCGCCACGGATGGTGAGCCGTGTGCCGCGCGGAACATCGCGCGCGACGGTCAACGGTGCGATCAGCGCATAGGGTCGTTCGAACACATGGTTCATCAGGCCGGATATGAGAAGCGTGTCGGGCACGGGATAGTGTAGTTCGCCGATGCTGACTCCGCGCGGCAGCGTCCATTCGACCTGCATGCCGAACCCGGCATCGCCGCCATTTTTCCAATAGCCATGCCAGGGCGCTTCGGGTGCCATCTCGATGGCGACGTCGATTGTCGTCCCGGGGGCTGGGCTGGCTGTCTCGGCCGTGAGTGCGGCGCGGATATGCGGCTGCCCGCCCGGTTGTGCTAGTGACGGCGCAGACAGGAATAAGCCGATAATCGCCAGCATTATCGCAGCGGCTTTACGCGATGTCAGATCAGATATTTGGCGCACAAAGTCATCCCAATGAAACAGGCGCTTGCGATATAGCAAGATGGTGGCGCATGAACAGTGCGACTTGTTTGGGAGAATCACTCGTGCGCACATTGATTTCGGCTTTCGCTCTGCTTGCCTGTTCGGTTACTGCCTCGGCGCAGCAATCGCTCCCAACCCCACAGCCAATGACGGCGGTGCCCGTAGCAGAGGCCGCGCGCCCCGCACCGCCGCGCCTGATTATCGTCCTATCGGTCGATCAATTCTCCGCCGATCTGTTCACCGAATATCGCGGCTTGTTTACCGGCGGACTGGCACGGCTGGCGGGCGGGGTGGTGTTTCCGCAGGGGTATCAGGCGCACGGCGCGACCGAAACCTGCCCTGGCCACTCAACCATACTCACCGGATCGCTGCCCGCGCGCACCGGCATCATCGCCAATAATTGGTATGATCTGTCGCTGACGCGTGAGGACAGGCGGGTCTATTGTTCCGAAGATCCGAGTGTCGAGGGCACATCGTCGGCGAGCGGGCGTTACGCCCCGTCGATCAATTATTTGCTCACGCCAACGCTGGGTGATCTCATGAAAACCGCCGATCCGCGCACACGGGTGGTGTCGGTGGCGGGTAAGGACCGCGCCGCGATCATGATGGGCGGGCGCGCCGCCGATGAACTTTGGTGGCTGTCGCCAACGGGTCTGTCGAGTTATCGCGGGCGCGAAGCATCGCCGCATGTTGCGCGGATCAGCGCGGCGGTGGTCGCGGCGGTCGGGACGGCGCGCCCCGCGCTCGACTTGCCTCAGCAATGCGCTGCGCGTTCTAGGGCCGTCGATATTGGCGGCGGGCATAGTGTCGGCACCGGACGGTTTGAGCGTCCAGCGGGCAATTTTCGCGGCTTCATGGCCTCCCCCGAAGCCGATGGCGCGGTGCTGGCGGCGGGCGCCAGTCTGCGGAGCGTTCATCAACTGGGGCAAGGACCGCAAACCGACCTGCTGATTCTTGGCCTGTCGGCAACAGATTATGTCGGCCACACCTATGGCACCGAAGGATCGGAAATGTGCTTGCAGATGCTGGCGCTCGACCGCGAATTGGGCGATTTCTTCACGCGGATGGATGCGAGCGGCGTCGATTACGCGGTGATGCTGACCGCCGATCATGGCGGGCATGACCTGCCCGAACGTAATCAGCAAAATGCCGCGCCCAGCGCGACACGCGTTGATCGCGGGCTCGATGCATCGGCGCTTAGCACGCGGCTGAAGGCAGAGCTTGGCATCACCATCGACGGGCCATTGCTCTATGGCGATGCGCCATTCGGCGACTATTATCTCAGCCGCAGCCTGTCCGCCGCTGATCGCGCGCGGGTGCTGTCCGCTGCGACACAGATTATCGCTGCCCATCCGCAAGTGGACCGTGTGGTGCCGGGAGCCACGCTTGCGGCGATGCCCATCCCGCACGGCAACCCCGAACAATGGAGCGTCGAACAGCGCCTGCGCGCGTCCTATATGGCCGGACGTTCGGGTGATTTTCTGGTGGCGCTCAAGGCACGCGTGACGCCGATCCCCGAAACCGGGGTTGGTTATGTCGCCACCCATGGCTCGGTGTGGGATTATGACCGGCGGGTGCCGATGCTATTTTGGCGCGCGGGGATGCGCAGTTTTGAACAACCTAATCCGGTGATGACGGTCGATATTTTGCCGACGCTGGCGGGGCTGATTGGCCTGCCGATTGAAACGCGTAACCTTGATGGCCGCTGTCTTGATCTGGTCGCAGGTGAAGGGACAAGCTGCCCCGCGCCGTAACTCGTTCAGCTTCCCTCAATCTGGCACAATCAAAAGTGCACGCAAAGAATAGCTGGGGAAAGATGATGACGGGCAAAAGTTATGCGGCGGCACTTCGGCTGATGGCATTGCCAGCGGCTGCCTTGCTGGCGGGGCCAGCGTTGGCGCAGCAACAGCAACAGCAACAGCAAGCTGTATCTGAACCAACATTGGTGCTCAGCGGCAATGTGCGCGGTGTCCGCTCCGATGCGACAACCAGCCACGCGCTGGCCATCGAAATACTCGACATCAAGGTGCGGATTCGCGGCACCATCGCCGAAACTATAATGACCGCGACCTTTCGCAACGATGGTAATGACCTGCTGGAGGGCGATTTTCGGTTCGATATGCCTGCGGGCTCGGTGATGACCGGCTATGCACTCGACGTCGGCGGCAACATGATCGACGGGGTGATTGCGGGGCGCGACCAGGCGCGCGAAGCCTATCAACGCCGCGTGGTGCAGCGCATCGACCCTGGCCTCGCCGAGGTGACTTGGGCCGACCGCTTTTCAACCCGCATATTCCCCATCCCCGCGCGCGGCAGCCGCACCATCCGCCTCGTCATGACATCACCGATTGACCCTCAATCGGGTTATGTGTTGCCGATGCGGCCATCGGGTCCGGTTGGGCGCTTCACGATGCGGATTGAAAGCGATGGCGGCCCCAGCCAAGGCACACAGATGCCGCGCGGCGTCGAGGCGCTATGGCAGGGTGGGGTGATTAGCGTCGATCGCTGGAACGTCCAAATGGGCGGAGAATTGCGCCTGTCGCCGGTACAAAACGCGCTGCCAATGATCGTAAGCCGCCATGCAAGTGGCGAGAGCTTCTTTGATATTGAGGGCTCAAATCCGAACACGACCATGGCCCAAGGTCAGGACGCGCTTGTCAACCGCCCCCTGCATATCTTCTGGGACCGCTCATTCAGCCGCGCCGACGATGATCTGGCGGCGGAGAAGGCGCTGCTCGAAGCCTATCTGGAGGCACACGAACCCGCAGGCGCGGTGATGCTGACACTGTTCGACAGCGGCGGGGCACAGACCCTCCGCGTCGCCGATGGTGCGCAGCTTGGCCTATTGCTGGGCGACCCCCATTATGGCGGCGGCAGCAGCTTTGCTGTGCTGCGCGATGTGCCCGTAGCGGCGGGCGCGACGTGCCTGTTGTTCAGCGACGGGCGGGTCACGCTCGACAGCCGCGCCGCCTTTGCCTTGCCGTGCCGCACCCACAGCATCGCATCGGGGCGCGAGGTTGACCGTGGTTGGCTCACCCATGTGGCCGCGCGCTCTGGCGGCGCGTTCATCGACCTAGGCAGCATGACCCAGGCGGGCGCGCTCGCGGCCATGGCAAGCGGCGGAGCAGACATAGGCCGCGTCGTCGATGATGCGGGCAATGTGATTGATGCGGTGCGCATGGCCGCCGCTGATGGGCGTTTCCGGCTGGTCGGGCCGATGCCAGATGCAGGCGGGGTGTCGTTGGTCTTCGCCAATGGCCATCGCTGGGCGCATTTTGACCGCCCGACGCTCGCATCTCCGGCATTTTCCGGCACAGGCGCGCTATGGGCGTCGCGGCGCATTGCGGCGAGCGCGAACGAAATGCGCACCGCCGATCTGGTGGCAATGGCGCGGCGGTACAGTGTCGCCAGCCCGATGGCGTCGTTCATCGTGCTCGAAAATCCGGCCGATTATGTCGAGGCGAATATCCCCCCGCCGACCAGTTACCCCAAGCCATTGACCGATCAATATCTGGCGCTGCGCGCTAGCGCCGACCAAGCGCGCAGCGTGCAGCAAGATGGGCGGTTGGCTATGGTGAGCACACTTTGGCAGCAGCAAATCAGCTGGTGGGAAGCGCGCTATGACGGGCGCGGGCAGCAACAGGGTAATGGCCAGCAACGGGGTAATGACGAGCAGCAGCGCACTCCGCGCCGCGACAGTCAAAATGCGACGGCAGACGTGCCGCCTCCACCTCCGCCTCCGCCTCCGCCCCCGCCCCCGCCCCCTCCGCCTCCACTGATGTCGGCACCAGCCCCCGTCAGCCCGTCGCCAAATGGGGCTGAAGTTAACAATGCTAACATCACCGTCACTGCCACACGCGGTGTCGGGCAGGCACAGGCACCAGTCGAGGATGCAACCGCGCAGCCTTTGGCTGGTGCAATGCGGCGTGAAGTTGCGGCGGATGCCTCATCGGATAGCCGCGAACGGGCGATAGCACATAATAATGATGGTCAGATACAGGCTGTGATCGCGCTGCCCGAATGGTCCCCAGCTCGCCCGTGGCTCGCCGCGCTAGATAGCGCTGGCGACAAGTGGGAGGATGAACAGGACCGCTTGGCCGCGACGCACGGCGCACTGCCATTATTCTGGTACGATGTCGCCGAATGGCATTTCCAAAAGGGCCGCGTCGCCGAGGCGCGCCGTGCGGTTGCGTCGGCGCTCGATCTCCCGAGCCGCGATAACCAGACGCTCTCCATCGTTGCCGCGCGGCTGCAACGCTATGGTGACCTTGACCGCGCGATTGCGCTGGGTGAACAATTGGTGGACCGCGAAAATGAACGGCCACAGCCGCTGCGCACGCTCGCCGTCTTGTTGATTGGGCGGGCCGAGGGGCACCGCGTCGCGGGGCGGAGCGAGGCCGCACGCGCTGACCTGCACCGTGCCATCGCGCTGCTTGCAGATGCGGTGCTGACGGTGCGGCGCGAGCAATATCGCGGCTTTGAACAGACTGCGTTGATGGACGCGAACCTTGCGGTGCAACGTTTCCGTGCGCTGGGCGGGCGTGACCATGCGCTGCCCGCGCGGCTCGTGCGGATGCTCGACACCGATATTCGCATCTGTATCGAATGGAACACGCCGCGCACCGACATGGATTTGCATGTGATACAGCCTGATGGGCAAGAGGTCTATTTCGGTTATCGCCAGTCCACCAATGGCGGGCAATTGACCGCCGATGTCACCAACGGGTTCGGGCCGGAGGAGTTTTTGCTTCGTGTCGCAGCAGCGGGGACGTACATCATCCAGACCAACAGCTTTTCGGAGGATCGCGCCAACCCCAACGGCCCATCAACGATTGCGGCACGGATTATTCGCAATTTCGGGCGCACGAACCAGACCGAACAATTGATCGATGTCGAGATGCAACCCGACGCGGGCGGTCGCCAGTTGGTTGGGCGGATTGTGGTGAGATAGAGGCGGGAGTGAGCGCCGGAGCCCTGCACAAGGGACCAGACTAGGGCATTGCCCCGACGCTCGGTGTGTTAAGGGCGCAATGGCATCCCTAACAAAGGCTGTGTTGAATGCCGGGGCCCCACCCTAGGGACCAGACTGAGGCGGTGCCCCGACATTCTTATACCAAGGCCGACAAGCGGCCCGGGGTATTACGGCGTTGCGGTGACAACAGAGCGACCATCGCGCTTTCCACTGATTTGACGTCGATATGGTCATCGACGAGCATGCTCAGTTGTGGCAGAGCGGCGGTGGGAAGTGGTGCTGTGCAGTTCATAACCATGACAATCGCTGATCATGGTTTCCAATTTCTCGCCGACCACTCCAATTTGGGCCGATCACCCTATGAAAGAGGTTGAATCAGATGCGTTTTCCCCCTTGCTGGCACCTCGCGCTTTCGCTCGCGCTGCTGCTTAATCTCAGCGCCTGTGCAACGCCTGAACAACGCGTTCGTGCGGGTTTGATCGATGCCGGCCTACCGCGCCCGATGGCCGCTTGTATGGCGACGCGGATGGTCGATAGACTATCGTTACTGCAATTGCGCCGAATTGGACGCTTTGGTGATTTGCGGGGCAGTGATCCAAGTGCATTGACGGTCGATCAGTTCCTGCACCGCGCCCGCGCGCTGGGCGATCCAGAAATTTGGGCGGTAATGTCCAGCTCTGCGGCACTCTGTGCGATTCGCAATTGACACGCTAACATCTATGCAGCGCTGCCTGCATGTGCTTTAGCGCCAACAGATTCGCCACTTTGCAAGGACACAGGCTACCGATGAATATCCACGAATATCAGGCTAAGGAATTGCTGGCGAAACATGGCGTGGCGGTGCCGCTGGGCTTTGCCGCATTATCGGTGGATGAAGCGGTGGCTGCGGCACGGCAGCTTCCTGGGCCGCTTTATGTGGTCAAAGCGCAAATCCATGCTGGCGGCCGGGGCAAGGGTAAGTTTGCGGAATTGCCCGCTGATGCCAAGGGTGGAGTGCGGCTGGCGCGTTCGCTTGAAGATGTGGAAATTGCGGCGCGAGAAATGCTAGGCAACACGTTGGTAACGATCCAGACTGGTCCGGCGGGCAAACAGGTCAATCGCCTTTATGTCACCGATGGCGCGGACATCGCGCGCGAATATTACCTCTCGATATTGGTTGATCGTAAATCGAGCCGCGTCGCCATGATCGTTTCGACCGAAGGTGGGATGGATATTGAGGCTGTCGCCCACGACACGCCCGAAAAGATCGAGACCATCCTGATTGATACCGCAAGCGGATTGACCGATGCGGATGCCAAGCGCGCGTCCGACATACTCAAATTATCGGGTGATTTGGCAGCTCAGGCGCAGGATGTCGTAAAGAAACTTTATGCCGCGTTCATTGCCACGGACATGGAGATGCTCGAAATCAACCCGTTGGTCGAAACGTCCGACGGCAAAATTCTGGTGCTCGACGCCAAGATCAGTTTCGACGAGAATGCGCTGTTCCGTCACGCTGACATAGCGGCGCTGCGCGATGAAACCGAAGAAGATCCAGCAGAGGTCGAAGCATCGCATCACGATCTTGCCTATATAAAACTCGACGGCAATATCGGCTGTATGGTCAATGGCGCTGGGCTGGCGATGGCGACGATGGACATCATCAAGCTGAATGGTGAGTTTCCGGCAAACTTCCTCGACGTTGGTGGCGGCGCATCAAAGGAAAAGGTGACGGCAGCGTTCAAGATCATCCTGAAAGATCCGGCGGTGAAGGGTATCCTTGTCAACATCTTTGGCGGCATTATGAAATGCGACATCATCGCCGACGGCATTGTTGCGGCGGCGAAAGAGGTTAATTTGTCGGTGCCGCTGGTCGTCCGGTTGGAAGGTACGAATGTTCAAGAGGGCAAGAACATTCTTGCCAATTCTGGACTGCCGATTGTCGCGGCGAATGATTTGGGCGATGCTGCGAAAAAGATCGTCGCTGAAGTGCGCAAGGTTGCGTGAGAATATTGACGTTGACGTGAACGTCAACTAATTGCGGTGCCAATAGAGTTTACAGGAGACTGGCCCATGAAAATTATCGTCGCCGTAAAACGGGTGCTCGATTACAACGTCAAACCACGGGTTAAATCCGATGGCACAGGTGTTGATCTCGCCAACGTCAAAATGTCGATGAACCCATTCGACGAGATTGCAGTCGAGGAAGCGCTGCGGCTCAAGGAAAAAGGCATCGCTACCGAAGTTATCGCAGTTTCTGTCGGCCCGACCAAGGCACAGGAAACGCTGCGCACCGCGCTTGCCATGGGGGCCGACCGGGCGATCCTGATCGAAAGCGACGCCGAGGTTGAGCCGCTGGGCGTTGCCAAATTGCTGAAAGCCGTGTGTGACGAAGAGGCACCTGGCCTCGTCATCCTTGGTAAACAGGCGATAGACGGCGACAATAACCAGACGGGCCAGATGCTCAGCGCGCTGACCGGATGGGGCCAAGCAACCTTTGCAAACGAGGTCAGCGTTGCGGATGGTGCGGCAACGGTGAAGCGCGAAATTGACGGCGGTCTGCAGACCGTGCGCGTCAAATGCCCCGCGATCATCACCACCGATTTGCGGCTTAACGAACCACGTTATGCCTCGCTCCCCAATATCATGAAGGCAAAATCCAAACCGATGGCGATCAAATCACCCGCCGATATGGGCGTTGATGTGACGCCGCGCCTGACAACGCTCAAGGTGACCGAGCCGCCATTGCGCAGCGCGGGTATCAAAGTGGCGGACGTGGACGCGCTGGTTGAAAAACTCAAAGCATTGGGAGTCGCCTGATATGAAAACGCTGGTTTGGGTCGAACATGATGGTAGCGCCGTCAAGGATGCCACGCTCTCTGCAGTGACTGCTGCCGCGCAGCTTGGCGAAGTGCATGTGATCGTTGCGGGGCAGGGCGTTGGCGCGGTGGCCGATGCTGCCGCCAAAATTGCGGGCGTCGTTAAGGTCCATGTCGCCGATGATGCGGCCTATGCGCATGCGCTGCCTGAAAATGTCGCACCGCTTGTTGCCGCACTGATGGGGCACCACGACGCCTTTGTCGCGCCTGCAACGACGACGGGCAAGAATATCGCGCCGCGTGTTGCTGCGCTGATAGACGTCATGCAAA
>ERZ1292633.1721-Hain-H41-02um-R1-1721-length-23294-cov-11_pt1 | contig 23294 bp, 24 predicted proteins | sample MGYA00564406_ERZ1292633 | MGnify/ENA primary metagenome ERZ1292633 (study PRJEB36523, sample SAMEA6512639) | groundwater metagenome | collected 2019-01-08 | study: AquaDiva: Metagenomics assemblies of 32 groundwater samples | reverse complement strand
TTGGATTCTGGGCGAAATTCAGGCGGAAACCATTGGGACGCGCTTCGCGCGTCCCGCATGTTGGCTTTGAAAAAGCCGTTGAGTTCTGTTTTGGTGCCCTCGGTGGGATTTGCCGCCCAAATCCTATGATTTGGGCGCCGCTCAATTCTTGAGCGAGCCTCGCTCATATTGAGCGGGAGCCTCGCCCCGATTGAAATCGGGGCGGGAACCCACTTAATATTTTTCCGATATTACGTCTCCCGGCACCGCTTTTCCAATATTTTTCTCTCATTTTCGCCTCTTTTAATGAATTTACAATTTCAGCATATAATAACTCCCAAGGTAAGAAAAATTTTGTTGCGATAACTTTTCCGCTATTATGATAGCAAATAATGCGTTTCTTTAAATCATTAGTATAACCAACATAAGTCCTTGGCGACTTTTTACTTGATAATATATACACTGTAAACATTGTGTCGGGAGGGAGACTTGAACTCCCATGAGATTACTCTCACATGGCCCTGAACCATGCGCGTCTTCCGATTCCGCCATCCCGACAAAATTGAATTTAAAATCAAAATTAAAGCGAAACGCTGGATTTAAAATTAAATAATCTGTCAACCTTTAAAATATTTTTATACTTCTCCGGGCTTGTTAAAAATTCAAAACTTTGAGGATTTTCTTTAAAAGACGCGTATAACGGCTTGTTGAAATTTATGTTAAATTCCTGGATTTCAAGCGGAGCGCCGATTTTTAAATCGCCTGTATTTTTATAATTTAGGTTTTTCTCGAAATTGATATTGCCATCATCGCTCTTTACAATATAATATCCCGCCCCATGATTATTTTTAAAAAAATCGTAAATCGAATTTACGTTGTCGGCAAAAACATTAGCGACAACCAAATGTGTAGAATTCTGGTTAATTATAATATGTCCAAAACCAGGCGGAACAATAACTTTTTGCCCTTGCTCGGCTTTAATTAAATAAATTTCAATGCCGCGTTGGAAAAGAAAATATCCAGTGCCGAATAAAACCTCGTAAATTTCTGGATAAGCCATATCAGTTCCCAATTTTACAGGATGATAATGACCAATGGTTTTTGCAAACTCGTTGCCGATTAAACCTGGGAAAATCACCGTAATATCGTAGCGAAGATGATTATCCCTAAAAATTTCCTCATCTTTCTTAAAATGAACATCCCTATACATCAAATAAACGTCTTTCAAGTCCGTCGGGGCTCCTTTGTTTTGTAAATAATCTCTAACCTCTTCTATTTTTCTCGCCTGAACCGGTAAAGAAACAACTTCATCTCTTAGAATAAGATTATCATTTTCAAAAGATATTGGCAAACCGCTTGTTTTAGATAAATCAATCATTAGAAACTAAAATTTAGGATATAGAATTTAGGATTTAGGGAAAATATAAATTAAAATTTATCCCTATATCCTAAATTCTAAATTCTAAATCCTTTACTTAAACCTCCTCTCCGTCTTTAAATACCATTTTTCAACGTTTTCAAAACGGTCACTCGGCAAAGAAATAAATTTCTTGTCAAAACCGCCAAACTGATTTTTGCCGACGTAGAAATAAAACGGAGAATAAAGGAAAATCGCTGGCTGGTCGACCGCAATCAACAACTGAAACTTATCCAAACTCCTCTGTCGGCTTTCTTCTTTTAAATCCTTTCTGATTGATTCAATTAAGGCGTCCGCTTCCACGCTGTCATAAAGAGATAAATTTAATCCCGGATAAAATCTTTCCGAAGAATGCCAGAAAGAGAACATATCTGGATTTCTTCCGAGGATATTGCCGAATAAAATCATTTCATAATCGCGGGTCTTGATTATTTCGTTATTAATGTCGGCCGCCTGAAGAACCACCAAGTCCAATTTAACGCCGATTTTTTTCCAATCTTCTTGAATAATATTCGCCGTTTCAACTAAAAATGGCATTTCCGGAACAACCAATTTAAATTCTAATTTCAAAATTTCTTTTTTCTTGCCCTTGGCAAATTCTTTTTCCCGAATTCCTTCATTATTAATAATCCATCCATCATTATCTAAAAGTTTATTTGCCTTTTCAAATTCGACTTTTGAATAATCATCTTGAAAAATATCGGAACGATACCCTTCTATCGATGGAATTAAAGGACCGAAAACAGGCAAGGCATTGTCCAAAAAAACATTTTTAATAATCGCTTGGCGGTCCGTGGCGAAACTTAAAGCGGATTTAATATTTTTGTCGCTTAATAACGGCTGAGAATTAACGTTGAAAAAAATAGCGTAATATTTCGGCATCGTCATCTCGAACGCTTGATAATCAAGGTTTATGTCCGTTAAATCTTTCGGATTAACGCCTCCGAAGCCGTCAATCGCCCCAGAATTAAACGCTCCAATCATCTCGTTATCGTTGAGATAAAATTTTAAAATGAACCGGTCTAAATACGGCTTTTGGCCGAAATAATTTTCGTTTCTTGCCAGTTTATAATCCACAATAAAACCGTCGTGGCGTTTCTGAAGAGAATCGAATTTAAACGGCCCGCTACCGATCGGTTCAAGATTATAATTGGAAAGCTTGAGATTGGCGGCCGGAATATCGCTAAAAAGATGCTTGGGTATCGGCCTTAATTCTTTAAGAGTCCCGTCAAAAAAAGCGTACGGAGCCGACAGGACAAATTTCACTTCCCGCTCGCTTATTCGTTCGGCAACCACTCCCTGCCAATTGGAAAAAAACGGAGAGCGAGCATCAGAATCCTGAATGGCTCTAACGGTAAAAATAACATCGTCGCTGGTAATGGCTTTCCCGTCATGCCAAAAAATATTCTCTTTTAGTCGGACATTCCAAATTGCGCCTTGGCTATCAACTTTATAACTGTCCGCCAAATCAAGAAGGTCGCTGAAAATCAATTCGGTTAAATCTCTGTCGGTGTCGTTGTTGCCGATTAAAACCGGATTGATAAAAGTCGGCTGACCGACAACGCCTTCTTTGTATTCTCCGCCGCTTACGGGAGCTAAAAACGTATTTTTGTTTATAAATCCGGTTAAAAGAAAAACAAAGGAAGCGATAAACGCCAAAAAAGACGCCAGAAAAATATAGCGCTCATAACGAGAAAAAGATTTAAAAATTTGGGAAGTTCTATTAAACATTACAAAAACGAAATCAAAACATCAAAGCAAAAGATTCGCTAACGATAAACCCGCAAAAAGAATAACCAAAACAACGGTGGCTCTGAAAACAATATTTTCCAAACCGCGCCGTTTTTGATAAACGTCTCCTTCGCCACTTCCGCCGCCTAAAATACCCGAAAGTCCGGAAGACCGCTCCTGAAGAAGAATTAAAACAATCAAAACAACGGAGATGACGATTTGAGCGATAGAAATAGCCATTTTATTCTTTGTAAATTCTTTTCGCCGAAAAATTAATCAAGATATTCACGGCGCTAACAATCAAAGTCGCGTAAATAAGAGCCGTTATTCCAATAATAGTAATCTCATTGGAAAAAAAGTCAAGAATATAAAGCGTTAAAGCGTTGACTAAAATAATTCCCAGTCCGAGAGTTAAAATAATTATCGGAGTCAAAACAAGTTTGATAAGAGGCCTGATGAAAATATTAATTAAAGTTAAGATCGCGGCGGCGGTGAGAAAATTTATAAAGCCCGGGATAATATTAAACCCCTCGACAAAATAATCAACCAACAAAAGCGCCATTAAATTAGAAAACAGAAAAAAGATTAATTTAGCGAGAAATTTCATATAAAAATTATAACATAAAATTACGGTTCAGTAGACCGCCTCATTCAATATCTTTCTCGTTTTCGGCCCAACATAGCCATAACCCGGGTCTTTTTCGGAAGCAACGATTTTGTGTTTGAGTTGGAATCTTTTGACGGCTTTCTCGGTAAGAGAACCGAAATAACCTGTAATCAAGCCCTCTGGATAAATTTCCTTGTCAGCAGAGAGAATTTCCTGGAGGTTTCTGACATCGTTATTCTTCATCCCCCTGTAAAGAGACGAGAGAAATTTGGGCGGACTTGTATTTAGATTTTGAATTCTGGATATTTGGGCTTTTAAGTCCTGAATTTTGGCAAGAATTTCTGCGATTTTGGCTTTGATTGATTCAGCGGTTGTTTGCGCTGGCTCAATGATAATAGTTGATGAAGTTGAAGTGGTAACTGGGGCAGTTGAAGTCGCGGAAGAAGAAGTTGTTGGAGCGCTTGCAATTGGCGGAATAAAAGGCAAGGTCTCGCCAAAACAGAACAAAGTAAAATCAAAAACTTGGGAATTGGTATAATTACCAGCAGTATCAACTGCCCTGACATACCAATTATGAGAATTACAGGATAAATTATTTGTTGGCGTTGTTGAGGCGTTGGTAAGATTATTCCGGTTTAAACTGTTATCTATATACAACTGATAATAACTGATATCCGGATCAGTAGAAGCGTTCCATGAAAAAGCTGGCTGAAGATTAGAAGAGACGGAACTATTAATCGGCGAAGTTAAGCTAAAAGCAGTAGGACCTGTAGTGTCTTGTTCTATTGTAAAAACCTTGGAGGACCAGCCACCGCTATAAGTAAAACCAACTTCTCCGCCAGCGCTGGATTGATAAGAATTAAGCAAAGCGCCGTCGGTCTTGATAGCATACCAGGTGTTTGCCAAAGGCGTGCCGACAATATGAGCAACAGTTGTGGCGCCCGTACCAGTTAATGTCCATCTACTGATATTGCCAGATGAAAGATAGGCGCTGTTAAAAATCAAATCAACCGTTCCTCCGCTCGGAGTTATTTTTAAAGCGTTGTTATGTTGTGAAGTTTTGAAAATAAAAGGGTCTCCGTCCGGAACAGCGCTAATGGTTGAAGTCGCGCCGCTTACGCTTACCGAAGCCGCCTGCGAACTTGACGCGACATAAAGCGAGCCGTCGCTGATGCCGGACAAACTGACAATCGTGTCAGCGGTAAAAGAAACAGTTCCGGCGGCGAAAACAACGGCGCTAAAACCCAAAAAACCAAAGACAGAAATATAAATCTTGAAAAAAATCGCTAACTTTTTGGAAAATTTCATGAAAATATTTATTATTCTTAGTTGTTGCTCCTTCTCGTCTCCACCCACTGTCCGCTTTGATAAACGAGTTCCAAGACATCATTGGTTCCCATCGCGAAAGCTCCACCCGCTATAACTAAAATATCTGTTTGATTAGCGAAATCACAAGCATAAGCGCCGCTGTTTGTGATTATAATTCTCCTCCCTTCAAGCGCTATAGATTCCGCGAGTGTAATATCGCAGGTATGAGGGTCTGAACAAATATATCTAAAATAATCAGTAGACGGGTCAAGAGTGGCAGTTTGGGGGGTTGATGTCGCATTACTAGCTAAGGCAGAAGTTTTTGTATAACCAAGATTATTAGCTATATAAGCAAGTCCGCTACTTTGTAAACTAATGGCAGTAGCTGCCACGCTTGTTAAATTATTATTTATTATTGTAATCCGAGTTGTAGCTGCGTTAACAGCTATTCCATCTTGAGTTTTAGTCGCTTGCGTGTCAAAGATATGGTTTTCACTTATTAAAATATCCTGGCTATTGGCAGTATTAACATTTATTCCATAAGAATTAGCATAATTTCCATTGTTAAATATAATATTTCCCGAAACATTAGCTTGTCGAACATAATACAGACGAATCCCGTTATTCCCACTCTCGGATATAATGTTTCCCCTTATAGTTACTCCTTGAGTATAGGAAACATATATTCCATAAATTGCCGCGGTATTTGTTCCGGCTTGGGTTACAGTATTGCCAATAATACTTACTCCTCTGGAAATTCCACTGAAAGTTGATTTACCAAGAATTTGTATTCCACTGCCTACCGAATTAACTATCGTATTCCCAATTATTGTCACATTTTCAAGGTTAGCCGCGGTTAAATTGGTCTGAACAATAATCCCAGATACTTCAACATCTCTTATAACGTTTCCGCTGATAGTCACATCGTGAGAAGCGGAATAAGTAGAACCCGAATCAACAACTACCCCAATACCAGTCATTGAACTTGAAGCAGTGCTACCATAAATCACATTATTAGATACGGTTATCTCATAACTGCCATCCTCTATTTCTATACCAGATGAACCACCGGTGGCAGACCTATTGCCGAATAGAATATTATTTGAGACCGTTCCGTTATTAGAGCCGCCTCCTCCGCCATTAATAAGAGAAATACTGTCATCGCCGTTATTAAAAATAGTATTTTCAGAGATATCAAAACCGGAAACATTCCTGAATTCTATGCCTTCATTCTTGCAGCCGTAAATAGTCATTCCCGTAATTATTAAGTTATTTGAATTTTGTAAAAAAACACAGTTATTATAATTAATTAGATTTGCGTAATTTCCGTCAATAGTTCCGCCTATTATCTCTATGTCGGTATTTCCATTGGTTGTATCAGAATTTACCAGCCCAAAAGTGCCAGAAGCAATTGTCAATCTTCCCTGCAACTCCAGAATCGTATAACTGGGAATATCTATGGAAGTATCTATTGTATAATCGCCTTTAACAACGACTTTTTCTTTCCAAGTTCTACCCGATGTTAGATTATTCATTGCCCATTCTATGGCGGTTTCCGGGTCTGTATTGGAGTAGTCAATACTGCCGTCTAAACCATCTCTGACATAAGTGGTGCCACCGCTTAGGAAGACGACATAATTGGCGGGAGTGGCCAGGGAATTACTGACAACAGAAGTCAAAGTGGAAGTGCCGGTTACCGAAAGCGTTCCGCCGATATTAAGATTGCCGGTAGAAGTTGTGTTGCCGGCAATTGATAAACCGCTTAGAAAGGTGGCTAAACCAGATAATGTAAAAGTGCCGGTAGTGGAAGCGTTGCCGATGACTGTCAGATTGCCACCGACATAATGGGCGCCCGTGGTGGTGGCATTACCGGAAACCGTCAGGTTGGCGACAGAGATGTCTTCGTTGATGTCCATAGATTTAGTATTAGCAACAATACTCAAAACAACGACTAAAACGCAAAAAATAACAGCGATGAAGTTAGGTTTAAAGAATTTTTTGAAAAGCATTTTTAATTTTAATTATCACTCCTTCCCGTCTCCACCCACTGTCCGCTTTGATAAACCAAATTCAAAACATCATTTTGTCCCATCGCGAAAACTCCGCCCGCTATAACTAACACTCCCGATTGATTGGCAAAGTTGCAAAGGTTAGCGGAAGTATTCGTTATAGTAAGTATCTGCCCTTCAATGGCAAGCCCTTCCGCCAATGTAAAAGTAGTGCCTCCGGAGTAGCAGCTATATCTGACATATTCAGTTGTTGGGTTTAAAGTAACGGTTGCTCCCGGAGTATCTGTATAGGTATAACCGATATTATTTCGAATGAGCGCGAGGCCGGAATTTGCCAAACTGATTGCCGTGGCTCTGACGCTCGTCAAATTATTATTTAAAATTTTAATTCGCGTGGTTGCCGTATCCACTGTTATGCCGTCTTGTGTTTTAGTTGTTTGATAATCCGCGACATTATTACCTGCGATAGTAACGTCAAGAGGGTATAGAACGCTTGAAATAGTGCTGCCCTGAAGAAAAATACCAAATGAATTAACGGCATTGCCGTTATTGAAAACTTGATTTTCTGATACGATAATCTGCTGAGAGCCTATTATGTATATGCCGTATTGACCGCTTTCTGACACGGAATTGCCCGCGATTGTTACTCCGTTAGCGTAACCTATATTAATACCGCTTACGGTGCTTGAACTTGTTCCGGCTTGGGCTACAGTATTGCCTTGAATTGTCGCTCCCATAATAACGCCGTCTCGATCAGACCTCCCTGATACAAATATCCCGTTTTTCGTGGTATCAACTACAGTATTGCCGGTTATTGATATATTCTCTAAATTATTGCTCGCATCATTCGTTTGAACTAAAATGCCCATATCTTCAATATCCCTAATTATATTTCCGCTGATAGTTACATCATGAGGAGCGGAGTAAGCAGAACCCGAATCAATAACTACCGCAATTCCGTTCATATCGCTGCCTGCGGTTCCGCCATAAACCACATTACCTTTAATAGTTATCTCATAAGAGCCGTCTCTAATTTCTATCCCCGAAGAAGTCGCGACCGCACTTCTGTTGCCCCATATTCTGTTATTAGAAATCGCGCCGTTATTTGAATTATAAATAGGCGCAATGCCATCGTCTCCGTTATTACTGACCACATTCTCCGCGATAATAAAATCTGATGTTGCTCTAAGAACAATTCCATAATTGCGACAATCATAAATCTTCATCTCTTTAATTGTGATATGAGAACCATTAATAATATATACGCAATCCATACCGCTTGATTGACCTGCATCATCATAATTTCCATCAATACTACCGCCAATTACCTCTATATTATTCGTTCCATTAATTACGAACATACCGAGCGTGGTAAAATCCCCGCTTGCCTTTGTCAATCTTCCCTGCAACTCCAGAATCGTATAACTGGGAATATCTATGGAAGTATCTATTGTATAATCGCCTTTAACAACGACTTTTTCTTTCCAAGTTCTACCCGATGTTAGATTATTCATTGCCCATTCTATGGCGGTTTCCGGGTCTGTATTGGAGTAGTCAATACTGCCGTCTAAACCATCTCTGACATAAGTGGTGCCACCGCTTAGGAAGACGACATAATTGGCGGGAGTGGCCAGGGAATTACTGACAACAGAAGTCAAAGTGGAAGTGCCGGTAACAGAAAGAGTTCCGCCGATATTAAGATTGCCGGTAGAAGTGGTATTGCCTGTAATTGATAAACCGCTTAGAAAAGTGGCTAATCCGGACAAATTGAAAGTGCCGGTGGTGGAAGCGTTGCCGATGACTGTCAGATTGCCACCGACATAATGAGCGCCGGTAGTGGTGGCGGTACCGGAAACCGTCAAGTTGGTAGTTGAAATGTCAGTACCGATTGTGGTGGTGCCAGAAACAGAAACAACAATAAACAGAACTGAAACCAAAACGCAAAGAAAAATAGCGGGAATATTCTTTGAAAACCAATTGAATAATTTTTTAACAGCTATTTTATACATAATCTAAATTATATCAAAATCAAAGAAATTTACAAGGATTACATCTAAAACTAAATAACTAATTCTCTTAACAAACTTTTTCCACTCATCTCGTTCGGTTTTGAGACACTCATTAACTCAAGAATAGTTGGGGCAATATCGGCAAGAACGCCAATCGTTCCGTTTTCCGATTTCCTGACATCAGTTTCACTTCTTTTTCTTTCGTATTCTTTGGCGACTAAATAAATTGGAACCGGATTCGGGTCGTGTTTGGTTTCCGGAGCGCCCGTTAACGGATTAAACATTCTTTCAATGTTTCCGTGATCGGAAGTAATAATTAAAATCGCGTTTTGTTTTAAAACAACTTCTTTTAACTTGCCGATTTCTTCGTCAACTATTTCAACCGCCCGAATGGCGGCTTGATAATTCCCGGTATGGGCAACCATATCCGGATTGGCGTAATTCGCCAAAATAAAATCAAAACCCTTGTCCTCAATAGCCCCGATTACCCGATTGGTAATCTCGGACGCCATCATTTCAGGATGTTCGTCGTGCCGAATCACGTTTTTGGAAGGAATCAATATCCGGTATTCATTTTGGAACGGCTCTTCTCTTTGGCCGTTGAAAAAATAGGTGATATGAGCGTATTTTTCAGTCTCCGCCACCCGAAATTGACTTTTTTGACTGTCAGCCAAAACCCTGCCTAACGGATTTTCTATTTTTTCTTTTTGAAAAATTACCGGCGCTTTGAATTCATCCGCATAACTAATCATCGTTGCCACGTAGAGATTGGAAAATTTTTTAGTCGGAAATTTATTGAATTCATTATTAATTAATCCCGCACCTTTCAAATCTTTTGAAAGGTGCGGGATGAACGGCTCAACAATCTGACGCATTCGGTCCTCGCGGAAATTAAAAAAGATTACAGCGTCTCCGTCTTTTATGCGGCTGCTTTCCGAATTATTTATTAAAACCGGTTCAACATATTCGTCATTAAGATTTTTCTGATAAACCTTTTTAATGTGATTTTCAATATCTTCTATCAATATGGACGACCCTTCGCCAACTAACGCATTATATGCCTTTTGGATTCTGTCCCAATTTTTATTTCGGTCCATTGCGTAATAACGCCCGGAGATACTCGCTAATCTGTCTTTAGGCAAACGCTTCAATAATTCAATCGCTGATTGTGGCGGACTGTCTCGGCCGTCAGTAATTAAATGAAGATTAACTTTGCCAAAAAGATTTTCTTGCTCGGCGAACTTGAGCAAAGCGTCTAAATGTTCAAGAGAAGAATGAACATTCCCTTTGCTTAAAAGACCGATAAAGTTAATTCTGGAATTATTTTTTTTAGTATGCTCAAACGCGTTTTTGAGCGCGCTATTTTTAAAAAAGGAGCCGTCTTGAATAGATAAAGTAACGCGAGGATAATTTTGATAAACAATTTTACCGGCTCCCAAATTCAAATGCCCGACCTCGCTGTTGCCTTCTTCTCCCCAAGGAAGGCCGACTGCGATTCCCGAGGCCTGCAAAGCGCCTGAAGGAAAATTATTTTTAATATAATCGATATTCGACGGCTTAACCGTGAAAATCGGATTAGATTCGTCGTGACGGCCGATTCCCCAACCGTCTAAAATAACTAAAATAATAGTTCTCTTCATGACTTTACAAATTATATTATTACGATTATTATTATATCATAAGAAATTAACCGTTCCTAATACGATTCAGATATTTATGAATAATTTAGCGAACAATCAAATATATGAATTACCAAAATCCGCTTCTTTGGATTGCTTTGGTAGCTTCGGGATTGATTGCCGGTTATTTTGTCCGGCAATTAATTGCGGTCAGGCAAAGCGACTCAATTGAGCAAAAAATCAAAAAACAGTTTGATGAAGCAAAGTCCAAAGCTAAAGAAATCGTTTTAGACGCTCAAGATAAATCCGCCGGCATTCTTGAAGAAATAAAGAAAGAAGAACGGGAACGAAAAATCCAGCTTGACCGCTTGGAAGAGCGGCTTATTAAAAAAGAAGAGCTCACCGAAAAACAATTATCCGACTTGAAATTGCGCGAGTCGCAAATAGACCAAGACATTGAAAAATTAAAAACCGCCAAGGCACAAATTGAAGAACTGAACCAAAAAGCAAGACAAGAACTTGAACAAATCGCCAAAATGACTTTTTCCGAAGCCAGGGACTCGCTTTTAAAAGAGACCGAAAAAAAATATCAACAAGAAATCGCTTCGGTTATTCAAAAGATGGAAGGGAGTAGAAGAGAAGAAATTGAACGCCGAGGACTTGGAATCATCACTACCGCCATTCAGCGCTATGCTCGCTCCCATGTGGCGGAAATAACAACCACGTCATTTAACCTTTCCGATAAGGACTTAAAAGGAAAAATTATCGGTCGTGAAGGAAGAAACATCCGCGCGCTGGAACGTTTAACGGGCGTTGAATTAATAATAGACGAGACCCCTGACAGTTTGACAATCTCCTCTTTTGACCCGACAAGACGAGAAATCGCTAAATTGGCTCTAGAAAAATTAATCAAAGACGGCAGGATTCAACCGGCGAAAATTGAAGAAAAAGTTGAAGAAGCCAAAGCGGAAATAAGTAAAAAAATCATTGAAACAGGCGAAGCAGCGGCTTATGAAGTCGGCATTTACGACCTGCCAAAAGAAATCATACAATTATTGGGACGGCTTCATTTTAGAACCAGTTATGGGCAAAATGTCTTAGTTCATTCTATTGAAACCGCTTATCTCGCCGCTATGATGGCTTCGGAACTCGGACTAAACGTGGAAACCGCCAAAAAAGGAGCGTTGCTTCACGACATAGGAAAAGCCATTGACCACGAAGTCCAAGGCAACCATACTGAATTGGGAATGAGAATTTTGAAAAAATACGGCGTTTCCGAAGAAGTGATTAAATCAATGGAGTCCCACCATGAAGAATATCCATTCAGCACTTCGGAGTCGTATATTGTGGCGGCTGCCGACGCTCTATCAGCGGCTCGACCCGGAGCCAGACGCGACACATTGGAAAACTACATCAAACGATTGGAGGACTTGGAAAAAATTGCCGTTGGATTTGAAGGCGTTAAAACCGCTTACGCCATTTCAGCAGGCCGTGAATTAAGAGTATTTGTGACACCGGAAAAAATTGACGACTTTAAAGCCCTCCAATTAGCCAAAGACATTGCGAATAGGATAGAAGCTGAGTTAAAATACCCCGGAGAGATTAAAGTGAATGTTATTAGAGAGGTGAGAGCGGTGGAATACGCGAAATAAAAAGCCCCTTGTTTTGAATAGATTTTTACTATATGATTTAATATACTTAAATAAAAGGTCGACAGAATTAAATTATTAATCTTTTAATTTATGAAAAAACCAGAATTAGTGGAAGAATTGATGAAAGTCGCTGGACTTGAAGTTAAAAAACAAGCAGGCGAAATCGTTGACGCCATCTTTGATATTATCACCAAAACATTATCAAAAGGAGAAGAAGTCGCCATTCCGGGTTTTGGCGCGTTCAAAGTTGCCAAAAGAGCGGCCAGAATGGGAGTCAATCCGAAAACCGGAGAGAAAATTCAAATCGCCGCCTCGATTAAACCGAAATTCAGAGCCGGCAAAGCATTGAAAGAGGCCGTAAAATAGATAGAAGCAAAAATTTGTGAATATCAACGCGAAATTTTGCGAAATAAATAACCCCGACGAAACGTCGGGGTTATTTATTAAGAACTCCGTTTATCTCTAAATTCATTTCTTGGAGAATCTCTTTAGCTGCTTTCATTTTTTGCAGAGACAACTCTATTTTATCGGCCTCAACGCTCAATTCAGACGCCTCTTCCAGTCGGCTGGTTGCTTCTACTAATAAGACCTTTAACTTATTAAGAGTCGCTAAATCAGCCAGTTTTTTATTTTGAAGCTCTTGGATATTGTATTTAACGTCGTCTAACCTAACTTGAATAGAAACCGTCATTTCGTCCGCCTCTGCGACTAAATTATTTTTATTCAAACCCGGCAAAAAGAGCGGAGACAAAATTTGATTAATGTAAGAAAAACCGAAAACTATTATTAAAATAAAGACGCCTGAAATTGCTAAAACCGTTGCCGGCTTCCGAAAGCCAGCCATAAACGAATCTAAAAATCCTATTTTAAAAGTTTTTAATTCATAATTGCGCGGAGAAGATAAAATTAAAAGCCGCGATTGTTTTGAATAATCTTTGTTCGGCTTAATTTCTCTTAATTTATTTAAATTTTTTAGTAAATCTTTGTCCATAAAATTTAGAATGTAGGATTTAGGATTTAGGATTTAGGATTTTCCTCAAATTTCTAATCGCCCTAAATTGTATCAATCTAACGGCTCCATTGCTTTTATTAAGCGCTTTCGCGGTTTCTTGCGGCGAAAGGTCTTCAATAAATCTCATAATAATCACGTCTTGCTGTTCCTGACTAAGACGAGTAATCGCTTGTCTGACTTTTTTAATATCCAAATCGCCGTCAATTGTCTTCTCGCTAGAACTTTCAACTTCCGGTTCAACGATATTTTCCAAACTGACATTTTTCTTTTTCGTCCGATAATAATCAATCACTTGATTTCTGGCAATCTGATAAAGCCAACTTGAAAATGGAAATCCTTTAAATTGATAATTCCCGATATTCTGCCAAGCGCCTAAAAACACCTGATGGGTAAGGTCCTCGGCTTCCTCACGATGGCTGACTTTAAGATAGATAAACCGGTAAATGCGCGGTTGATAATGATCGTAAAGTAAGCCAAAAGCCGAGGCCTCGCCCAGGATAGCGCCTTCTATTATGTTTTTCTCGCCATCTAACATATAAAACGAAATAAAATGCCGTTAGTTTCTCACAAAATTAAAAATCCATAATAAATCTTATTAAGACGCCTCCAGCCAAAGATAAAATTCCGACAATAATCAGAAATATGATTATCGTTTTGGGGGTAGTTTCCGAAAAGTGGCTTTGGATTTTTGACGTCTGTCTAACCAATAAACGACGCAAACCTCGCTGTGGATGTTTTTGAAGTCCGGTCTCTCCAGCTAAATGATATTCCAAATCCTGATTTCTTAACAACATCGTGTAAAGCATCACCATTAAAATCATAATCCCCACTACCACTATAATTACAATCGCCCATGTCATAGTGGTGGAAACGCCGAACAAACTGCCGAGCGCCCGACTGGCTCCGCTTTCTTCGGCAACCAGTTTTTTCAACGCCTCCATATTGCTGTTAACCGCTCGTAAACTTTCCATATTTTCCCGATAAGCAACAATGTGTTCCTGCGGAGTGGCTTTATATTCATCTTGCTTCCTGACAATCCCGTCCAAGAGCCTGTCCGCGTCGCTTTTCAAGGTGACGGCTTGAGCGTAAAAAGCCGTGCCTTCAAGCGGCTTCAACAACTCCTCAAATTGGCTTCTCAAAGAATTAACTTCTTCTTTCTGAATCACCCACACGTCTTTGATTTCAACCATTTTAGTCGCTGTTTCGCCGGGTCCCAATCTGATTTCTTTATGGACGTACCAAAGATTATTTTCCTCGTCAAAATCCAACGCCAAATCGCCGCGGTCCATTATGTATTCCGGTTTTGTTTCGCGCGGCAAATACGCCTTAAATGGAACCGTTTGCGTCTGGGAAGACGACGGGTTGATTACCAGCATTTTCAAGATGACAGAACCCCATTCAAACCAGGTCTTGATGACCGGCTGGTTAGCGGCCTTGTCAATCAGTAGTTTATTGGCGTCAAGCAAGGCCCTTAATTCAAGAAGTTTGTTTTTAAGATAATCTATATCGCCCGCTTGCTCTTTTTCCAGTTTAAAGATATTACACAAACCGCACCCTTCGGAGCCGGCAACTGTTTCCAAACGTTCGCTCATAACCTTTAAGGTTTCATAAACCGTTGCCGAGATGCTATCAGAAGGAATAGCCGGCTTGCCGCGATAACCGATTTCTTTTTGAACTTCCAAAAGTTTATTATAGATGCCGTCCAAACTTACTCCGCCGGCGGGAACCTCGCCTCCGGCAACGCCTGAGCCGCCGTACAACGTAAATGTGCGCGAAGCGCCCGAGGTTTCAGTCCCCCAATAAACAACCACCTTAAACCAATAATCTCCGAAATTGAGAACATTCAACTGCAAATCTGTTGTCCAATTTTGGCCGGCGTTAATATATTTCGCCGCTGAAGCGTAATCTATATCGTCTCCGCCACCGCATTGGTTGCTTTCCGAAGACACCACGCAATATTCATATTGATATTCATAACCGGTAGAACCCTCGTTGGTAATGGTTGTGTTGGCGGCAATTGTCGGCATAGCGGTGTCGCTCATATAGTTGATAATCACCTGCGCCGGCGAACCTTCAACTTCCCAGTAGTCGTTCAGCTGGACATCTGCCGAGCCGCCCAAATCAACGCTGACCAATGTTTCCCAGGTTCCGTTGGCTGCTCCGGACGCTACGGTATAAACAAATTCATAGACACCTGTTGAAAGTTTAGTCATTGTCGTGCTGGTGGCTGTTGCTCTTAAAGCGTCGTAAAGGACAATGGACGGCGTTGAAGAAGCGTTAACCGGATTGCTCTGATAATTCAAAATTGTCAATTTGGCGCGATAATTTTTCGTCTCAACGATTTCGCCGACATCAGAAAGTTCAAGAGTATAGCCGAGCAGTTGCGAAGCGCGAATTAAATCAACCACCGTATCAACCGTGTCGATTTTTGTTTCTAATGTGTCAAGCTGGTTAAGTTTTGTCCGAACATCGCGGACTGCTCCGAAAAGAGTGGTGGTGGCGGTATCGGTCGGTATCCCGATATAACCCTCAACCGAATCAACATAACCGGATAAAGTGGTTAAATCGGTTGAGCTTGCGCCCCGAAGATTACTCTCTAAAGTATTTATATCCGTAAGAGTCGCTAATGAACCGGAATCTAAAGTGGAAGTGGTTAATTTTCTGGTGGCATTATTCCAAATATCCGCCACCAAAGTGCCGAAACTTGTAAGAGTGCGGGTAGTAGCTGTCCAAATTCTTGCGATTAAACGGGTTTCATGCTGAACAACATATTGGTCGCCGCTGGCTATGGCATAGGTGAACGGAGAAGAAGGCGTGATGCTATTGCCGCTGTAGCTGGAACTGGCAACTGTTTTGGATTGGCCGATATTACTGCCGGACATCATTATCAAATTATAATCCTGCCAGTAATTGTTAGGCTGGGTCAGTTCGGAATCAACTAAAGTGGATGAAGAACTTCCGGCATCTGCTATTCCGGCGAAATCAAAAGTGGCTTTTCTGACTAATTCAACATTGTATTTCGTCGTAGTTTGGTCCGCTTCATTGGCAACTTGGGCCACGGTGGTGGAAGTGGCAACTCCGGCAATATATTCCGAACCAGAACCGATTTGCCGAGAAGTTAATTTGCGTGTGGCATAAGTCCAAACTTTGGCAATGGCGTTGCTGGCCGTATCCAAAGCCGAACCAGTATAAGACCAAATTTTTTCCGGCAAGGTATCAAAAGAAGTTCCTAAAATAAATGTCTTATCAATGCATAATTCTTCGGTTCCGCCGACATCGCAGCAAATCTTACTCCGATATAATCCTTCAGGAGAACTAATAGTAGAAGTGGAATAATAATACCAGCCGTCGTTTTTGTCCGACATATTTTCCGCGTTGACAATCACCGTATCGCTCGGATTAGTAATCGTAATCTTGCAATAATTATCCGTGGTCATCGGTGTATGACCATCATCGTCAAAAACATACTCGCCGATAATACAAGTTGTGTTCGGCTCGCATCTTTGCTGCATTGCTGGAATTGCCAGAGCCGTTTGTACTGAAAGAGAAAGTAAAAATAAACCGGCAAAAACCGCTGTTAAAATTTTAAAAATTCTTGAATTTGCTTTAAGAAAATTCATGTTTTGTTTGTTTTTCATCTATAAAAACTTATTACTTTTCTGCTGGCGGTTGATTTGTCGGCATTTGCGGGGTTTGCGTATTCTGATTCAAAAAATTCACAATCTGAACTAAATCATTTGTATTCTTCGCGACTTGCTCTCTCAACTGATAAACAAAATAAGCGTGAAACCCGAAAACCGCCACAATAATTCCCAATATAAACGCTATGATGATTTGTTTTGTCATTCTAAGTTTAATTATTTTAATCTAACGACCTTTTGTTCCGCCAAGTGTTTGAGTGGTTAGAAATATCCTCGAAATCGGTAAAATTTTATTTTTTAACAAAGCCATATAATAGTTAAACCTATTTTCTTATTTCCGTAACTCTTATAAAAGAATTCATAACTCCGCCAAAATACCTTGCTCCTGCTAATCCGTTAAAGGTTATTGTTGCCGCAGCGCTTGGTCCTGCCCTGAAATTAAATGTTGTAGCCGAGGTTGTTCCGGCAAGCATTCTATAACTTAAATTAAAAGGAACTGTATATGCGGCAGACATAGGAACGGTGACGCCCGCAGCTAATGCGTTTGCGGTAGCATCTTGAAAAATTGCTCCGGATATTTTAGCGCTAGCAAGACTTGACCCAAAATATCCGATTATCTCTATAAATAATTCATTAGTTGAAGCTGCAGGAGTAATGGTAACTGTCATATACTGGTCTCCTTCAGTATTCTGTGGAATAGTATCATCAAACGGCATAATTGTAGCCCCCGTTGATGATGCGTTTGATTGCGTAGTTACTGTTTGAACTATAATTCCTGTTAATGCGGGAACATCTGCGGTCTGAATGGCCGAAGAGACAAATCTGGTGCCGTCGCCTCTTAGATAATTACCCGAAGTGGCGGTATTATTTATCCTTATCCCCGAACCGGATTCAACATTAATATCGCCCGCTACTTGTAATTTCTGCGAAGGAGTGCTTGTCCCGATGCCGAGATAATTGCTGACATTGTTCCAGTATAAATTAGAGTTATTTTGAGAATAAATCCCGTTCGCTCCGGCAAACACAACCGAACCAGCCGTGAATTGGGTGGAGGTCCCTGTGCCGCCATAACCTACGCCAATCGTTGAACCGTTCCAAGCCCCAGAAATTACTAAACCAAGAGTGGAAGAAGTATTAATCCTTAAATCGCCGTTAACATCCAAGGTAAAAGACGGCGTGGTTGTGGCGATACCAACCCTATTTAAACTTGGGCTGGCAAAAAGGGTCCCGGTGCTTCCCACTCTCACGCTATCTGTTTCCGTTCTTAATCTCACTGTTGTGGCGTCTTTTATCCATTGAGTAATCTGATTGGCGCTTCCAAAAACAAACGCCTGAACCGACCTTGTACTCAAGGAACCGATTATTACTCCCAAAATCAAACTGAAAAAAATCAAGTATTTGATTCCTCTTTTAATCAATTTATTTGGATTATCAGGGTCACCAAGGCCGGACCCCAATCTTACAAAATCGTATCTCGTAAGATGTTCTTCGGAGATTTGGCGCTTTTTTATTACACTGTCAACGGTTTTTTTCATATTTTAGAAGAATCTTTGTCTAAATCCATTACTTTTAATTTTTTGATTTTTCTCGTGGCTTTGAACCGCTGAACGACATTAATCCAGAGAAAAACCGCCACTGGTAAAAGCAGAATATTACTGACAATCTCGTTAGCCGCTCTTGCCATAGAAAACCCGCCGATTATTAAAGCGGTCAACAAAAAAGTTGAATAATATAAAAGTATTTTATTTACCCCGCACCTTTTTTTAAATTTTGTTATAATATTGATCATAATATTATGTTCTATGTGTATATTTTGAAAAGTTTAAAAGATTCTAAATTATACATTGGTTGTTGCTCTAACTTGCGATTACGATTTAGACAACACAATGACGGCGAAGTTGTCTCTACTAAACATAGACGACCATTTGTTCTAATTTACTACGAAGCATACAAAAATAAAGAAGTTGCTTTTGGACGAGAAAAATTATTGAAACATAGTGGTAAGGCCTATACCGCATTAAAAAAGCGTCTTCTATTATTTTAAAAGGTGCGGGGTTAAAATTTGGTCTTGGTAATTTCATCTCTATCCTTATTTTATTATTATAAATTATCTTTTTCAATCCATCAATAAAGGACAAAAGAACGACATCGCAAGTCGTTCATATTAAAATATTAAATAATAAATGAATAACAAAAGCGATAAAAAGCCCGATAAAAATTAAAAATCTGTTTTTAAGGGCCGGTAGTAAAATTATTATTGAAGTAATAATATGAAGCGGGGTTGTTAAAATCAGCCGCTGCCAGAAAATATCAAAATTTCCAAGCTGAAAAATATTATTCATATAAAAAATGCTTTCAGATAAGGCGAAAAGAAAACCAAAAATAATCACCCCTCCTATTTTTTTTCTAAAAGTTGAAAATCCTAAAATGACGAAAAATATAATCACCGCTTTAGTAATTTCTTCAATAATTTCCGCATAGCCACTCATTTTAACAATCGGAATTAAAAATAAAGGCAAAACAACCGCGAGAAGCGTTAAAAAAACAAAACGAAAGATGTCGCCGCTGGATTTATCCATATTGATATATTATATCAAATTTCATTTCAAAACATAATCTTACGAAACTAAAAATCCGCTCCTCACAAGCGGATTTTTAGTTTGCGCCTATCACACTTTTTAATTGTGTTATAAGGCCGGAGCGGGGTACGAGAATCGAACTCGCATCTCGACATTGGCAATGTCGTATATTACCACTATACTAACCCCGCAATAATAAAATTTTATAAGCTTTTACTTAATAAATCAATCCAAACCAATATTTTTTCTTTTATTTGTCTATTGCCGCATGTTATCATGCAAATTCCATTAGATAATCTTTTTGTTGGATGCTTACCTTTTATAAACTGGGTTTTGTAAAATTGAGATTTTGGTATTCCTATTGTTGCCGCCCAAAAATTCATACATTTTTCTTCGGATAAATCCGGATATAAAATGATTGTAGAGCGTAAATTTTCTTTTGGAATATTTAGAGATTTGATTAAAAATTTAGTATATAAAGCTATCATTCTTGGATCAGTATTAGATAATCTAAAAGGATTTTTTATTTTACTATCTCCTTCTCCCCAATAAATCATTAAACCAGCAATAAATAGGGGGTTTTTCGTTAATTTTGGAAAATCTTTTCTAGCTTCTTGACGCGCTGCTTCTCTTCGGTGTTCCCATTTTTCTTTACATTTTTTATTATAACGTTGTAAATTTTTGCGTGCGATATAGTTTGCTTTTCTTGTAAGTTCTTTTTTAATATCTTTTGACCACTTAATATTAGAAAACCAATTAGATAAGGTACTTTTTGATATTTCTAATTCTCCGCTTATTTTATTATAGCTTTTCCCCTGTTTCCGTAATTTTATTGCAAGGTGTTTATCGTTTCTCATAAATCGAACACTGGTAATTATATATTTATAATAACACAAGAGTTCAATTTATAAAACAACTGTCTTATGGATAACTATCCGCATTTTTATATTTTACTTATTTTAACAATTAATAACAAATTACTTAAATTTTTGTGCCCAATTCTAAACTTTGCACGAACCCATTTTGAACGGAACGACTGAACCGCCCCGCCGCCGCTCGCTAACGCTCGCCACACCACAGAAAAGTTTTGTTCGCATTTTTTGATTTGCGCGCGCCCGATTTTTTCTTCTAAAAGGAAAACAAAACTTTTCTGTGGTGTCCTGCTCTGAACGAGCAGGCGGCGGGGCTCTGCGGACTTCGCTCGGACGGCTCGGCATTCCTCCCCCCAACCCCCTCCTGCCGAGCCGTCCTCGCGTTGGCAAAAGGTTTTTTCGGTGTCGGGATTTTCATTTAACCCTTAAACCATGACGCCCCCAAATATCCAAGAGAAATCACAAATAATATGGTGAATATCCCATAGAGCACCGAATTTCCAGAAAACACTTGTTGTAAAAAGAAAAGACCCGCCGGAGTCCCCAAAATAATGAACAATTTATACAACAAATTACCGCCGGAAACTTTATCAATTGCATGATCTATCAAACCAGTAATAGATATCTTTTGCTTAAGAATATTCAGGACAATTCCATCTAGAATCAAGAGAAAGATGCCGAATACGATTGCACTGATGAAGAACATAAAATTTATTATACACTAAAACTTCTTTATAATATCCACAATAATTTTTTCTAGTTGAAAGTAATCCTCATAATAATCTACATAAACATCACACGCTCTTTTAGCATTAGTTTTGTGGATATAAGCCTCTAAAAGAGAGTTAGTAGAAACGAGACTCCAAATTGATGGTTCTATTAGCAATTCTAATTTTTTAGGATTATAGTTGTGTTCGATTAACTTATTTCTAGTTTCGCTAAATTTTTTGGTGAATTCTTTTGGGGGGATTGCTGATAACTCTAATAGTTTTAATTCGTTTAATAAATCAATGCATTTTTTACCGTGATGATACATCCCATACACATTTGTCCCTACTAATTCGTTGAGGTGTAACATTTCTAATTTGTTTTCGCGCGACTTATTTATACTCCCAATCTTATTTAATCCAAGCTGTTCAAAACTATAGTAGAAAAGCTTGAATGAGTCGTATAAAAATTGATAATTTTGTAGCTCTTTACCCCACTTATCACTAGAAGATTTAAATTTTTTATCCCAATACTTATTTAGGGCGTGCAAATCTGTTTGTGTATGTTGTTTATCTTCGAAACCGCACAAATGAGCTTGGTTGAAGCGGTCTATATAATATTCATCGCCGAAAAATAGCGAAAGTGAAGTGTTGTCAAAAACCCTAACTATTGTTGTCATGTTAATTAATTTTTGAATATCTTTATCCATAAACTCTTTTGAGAATTTAAAATAAAAATCCTATAAGATAAAAAATTATTGTATAACAAACGAATTCATAAATTTATTGTAGTTGCCCTCATTGTAGTTTTTGCTTTCATAACTAGACATCACTTGATAAATGATTGGTCCTGTCGCGACAATTTTTCCCTTGAAATAACCTCCTTCATTATTTGTAATGAGATAATCCAATGCACGATATCCGTTCTGGTAGGTAAGGCTTGAGGAAATTAATTTAAACCTATCACTTGAAGCGAGCATGCTATTCAGCGATGCCTCTAAACTTGTTTCTGGCTTAGGGACATCAACCTCGGGTGGATAAACTGATGTATTCACTGCATAAAGCGCATCGGATACTTCGCTAGAATATCTATCAAATTTGATGAACAATCCAGTCCCAGGAATACTAATATTGTCCGATGTATGAGTTGGATAAATCGGAAAGGTTACCTTAAACTTTCCAACTGGGGAATAAAACTCTTTCCAAAAAGCTCTGTCCGTAAAAGAATCTACAACTTTATTATTTGATTCTTGTAAATGTTGCGTTTGTTCTATGGCGGGCTTTTTTGAAAAAACGAAAAACAGAATTATTACCAAAACAACAGCCCCAATAATAAGCTGTAGCTTTGTAAGTTTTGTATTATTTTCAGTCATATTCTGGTAAAAGTTATTTTATAAAATATCCGACATCTTTTTAATTATTAGGGAATCGAAAATAGCACCGATCTATATTTTCTTTCATGGGGGTTACCGTTCTGCCAGTCCGCAAAGCTCTTTCGGCAAACATACCGCCACCCGCAAGAGCTTCGGTCTCCTCACGCTCTGCATCAGCAATACATTGTTCTCTGTCTATATCTCTTTGTCTTTTGCGAGCCATCTCTTCTTTTAAGTATGCGGAATTTGCATCTACTGCGGTCGTTGTCGTTGATTCTTTGTTACTATTTTTAAGCACTTCTTCTGACGGGATAACTTGCGAGGATTTATTAACTCTTTTTGCGATAAAATACCCCATACTACCAACAACCAAAACGCTCGCAATAATTGCGACGAATATCGGTATTTGTATAAATCCTCGCTGGTTTCTCATTTTACGAAATAGCTAATGTCTTTTTTATATAACTCGGAAAATTTCTTTAGTTCTACTACATCTAATCTTTGCTCACCCGCTTCTGCCTTTGAAATATAAGATTGCGGACGTTTTAGTTTTTTCGCCACTTTAACTTGCGTCAAACCAGCTTCCAATCTTGCTTTCCTAAGCCGTTTGGCGAAATCTTGATATTCCTTTGTTCTGATTGATCTACCCATATACTAACAGGATATATTCACAAAGGCAATATTCAAAGTTAGAATAATATGTTATGCTTCATTCATGCCCGCCAAAAAACCTTTTGCCAACGCGAGGACGGCTCGGCAGGAGGGGGTTGGGGGGAGGA
>ERZ1292633.1718-Hain-H41-02um-R1-1718-length-23317-cov-6_pt1 | contig 23317 bp, 15 predicted proteins | sample MGYA00564406_ERZ1292633 | MGnify/ENA primary metagenome ERZ1292633 (study PRJEB36523, sample SAMEA6512639) | groundwater metagenome | collected 2019-01-08 | study: AquaDiva: Metagenomics assemblies of 32 groundwater samples | reverse complement strand
GCGTCGCGTGCGCCCATCTTGTTCAGCTCCTCCGAGGTCTCGTGCGCCTGCAGCGTGCTATTGTCGCACATTTTGATGCGTATCGAGCACAGGTGGCTCGCTGCCAGCAGTGCCGCGTCGAAGTACGTCGCATGCGCCCCGTTGAGCATCACGACGGCTCGACCATCGTCGATATGACCTTTAGCGGAGCTTGACCACGCCTTGAATTTCCTCGAGTCGACGATTTTGTTTTTTGCATCGGGCTTGTCCGGCTGCAGCTTGAAGTACGCGTCCAATTGCGCGATCCCGTTGATTCGAATCCGCTGCGCGACGTCGCGAATGATTTTGATCAGAGCGTCGATCGATTTCCACCCCTGCGGCCAGGAGGCGTCCGGGGCGGGCAAGCCGAGAGACGTGTCGGCCGAATAGCGCCGCGACAGCGCCGCGTAGAGCGTCATGATCACATAATCCTCAATGAGCGTTTCAAACCCTTCGCCGGTGGGCGGCCGCGCCCCAAGACCGTACCGCAGTCGCGCGAAGGCGATTTGTGCAGCCGACATGCGGTACCGGCCTTTCTTGGGGGCCATGAGCCGGTACACGACGCTACCCACGGTGATACGTTGGTCCAGGAACAGATGGTCGTCAGGGACGCCTTTTTCTTCCAGCTGACAGACCGCAAGGTCCGTGATTACACCGTACTTGGCCAGCAGCAGCCGGTCGCGATTGCTGAGCGGCTCGTGAGTGCGGCTCATGACCAGCCCGATGGCGCTCAGCGCGGTGTGGGCACTGTCCTCGTGGCTCAATGCGCAAAGACTGTTGAGAGCCTTAAAGGCGAGCACCACGGACAACAGAAGTCCTCGTACGTGGCTGGCGAACACCCGTCTGGCCACCGGAGCGATGCCGGCATCCTTGTCTTTGGGAGGGTCAGTGCTGCCGTATGCAGCGAGTTGAAAGCGCGCCGTGACCTCGGAAACGTGCTGCAGCAGCAGCGCGGCCGCTCGCGCATTATTCACGACGTCGCGCAGCATTGCCGCGTCGGCGTCTCCGCTTGCCAGCACCTCCAAGAACTCCGGACTGACGTTGTGGTGTTCAGCAAGCTTCGGCCAGACGTCGCCTTCCACGGCGGTGAAGACGCGGCATGTCGACGGATCCGATCCCACGTCGACGGCCACTACCTCGGTGCCAGTGCCCACGGCCACGAGCCGCACGCTGCGCACGCGCAGCAGGTCTCTAAGGTGTGCACACAACGCGGACCAGCCCGCGCACATGCCGCGCAGGAACAGGGGGTGGAACCCGAGTTCGTCCACAACGACCGTGACGTTGGTGTCACACTGCTTGGTGGGCCAGTCGTTGCTTGGCAACGCGAACCTCACGGCGCGGAGCAACGCGTGCGTCACACGTTGGTGGCGGAGGAACATTTCGTCACCGTGACGCGTGGTCGCACCGTCGGCGGGGGAAGGCGAGGGGCGTGCCGCGCGACGGTTCAGTCGAAACGTGCAGTCGTTGGCCGGCAGGCAGCTCCCCTTCGTGTAGATCACAATACACTTTGATTGACCACCTTGATGCACGTAGTCGCCGCTGAGAATCCCCGCGACCGTTTTCCCCGAGCCGCTCTCGCCCGCGATGATGGGCAAGCCGTTGAAGCCGCGCAACGTAGCTTGGACATCCGTCACGATTTTGCGTTGGACCACGTGCTCCCCAATGTGCCTGTTGGGCAACGAGGCGGACGACAACAAATGCCAAAACACCTTCACTTTGCAGAAGCGGTGCTTTTCGTCTGTTGCTTCCTTCTCCAGCGACCGTCCACTGTCGCGGAGGTCCTTCGCCAGGCGGCGGTACAAGACGATGCCAGCTGTGCCGTACACGAGGAAGGCGTGGCGCAGCCCGCTTTCTTCGGGGATGCACGTCTCATGTATCCAGCAAACGATCCTCCCACGAAGGTTTTCGGGAGACTCAATCAGCAGATTTTTGTCGATGATAAACTTTGCGGCGGCACGCAGGTGATTCGTGTCGTACGGCTTCGTGCAGTGCTTCGCGAGCACGTGCTCGACGGCAGCGACATCACTCTCGTCGCCGCCGCCCACCTCAGCCGCCGCAGCATCCGCGGTCGCCCGTTCGTCGGGCCCCCAGTACTTCGCGATTTCCCCGACGGATGCTTCCAAGAGATGGCCGTCGTCGGTCGCGACATGCGCCACGCCTTCTTCCTTCTCGCGATCGCCAGCGTCCTCCAGATCACTGGCGGAATCTCCCTCGCTGTGTGATTGTGATACGCCTCGTCGACGAGGCCCGCTAGCGGCGGCGCTCGTTGCGTCGCGAATGCGCTTGACCTTGGGGGGCGTGGCGAGGGATGAATCGTGGGCCGCCGAGTCAGCCGCAGACGTAGCGACAGGCAAGGCTCCTGCACCTGCGACGTAGGGACCGACCGCCGACACCGACATTAGTTCAGGAGGAGTGGGACAAGAAAATGACGTGTTGCTGTCCACTTACCTTGGGGAGGCACATGATGGAGAGATGAATGTGCGGCGGGCGTTGGCACACGCCGATGGACGGCCGCCCTCGTACATGAGGATCAGCGAGCACCGTTCCAGTTCCCCCCGGGGACGCGCTCCCTTGCTTGCTTGCCGCCTCCCTCGGCGCGCCGCGTTGTTGACCTGCACCCCGTCGTTTGCAGTGGGAGGGGGGCATTTTGCTGCCGCTGACGCACGTCGCGTTCGATGTGGTCGCCGGCAGCGTCGTGGCCACCGTCGTGGCCACCGTCGCGGCCTCCGCCGTCCCTTTTGGCGTCGACGCACCGCATCGATTTTCAGCGACGTCACACGAGCGATCGTCCTGTGATTACGTCATCAAAGAGTAATGACTCTTGCGTGATCGTCTTTGGCGCCGACGGTTCGGATTGAGGGCTCCAAAATAGACATCAAATCATCCCGATGCAAACCGCGAACAACGTGGTGCGCAGCTTCCACCGATTCTTCCAAAGAAACATTAGGGGAATCAGGCGCGTGTACGGCGCGGTATGGCGAACGTGAGATTAACGGCGAGCGGCGGACTTCGAGACGATTGCGTCGTTTCGGTGATACTACTGCCCGACGGCTGGATTGCTGATCTTAAGAGTCACGGAAAGTGCACCCGCGAGTGGAAGTCGGTGATTGCGCCGCACTGGGATTGCGTTGCGGGCACTGGGATCCCGGCACGTCGAAGCACGAGTTCGTGGGCGGAATCGAACAAGCGGCGACGATGTGACCGACCGTCCGGCGACGGACCATGTGAGACGGAGATAACGACAACTTTCGCTTTGCACGTGCCGTTAACACACGAAATGGGGCAGACGTCCAGCAGTGATCCATCTCACGTCACGGGCCGATGGCACCACGGTTTTCCCACGACCCTCCGCGGCGCCTCATCCAGCGTTACTTTGACCGCTTGTCCGAGGGAGTTCGATTGGTAGATGGAGCCGGCTTGCAGGAGCGCTGACTGTGTCGTGTTACACTCGAACGTGGTCCGCTTGTGTCCCGACGCTGAGCGGAGCCCAACGGCGCAGGAACTCGACGAGGAGTTGAAATTTGGGATGCGGGACCCTGAGATAACGTCGTTTCTGCGACTACTGCGCTCTGCGAGATGGATCCGGGGGCGGGAGGCAGGAGCATCACGGCGAGAGCGACTCCCCGGGGTGAGCACTCAGTCAAAAACAGATTCCCGATGTATCCACAGCACCCCAACGCCGACAGGTCGATGATTGAAAGCTTCTTGCACCGAGCGAGAAACTGATGGCCCACGCTAGAAATTTGCGGCGGCAGTTGCAGCGCTGCGAGACCCGTGCAGCCGCACAGAAACGAATCGCGAATGACAGTCACGTTGTGCAGTGACCGAAGGTTCAATTCAGATAGAGACGTGCAATGACTCAGAAACGAACTGCCAAGGCACTCTAGTTGCGATAGAGCGGTGAAGTTCAACGTTTGGAGGCGGGTGCATCCTGTCAAAAACATGTTACCCAACCGCGTGACACGTCCGAGCGGCGCAAGGTCCAGCGACGACAAACCGACGCAGTAGGACAAGAACAAGTGACCCAGTCGGGTGACGTTCGAGAAGGCGCACAATGTCAGCGTCGTCAGCCCACTGCACCCGCTGAGGAATAAGTTCCCGACCGCAGTACAGCGACTCAAAGGGCTCAAATCGACCGCCACGAGAGTCGGGCAGCCCGCCAGAAAGAAATCACTCACGACGGTGGCGCGAGACAGGGGGGTCAAATCCACCGTGGCGAGACCACGGCAACAGCCGAGGAAGGTTTTGCCGATGTTGAACCGGACCGCCGCGCCAGCGTGGTCCAACGACAACAGTCCGCTGCAACCGTACAAGAAGGACGCACCGACCGAGGTAAGTCGTGTCAAGGGCGTCAACGACAGCGTCGAGAGACTCGAACAGTACGCGAGAAATTCGTTGCCCATCTCGGTGACGCTCGACAACGGGCCCAAGTCCATCGTCGGCAAGCTCGTGCAGCCCTTGAGAAACCCATCACCGAGACGCAGGATGGAATCCGGGAGATCCAACGCAGTCAGCTGGGTACAACCACTAAGAAACGAGTGGCCTACGTAGGTGAGATGAGTCATGTGCGCGAGATCGATGGTCGAAAGAGCCTCGCAGCGTAGGCAAAAGGCATTTCCCAGCGACGTGAGGAATGAAATACCGCTGCAATCCACCGACGACATGACGCCACCCCGGAGAACGTCATGCGCGGACGCGAAGACGTCGCCGTCGGCGAGCAAGACAGCCGCTGCCACACGACCGGTGCTATTGTAACCCGAGATGGCCGCGTCAATCGCCACGATGACAGACATTTCTTCCGCAAGCTATCTGGAAAGGACCGATGCGTCGATGTCATGCAAATTTCGTAGGGGCGGACCTCATCAGCGTCGGTGAGTGGTCCGTTGTGCGCGCACTTTCTGAGGGATAGGGGGGGGCGATTATGACTGGGATATCGGCACAGATTGAAAGTTACAATGATCGCCAAACATCACGCGATGCTGAGGGAAGGGAAGCGATCCGACATCCTTGTGCGTTGCATGAAGCGGCGTCGTTGAAAGAATCGATATTGCGGGGGGCGGCAGAGGTGGCGACGTCATTTGTGTGAGTGCGACGCAGGGTCCACGAGAAGAGAAAGGGTGAAGGGAAAGGGTGCGTAAGGAAATGACAAGATCAACAACAAAAAAAGGAAAAAAAGAAGAAGAAAACACACACGGTTTTACACCACCTCAGCAAAAGCAAAAGCGGCAAAAACAGGGGGTGTACAGGGGTGGTTTAGAGCCGCTTCATAGCTTGCTCTCGCGGGACTTCCTCGTCATGGTCATCTTGATCAAGCCGTGAGGCTCATCTTGCGGAACGAAGATCGTGTTCGTGTTGGCCCGCCCTCCAAGGGGCTTGAGGTCGAACGGGATGTGGTGCTTGTTCGGAAGCGCCAGTCGCACCTCCGCAATTTCAGGACAGACCTTCAAGATCTGATCGCAAATGGCGTACTGCGTCGCCTGCACGCCGAGACTGACGTGATTCGCGAACACGTTGATGAGTGCCCCGCGAGCACGTTCGTAGACGGCGTCGAAGTCGGACGCGTTCACGGACACGGTCCAGCGGGCCTCGACCACCGTGGCAAAGATGCGGTCCAAGACGTCTGGCAGCGTGCGGAACTCATCGGCAGCGAACTTGGCCCATTGCGAGTTCGCGCTTCGAAACACACTTAGTCCGCGGATGCCTCCTTCCAGGTGCACTGGCTTATCGCGAACGGCGCGCACGAAGCAGACGCGCTTTTCGTCCCCACGGTTCGCGAACGCGGTGGGATGCGGACCACCTTTTGGTCCAGCAACCCGATCCCAGAGGTCTTGTTCGATGGTCAAATTCACCGCGGTGACTTGATCGTACTGTTGCAAAAAACGATTCGCGACGAAAATCGCAAACGTCTCGATATCGTGGATCGGGTGGTCGGAGCCCAATGCGTAGATGATGTTTTTTTGGGTGTCGGTGGCAATGACTTTCGTGTTGTCGCCGTGACTGTAGGATGCCTCGAAGTCGCCTTCAAGCTCGGTGTGCACGGTCAGTTGCTTGACGAAGTGGCGCTCCTTGGTGCGCGTGAGTTTGGTGATGCGGACGCGGGACTTGCCGTACGACTGTTGAGTCATGACACCGTGAGACATTGGCGTTGTTTCTTGGTGTGCCGTTGGGAGTAAGTTCCTATGCGAATTCAAAAAAAAAATCGAACGGGAGGAGGTTTATAAAACAGCTTGCATCCTTTCTCACCGCCGCTCAAACATAGGGCACCGTTTCCCCCCCCCCCTTCAAAGCGGTTTCTGTTTTTTGTGAGAAAGCCAAGGAAATAATAAACGTCGATCGCGCCGCCCTTTGGCCATACAGAGGAACAGACACCGGAAAAAAGAAAGGAGAGGATCCGGTGTATGCTTCCCCTCCCGATAGAAAAAATTGTTCCGCTGTTTGTTTGTTCTCTTTCTTTTTTACAATTTGCTTGTGCGCTTGGCGCTGCCGATGATACTTGCGACCGACTTGTATCCTGCTTCGCTCGCGACCGTCGCCGCGTCTTTTCCCTGCCGGTTGAGCACCGTTGTCTTCGCACCCGCCTCCACGAGTACCTTCGCCACGCCGTCGTGGCCATGCGCGGCCGCGTCGTGCAGCGGCGTGTCACCGTTGAAATCGACTTGATTTACGAAGAGGCGTAAGTCCGTCACGAGGTACTTCACCATGCCGACATGGCCCCAGAAGGAGGCAAAGTGCAGAGCCGACCGACCCGATGCGGGATCGACGGCATGTACGTCGACCGTGTTCGATTTGGCGAGCGCCTTGGCCGGGGGCACGAAGCCGTGCATCGCGTGGTGGCGGAACATGCGATTGGCCTCCTCCTTCATGGACTTGCTGCCTTCCTTCTTGGCCCCTGGCTGAACGTGAGCGGGGCAGCCGAGGGCCATCAACTTGCCATAGGAGGCCGAAAAGTCGACGAAAAAGCGGTGGGCGTCGCGAGCGTACAAGTCCACCCAGATTCGGAACGCCCCGTCGTGAAGTAGCGCGATGTCGGTCTCCAGCATCATCAGTGTGCCGGTCTCGTCCACGTACTGCTTCGGGCCATCCCACTTGCGCGGCGTCCACTTGCGGCTCACGAGGTTGACAAAGTACTCATTGTCGAACTTGAGTGGCGATGAGGTCCACTGACCATCGAATCCCGACCGCACTCGGTGTGCGGACCCAAGGGTGTGCCCGCCGCTCAGGGCCACGATTTCCTGATCGTTGAAGCCCATGCGGCCGAACACGTCACGGAGGTGATCGGCGCCTTGCAGAGCGTCAGGGAGGCGGCCATTTTCCGGGCATTTTCGTCCGTCCGACTCGTCCTTGCGGCCAAGACTGAAAGGAATGGCTGGTCCGCCGCAGAACTCGATGGCCATCCCAGACGCAATGACGTACAAATCCGCGTACGATATCTCAGGGTGGTTCCGTTTCACGGGCTCTAGCAAATCGCGAATAATGTGTAAACCGGCGTTGGCACCGTCTGTCTTTTCAGGGGCGAAACGGATCGTCGCGCCGTCCGTGCCGCCGGTACGGCTGTTTTTGTCGTACGTCCCCCCCATGTGCCACGCATGCCGCATGGTGATCGGGCACGCGTTGACCTTCTGGTTGATGAGCGCCGCGCGGACCTCGGACTTCAGCGCGTCGATATTGACGGCTCGAGTGCCGTCCGACTCGACCTCCTTGAACATGGTGGCCATTTCTTCAGCACGTGGACGGTGACGTTTTCGTAGTCTTGGAGGAAGGGGATGACGGTGGTGAAGGGGCGAGGGGAAGCAACAACCAAACAACGATGCGAACATAGCGAGGCGGAGAGTTGGTAGTGTGTTCTTTGAGCTGCTGCGGACGAGGAAGCGCCTTCGAAAACTGTGAGAAAAAAGGGGAAGAGCGGCGCGTAGGGGGGACAAATTGCTTTGCAGAAAGGCGCGCGAGAGGACAAGAAAAACAACGGACGGGTCGAGCTGTCTGGTTCGGCGCGAATAAAATGTAGCTGTTGCACCTCGGAAGGACGACGATGATTGCCAGCGGGACTCGTTTTTCCTCGCAAAAAAAACAACAACCGCATCCCACACGTGACCTTCCCGTGGAGAGATGAACACACAAAGTCGTAGAGTGTTTCACACATTCGGGGGGAGGGAGAGAAACAAAAAAAAGAAACACGAGACGGGGAAAACGGAAAGTCGACAAGAGGCACAGATGTTCCCTTCAGCGATCCGGTGCGACCAGTGCCGAAACCAGTCCACAAACGCACAGGAAACAGCCACATTTTTTGGAGGAACGTCTGGCGAAAACTGTGGAGAGCGGGTAGAGAGAAAAAGGAGGACCGAGAGGAAACTGCGGGGATTGGGCAAAGAGAGACGGAAAGAAATCCTGAGCTGACCCCTCACCTGTTGCCGCGGCCAATCGCAGGTAGGACGGTCGATCCTCCTGCCCGGCTTCCTGCCGTTACGGTGGACGACATCGACGTGGTGCCCCTCCCGGCCGATGCGACGGGAGACGGCTGACCGTGAGACTGAGACGCTCCACGAGTTCGGGGAATGCCGACGGTCGGGGACGCCGTGGGACCTACTCCCGCTGACGAGGCCGCTGCGGAGGCAGAGGGCACGTTGTAACCGTCTGTCTTGGCGGCGCCGCCGCGTTTCGGTGCCGGTCGCTTTCCCGGACCGTCGGCTCCACCGACGGCTGTTCCAGCGGGGTTGGTATCGGCCCGGAGCAGCTCTCGAAGCTTCGCGCGACGTTCTATTTTCTCTTGCTCTTTGGCCAGCTCGAGCAGCGGGCCTTCTTGTTCGTCTAACTGCCGATCGAGAAGGTCGTCGGGCAAGTTCGTCGATCTGAGAGCGGCCTGCTGGGCGAACTCCCGCTCCAGGTCGTCAATTAACGGGGCGACCTGTCGCAGTTCGATCATGACGTCAGGGTCGGCGTCCGACTGCATGCGCTTGAGGGCCGCATTGTACATGGCGACGTGCTCAGGATCCACCGGCGCTTTCAGCACTCGCCGCGCGACCGGCAGGACGCGAGCGAGTTGCATGCGCACGTTGGCGACGGGATCCTTGCTGAGGTCCATGAGAGCTTCGAGCAGCCGATCGCGAACGAAGCGTCGAGAAAACTTGGCGGCCGCGTGTTTGAATAGTAGTGTAAATGTCGCACGATTGAAGCACGACGGACTCCTGCCGAACTCGGAGAGAATTTTCCCAAACGCCTCGACGACGAAATTGATCGAGCTGGAGCCGCCGCTGGTGCCTGCCGGCCCGCACGCCGGCGGGCTGGGTGGCAAAACCGCCGACGAGCTCGCGATGCGCCCGCTTCCGCCTCCGTTCATCGTCATGGACGACGAGGCCGTGAGCATCCCACTACCCCCACTGCCGGTCAACATGCTGCGCGCGAACAAGATCACGAGCGTCGCACATTGGTCTTTGACCGCGCTCGAACCCGAGACTAGATGGTGGTACAGGATGGGAAGGAACCGATCATGCAGAAGCGCCGCCGGAAAGTAGACGTGAAATCTCAAAAAGCTGTTGAAGAGCACCGTAACGCGGCGCCAGTCCTTGCGCACGATGGCCTCGTACGAAGCGATGTGTGGCGCCGCGGACGCGAAAAACGCCTCGCGATCGTCGCCTCGGAGCTGCGCGGAAAAGACGTCCAGCATGGTCGTGAGGTGCTGCATCACGTGTCCGCGCACGTCCAACGCGGGGTCCTGCACTAACGCTAAGAAGGGCTCCTTCAGGAAGAAGGCCGCCTTGTCGCCCAACAAGGCGCACAGCTCGTGAAAGCCCGCGGCGATGGCGCGCCGCACCGCGCTACTACTGTCCACGGCAAGGGACCTCGTGGTCTGCGCAAGCATCGTCGGATAGACCGAGACGGGAAGACTCGCGACGACCGCCGGCAAGTTAAACGCGCACATCCGGCGCACATCAGGGTCCGGCTTTTGAGCGCTCTGCCGGAAGAAGTTGGCGAAGAGGGTGACGTCCTCCTGCGTCTGAACGTCGGATTTTATTTTCCACAAGAAGCGACCGAATTCCTCGGTGAGGAGTGATAGGACTTCCTCGGGTGGCGAGCTAATGTAAGACTTGATGATGGGATAGAAATGCTCGCGGCGATACGGCGCGTCAAAAAATTCTACCAAGTCGATCAGCGCCGTGAAGGCCGCACGCGACACGAGCTTCTCTTCGTCGACGAGGAGCTCGAAGAGTTCTCTAGTGATGCGCTCCTTTGTCAGCTGCAATCCGATGGCACGGGCCACCTCGCTGAGCTGGGCGCACATTGTGACTCTCACGTTGGTGTCCGTGTCCTGACACAGAAACATGGCTTTGCGTAAGATCGAGTTGCAGATCGTTTCGGCGTCGAGTTTTCGGCATAGTCGACCGATCAACGTGCAACCAAATACGCGTTGGTCGTGGGGTTCGCTATGCTCCGTCTTTTTCAGCGCCAGCGGGATCATCTCCCGGGTCAACACGGCCGCTGGCAGCGCGCCGCAAATTTCCAGGGCGAGCGCGGACCACTCCTTCCGGATGGTCTCGGTCTTGACCTCGAGCATTGTGCGGGTGCCCGTCAAGAGCAACACGATTTGTGATTCGTTTAGCATGCCCAAGATGCCGATCAGCGCCGCGGGAGCCGCAACTTGAAGCTCGGTGTCCTGCGTCCACATGGCCTCGTTGAGGTCGCCGATGATCTGCGTGGTGTGCGTGGCGGAGCAGTCTCTCAACGTGCGGTTGAGATGACCCAGCATGGATATTTTCTGACCGCTACTGCCATGTTGCAGGATGTAAAGCGCGACTTCGTGGGGGGCCAAGTTGCTGCTTTCGATGTGCCGCTGCACTTCCTCCTCGTGCCGAAGCGATGCGTTGAGGGCGTTAATCTTGTCACCGCGAATTTGACCTTCCCCTTCGAGGCCGCCGAAGTCAGCGACGCCGCGGGGCATGATGGGGATGGTGGTGTCCAGGCGAGAAGTGGGATGAGGGGCCCGCCCCGGACGTATCGGCCGCAACAGAATAGTGTGTGTGATCTACGACTTTTTTTTGCGCGTAGTGCAAAACACCAAAGAATTGCCAAAATCGAAAACACCGAATCAGCAGTGGTGATAGCCCTATTCCATCGTGTCAGTGTCGAAATAGGGTGTGTTGTTACTGCAACTTGAGGAACTGGCGGAAACGCGCAATATCGCCGGTCGGTGCCAGAGCGCGCTGTAAGCGGCAAGCAGCTGGTGCGTCCAATAGCCCCCGTTCGACCATCGCCGCAGCTGCAGCTGATGTTTGAATCGATGCGAGAAGCCGTGGAAATGAGGTGGACGAGCTCTCTGCCGCCGCGTCCGTCATCAAGGCAAGATGCGATTGCTGGTGATGCAGCAGCGAGCGGATGGTGAGCGCCAGCGCCGCACCCGTGCATCCGGCAAAGTCGGCTGCAAACGATTGGAATGCGGCTGTTCCATCGTCACCGCTGCAGTCATCCGGCGGGCGGCACGGTCGTCCTGACCAAGAGGAGGCCGTGACGGCGGCCGCGTTCCACGCACGGTGATAGGCGCGGAGCGCGGTTTGAATGTCGTCCGCGGTCATTGCCGGCGCGAAGACGTGAGTTTCAAGTCTCCCACCACGCAGCATGGCAGGATCGAGGTCCCAAGGGCGGTTCGATATTCCAATCACCAGGATGTCGGCATCTTCGCTGCCCACGCCGTCTATTTCAATCAGCATGGCCGCGAGCATTCTCCGCGCGATGTCAGCGCTGCCGCCGCCTTCCCCGCTCCGACCTCCGCCGGAGTCGTCGCCACCACGTCCGCCGCCGCTTGTTCCTCGTCGCACCGCGACGAGCTCCACGTTACGAAAGACGAGCACGCATGGCGCCATCGCCCGCGCTCTCCGAAAGGTGGCGCGAAGACGGGCTTCGCTCTCACCGAGAAATCGTCCAAAAATTTGGGAGCATTCCACCACGATGAGGGAAGCGTGCTGGTAGCTGATGGGGTCGTCCGCCATGTCCCCTGCGAGCAAGGAGATGCAAAGCGACTTTCCGCAGCCGGATGGACCTGTCAAAAGAATGCCAGGCGACGGCTGGACGTAGTCTCTCACCCGTTTGAGGCCACTCTCCTCATCTCCTGCGTGTGCCGGCCACAGGGCGTCATCATTGGCACTCGGCGCACGACGGTGGACCGCCGCCTGCAGACTCATCCCCACGCATTGCTGCAGCTGCCTCCACGCCTCGCGGCAGCCACACCGCTGTGCCATGACGTGCCGCATGGTCGCTGGCCGCACGCCGCGGCACGGCGGTTCGTCGCGGACGTTCGCACTACCACCACCACCGAGTGAGCACGGATCCCTGGCACCGGCAACCCATACTTCCATGTACCGTGCGTCGCTGCCGTTGCCAGTGGGGTCCCCGCCATTGCTGGTGATACGGGTCGCGCTCAAAGAGGGATGCGGTGCTATCTTTCCCAACAACATCGGACGCCGTCGGTGACATGTGGTTGGCTCGTCTGGGGGCATGTGCCGGACGTGCACCGTCGACCATAGGACGCCTGTCCAGCTGGGCACGTCCACGCTGCGGTTCGTCATGACCACCACCGAGGCTTCGCGCCGGACCCAAGCGAGGCCCGCGGCGAGCTGGCCTTTCACGGTGTCGTCAACGTCTCTTAATTGATCCGGCGACGACGAGCCAAGGAGGGAGGTGCGTGCCATTGTGTGACCGGAAAGGTTGCTCCTAGCGAGGCACGCCATGACGTCCAGGTTATCGAGCAGCGCGACGCAGGGCGCGGTAAAAGAGGACCACGACGCCGCCGCATGGGGTTGCGACGCTCCATGCCGGCACTTCAGTTGATCGGCGGCCTGCAGTAGGTCATCCAGGGTTTCAACGTGGCATACAACGGGGGTCCAGTTCATCGTCGACGTCGGCATGTGGACGTTCGGCGATGGGTGCCGTTGTACCCCGTCGCCGGCTGGGACATGGGAGGAGACACCGTCCCCACTATCCTCCCTAGGCTGCGCGCACCGGCGAAGATGCGAGGCCAACCGCCTCAAGAGACTGGTCTTACCGCTGCCCGCCGCGCCGATCACGGCAAAGCAAAGGGGTGGAGGTCGACTGGGCCCGCTTGGAACGCTGAATCTCGTTGCAGACATTGGCTGGGAGGCGGCCGACTTCAACGCGGAAACAACGTCCACGATAAGCTGAGCTTCGAGACGCTGCCTCGCCACGCTGGTCGCCGCATCCGCTCCTTCTCGTAGCATGCAAGTCGCCACTTCCTCTTCCGTCGCCATTTCTGACTCGTTCAATTCATTTTCTTCGACACGCGCGGCACAAAAGTGCACCCAATTGGACCTGTGTTGGTGATCACACTCCCCTTCCTGGTAAGTATGTGTGACCTTTGAAGACTTCGGGCATTTTCATCTTTTGGTCGCTTTGTGGCCCGCAAGAATTGTAGAAATAAAAAGTGCGAAAAGATGCAAGAATGCGGGGCGCCCTCTCTCTGAAACACAGACAGGCAATCCGGAAAATGATCTGCCATCGTCATGGGTGGGTATGTGTGTCTCATCAAACCACGAGGCCCTTGGCGTAGAGTTTCGTACCTCTGAGATTTGAGGACGCTCCTTCATCGTCATCGTCGTCGCTACCTTGCTCCCCAGGTCTGGCCGCGATCAGCCCTAACTGGCGTAGCGCCCGCTCGCACGACGACACGGAAAGTTGCTTCCCACCCCACGTGTCCAGCCCGGTGACTTGATGTACGAGTTTACCTTGCTGGTAGATCAGACAGCAAGGAATGTGCTTCGCGGGGAACATGGAGATCGCTTCCTCAGCGGGGATGCAGACAAATTTCATCGAAGTCTGTCGACCACAGACGTCGGACATGACTCGGAGCAGGGCGTCACTCGCATCGTGCCCGTCTTTCGCCATCACGGCGAGCACCGGGCACTGAAGCGACGCGTTGGTAATGTCCTCGACGTAGGACGCCTTCGTGATCCGCTTCAGGCGTCCGAATCCAGCTGCCGCCGACTGCACTGACTGTTGCATTTCGCGCAGCCGCCGCTGCCGGAATAACTCCAATGCGTCGTCGTCGTCGAGCGCGGACGTTTCTGCTCCGTCGTCGTCGACATCCCGACTCGCCAAGGCACCGTGGTCGACTTCGTCGCGAATGCCGGAGGATTTTTCATACCCTCCCCTTTCGAGCTTTTCCTGCACCCGTTCGCGAATCGGGTCGTAGCTCTCGAGTTGCGCATCCGGGTTCGCGTCGGCGAGCTTCTGAGCGACGATGTCAATCTCGCGGTCGCGATATTGGCCCACGCGGTTGCCGTGCTTGTATTGTATGTCCTCCCACTCGGTCGTGCGCAGGCGGCCATCCGCCGTCCGTTCGACCATCGGAAGAGAGGAAGGGGGAGAGAGGTAAAGAGAGATATTTCCCCGAAGTGGATATGTCAGCCGAAAGAGGAAACGACGGAGGCCAAAGAAAACCGCAGCACATAGGAACCTCTCCAACACATCAAAATCCACGTACGGGTTGGGTTTTTTTTGGGATTGCATGCCGAATTTTCCGACACAAAACCATTTCGTTTAGTTCGGGGTTGTTTTGCGGTTAGAGGAAACGGGGCAGCCCGTCACGAAGAGGGGAACGAGCGATCAAACATCTCGGCGCACAAAAAACGTTTTGAGACGGAGATTGGGCGATTTCCCCGATGGGTAGGAAAAATCTGTGCGTCCGTCACGCCACACGACTGCGCGGAAGACGAAGTCGGGTTGAATTGGCAGTGACGAGGTGAAACAGTCTTCATTTCTCATCGCGTGAAACTTGCGCGGGTGCTGTGAGATTCGTTTATTGAAATTGAACGCTCTGCAAAAGAAAAAAAGGAGAAAGGAGGAGAGAGGCGGGAAAAAAAAAGGGACGGGGGGGGTTGTGTGATGATGAGCACGAGGGGTTGTGTGGGGAAAGGGTAGAGAAGAAAAAAAAGGATGGGCGAAAAATGTAAGGGGTGAAATTAAATTGCAACCAAGGAGGGATGGCTGAGGAGGAGGAATGAGATGATGGGAGGTTCCAACCACTAATACAGAAAAAACAACGGCAAACGACGTTTCGGAAAAAAGGGAAAATTGCGTTCACTCAGCGGCGGGAGAGAAACGAGTTCCCTGCTCTTCTACACATCAACTTTCCGAGTCGCATTCAGGCTGTCGGTGCTCAATGAGTAGGTATCGTTCGCTCTGGTCCGGCGGTGGTGGTCGCGCACAAGTTCCAAATTTTGGAGTAGAAAGAACAACGAATGTAAGAAGACGTCCGTTGGGGGTATTCCGAAAATCGGGGCCGCTTTCAGTGGTGTAGGTGGCCATCATGGACAATGTGGGACTCATGTCGGGCGTATTCTACAAAGACGCAGCCCTCGTTTCGCGGGCGGCCGGTGGTACGGAAGCGCTGGCGCGCTGCCTCACGGGCGCCCACGCCAACGTGGATGCTGCCGTCTTGCCGCACGAAGACGTCGTTTCGCTCAAAGTAGCTCCGAAACGCTTCCGCGTGCAGCGGCGTTGCAAACTGAACAAAGACATGATGACCCAGCCCCACCTCGCAGGAGGCCACGTCCACGTCGCGCAGCCCCGCGAGACCCACCACGTAGCGCTGAACGAGCGCGGACGCGTCGATGTTCTTGAAGGGCAGGTTGCGGATGAGCACCGTGCGATGGGCAGACGGTGGGACAACGCTGGGCGGTGGCGTGGACGTGAAACTGCGCGCGGGGGAAATGGGGGTCGATGAACCGCTCCGGTGCTGCTCTCCCCAGCCCGGAGCATCGAGGAAGAGCGCAGGGGGCAGCGGCGTCGTGGGACCGGACGACAGCATCGACCACTCCATGGGTGAGCATCGCCCACCTGGGACGGATGACGCGAAGGACACATCGCTGCTCAGGGTGAAGGTCCCCGAGTCACCCGCCGACGCCGTCGCAAGAGCACCCCAAGGGTGGTACGGATCATGGCTGTAGCGCGTTCCGGGAGGCGGATGCACCACAAGCTTCACACGGCCGGTCATGTAGGAAGGATGATGGGCCAGGGGTGTGGTGGTGGCGGTATCGACCAACCACGTGGTGAACGTAATCCGGAAAGTCTTGCGAACGGGCGCCTGTTGTGCGAGAGAAATCGCGAAGAACAAAACAACAAATTTGATGATCATGGGTCGTCTGGGATGTTTTCGGGTGCATCCGGAGGGTTCGATCCGAAAAACACGGTTTCATTTGTGGGTCGTGAGGTCAGGGTTCCGATACGGCCAGAGGTATCATTTGTGGGTGGAACATTTCGCGACTTCGGAGGCAACGCCAGTGCCGTGGGGGAACAAAAGAGTATGATTGTTAATACTCATCACCTGCCAGGGCGTGGCGTGCTGACCGGTTTTTGATAAAGGACCTCGGTTCGGATGATGTACTTGACCCCAGAAAGCACCGCCGACCCTTCGTGTACCAACGAGCCCTGTGTGTCGCCGTGTGGGAACACGAGCGCGCATCCCACGCACGGCTTGACAGGGAATGCGTTCAACCTACCGTCTTCAAACGCAGGAGTGAAGAACGTCGTGCATCCGCCGTCGAAGCCCTCGTTCAGATAGATCACCATCGTGAGTCGCGAAATGATCTGGTCGTCCGAAGTGTCGTGCACAAACTTCCCAGTCCCGGCGTCGATGCCCGCGGGGGGCCACGCACCATCCACGTGGGCGCGATACACCGCCCCGGGTGTGTATCGGTAGCAACGGAAGCGCGCGTTGATGCCACAGACTTGGTGTTCGCCATTGGCACCCAGCGTGGGCGGCAGATAGGGTCGGCAGCGGTCAAAGAGCCGTTGCATCCACGAGGTATGAGGCAACCACACGAAATTATGCGCTAGTATCGACTTTTTGTCCGTCATGGGAACATCCGGATGGAACCCAACCGACTCCGCCGCTCGGACGATGTTCCACGCCTCTTCGACGGATAATAAATGCTGCAGAAAAAAAGCGCCCGTCACGTGCGGCACGTCGACTCGTCGCAAAACAAGGTCACCACGGTCGGGTGACAGCGCCACACATGCGGCCCCATCGGCGGTGTAGATGTTCATGTCATAGCCATTCGGGGGCGACCTGTCCGCCGCCTTCTCGTGGTGAAGCAAACGAAAGGAGGGACGGAAAGCGGCGGCGGTCGAGGGCTCGATGGCGAACGCAAACGTGCCGACACTGCCAGGACTGGAGACTTGTTGTTGGAGAGAGGTGCAGGTGACTTCGGGCGGCAACATCGTCATGCCTGGCGCGGAAACTTGCCCGATCCATGGTGGCCGCTGGATGACTGGGTGACCGGCAGACTGTGCCAGCAGTGCCGGCTCGCAAGGCTGCAAGCCGATTTGCTCGGGGGACGATACGCGTAGAATCATATCCAACACGCGAAAGGCGTCCTCGGCGTGAACGCTCGCCACGTCGCAATCGCGGACCCAACGCTGCACGGAGCCCAGCTTGGGCACCTCACCCGACACTTGCAATGCTTTAAGCCCTAGCATGGCGTCGCGCCACCGGCCATCAGATACCGCGCTTGAAATCTTGGCAACGACTCCAGCAGTGAAGCTCGCCGCCGTGGCAGCGCCGCTGCTGCTGCCGCTGCCGGCGCTGGTGCTGGCCCCGCCACCTAGCGGGAACATCGCGGTGCGAAGGGGCCGGAAGCGCGACAGGGTCATCAAATGAGGTGTCGAGGCTAATTTTTGCAGCGTGGCGACGGTGATGGCCAAGTGTTCGTCGCTCACGAGATCCGTCGTGTCCAATGACGCCGACTGGTGGATGACCGCTGGGCCTGGGCCGGCAGATCCTCTCATGCCTGCTGCAGGCCCGGAGGAGACAAGTAGTGGAGCGGGTAGACTCCTCGGCCGCTTTCGCTCGTCGCGCACCTGAACACCATTCAGGAAGCGAGCCATTGCCGTGGATAAGCGACGAGAGGTGGTGTCGCACTGAGAAAGGAAGAGAGAGGGGGACGAGGGGCGAAACATCGCGCACCGCGAGAGCCCATCCGTCGTTCTGAAGTCCATCCTCTCCCTGGGAAGAGAAGTATCGGTAAGGAGGAAGAGAGGGTCACAAAGTCGCGGACGGACACAGTGCGGCCGTGACGATGTTTGCCCTCAGCGACGATGGTATCCACACGCAAGTAGACGTGGAGAGCGAAAGAAAAGTGTTTTGGACACAGACTTGCGATCTCAGCTAATGATCGCACGACGCGGGCCAGTGTCGAATCGATGAGCGAGTATGAGTGTTGCTACGCTCTCCGAGAAACTCTTTGGTAACGGACGAACGATGTGCGCACACGTATCTAGCGGGGTGCGCGACTCAAACATCCGCCTAACGCCAATCTTTGGGCCATACGTCTCGTGTGCCCCATAAGCATGGTCCCTAGAGAACGGTTGTTGTGGCAGATGCAGTAAAAAAGTCAAATCAGTATCCGCCTTTCGGTTACCTCGTGGATCTGGGAAAGTCAGGCAAACCCTCCGGTGCAGAAGAGGTATCCTATCTAGGACTTCCTGACACTCGTGTTTCTTATTACGACCCGTCAGGTGTGAGGGGACGATTGCCGTGGCTGGCTGCCTTTGGCTTACGACGCCGGGCAAGCAGTGGACAACGCCGCCTGTTTCCACGCCGGGTCACAACTGCGGGCAATGTAATGCCAAATGCGTGATAAAGTAAAACGCGTCGGTGATGCCTTCTGCGGACATTTCGTGCTGTGCGTAGGCAACATTGACGATTTCCGACAAGGAGGACACATCCGCCACCAAAGAGTCTCTCTCAAGAACGGCGTCGAGAGAGAAGAGCGCGTCCGAATCCCTCACATCGTTAGCCACTACGGGAGGCCTTCCGGATGCACGAAGCCCCCAAGAATCGAGGCGTAGTCGAAGGGCTTTGCGCCAACCTTTGTCGATTCTCCGCGGGTCGCCCAGCAGCGACCCATCTGGCTCGCAGAGGTGCGTCGGCACGTGGCTCGTCGAGTCATACTTCCCCTGTGCAGCAGCAGCTCCTCCGACCGATGCCGCTTCACTGGTTGGTGATCCGGGGCAGATCGTTCGGGCGAGTTTGCTCATTACTTGGGCGATATCGGCGGCTTGTGCGGCTGCGCACTGATCGCTTCCTGGCGCAGCGGTGCAGCCCAACACGTGATGGACTAATCTGTCCGCGGTGATGTTGAAGGCTGGCCGAACGACGTGGCATGCCCATTGTTCCATGTGCTTGTCGAGGCGCGGCTTGTTGTAGCTGGCCACGCGGACTGCGACCTCGCGCGACATGGGTCCGTCTCGCTGCATCGTCGAGTACACCACCCGAAGCGGCCACTCCGGTAGCGAAATGTGTGGATTCGCGATTTGGGGCACCAGCCCACGCAGACGCGTTCCGAGCACGGCGGGCAGAAGGCCGAGAAACGATCCGCCACTGCTTGCACCGAATGCGTAAATCGGCGCGGACGTCAAGTATCGGTACGCGAATCTAGTCGTCTCCCCCCGAGCGCCACGACGAGAAGAGGAATCGACGCGAAGTCGCGAAAGAGAGTGAGCATACTTGCGCGCCAACTCGTCGGGTCCAAGCGAGGCTACGCCGCTGTCATCGATGTCGGCCCCAGCAGACTTGAGCGCGAAGCGATGCTCGTCCGCAAGCCATTTCTGCATGATCGCGGTGTCACTGGCGGTGACGATGCCTTCGCGAAACAGGACGCGTAAGACTTGCGAGAGGTCGCGGTTCATCACTCGGTTTTTTCCAAGAAACGTGTTCCAACAGCCACTGTTCGCCATACTCGACACGGCGATCACGGTCAGGCCGATGCTCAAGGCCTCGGCAACGATGCGCATCTCTTCAGCGAGGGCTCTGCACTTCGGATAGACATGCGTCCATTTGCGGCCTAGCTTTCCTCGAACCGGTGACTGCGGATGTCGGGGGCAAGAAGAAGCAGCTCCTCCGGTCCTGTCCACATCTGCACGCAGGCAGAAGTCGCGTGCGTCGTGACTGCAGCCGTGAAACAATAGCATTGTACCACCACCAACAACCACGTTTCCGCGTTGATTGTGAAGGTTCGCGGCTTCCCGCACCCCGTGCCGCCCGTTGTCGGGCATCAGCGCCACGATGTCGGCGGGTGGGTCATACCTCACATACTCCACAATGCGATCATATGGCACCTTGTCGTCATCGGCGACGGCGCCCGAGGGGGCTTTCGTCGTCGTCGGAGAGTCGAGCGACACGAGGGGGTCTCCCGTCACCCACTGAATCGGGCACGGTGTCGAGGCGGCGACGGTGCGCAACACGCCGACCAGCCTAGGGTCCGTGCAGCACGCTGTTGAAGGGGCCCTTGTGGGAGGCGGAAAAGTGGTGGCGATGGCCGACGATTTGTTGGGAAATACGGCGGCGGCCCGGCGGGGCCCGTGGTCGCGCGCCTTAGCGGCGGATTGGTGGTCGCGCGTGCCGTGGTGGTGGCGTCGAAATGGTTTCGAGTGGGCATCCGGGGGAAGTGCGTCGGCAGTAATCTGTGCCGCCGCCTGCTTGATGGCGCTGTGCTCGTGTGCGGCCTTGCTGCCAAGTCTGACCGACCTCCCGCGCGCTGACAATGACGACGATGTCGAAGCTGAGTGCCACAAGTAGACGAAGAGGCCCAGCATGACAAAACATGCCACCATCGCGGTGCTTGGACGGCGCCCTGGCGAGCACGCCCCGAGCAGTGACGACGACGACGCACTTTGACACTGGGGCCCTTCTCGATAGCGGCCCATCGCAGCCGTTGAGCCACCAAGAGTCAAGCGACGGCTCATGACGGACACACAAGCGGTGGACAAATAGATCCACGGCTCAACATGTTTCAAAGTCAGCTCCCGGAAATGATGCTGCAACGTTGTCTCCAATGGAATATACATTCGTTTCCAAACAAAAAATGGTATTTTTTAGCCACAGCAGCAGTGTCAGCCGTTTCCGGTTTCCAATGTCACCCGTTGTACAAGAAAAACGAAAGTGTTGGTGTAATTCTAGTAGAGGGGAGGTGGTGGAGGGGACGACTCGGCCCCCCTGCCGTCTAGTTGTGACTGGGACTGATGCTGATGCCGAGCGAAACCCGCGGAGCTTCCGCGGATGGATCTCGCAAGGTCGTGGCGTCCGATGGCGCGATGGCAACATTTGTCGCGAGAGGAAGACCGACGGAAAAGGGTCGAGGCGCCGCCATCTGCAATTTTTCGGTCACGTGGCTCAGTGCGCCGCGCACTTGCTCAGCTAACCGCTGGATCTGTTGGTGTGATTCCAGCGCCACGTCACTGCAGCGAAACCTCGCTTGATCCATTTTGGACTGCGTTTCGCGACGCAGTGCAGACATGTCGCCGCGATTCGCAAGCAAGCCTTGCGTCAGCTGCGCACGCAAGGTACCCAATTGAGCTTCCACCTCTCCGCGCAGCTTATCCATCAGCATCGAATCGCGGCTGACTAGATATGTGTCGATGTGAGCCGCCAACGCCGAAGACAGCGCCACGGGGGACTTTTGGCTCGAGATGGCAGTGCAGTTGCGTGAGGCGTCACTGTTGGCGTCGCCGCCGTGGCCCAAGGTGGAGCGCAGCCTTTCGACGTCCGCCTTCAGGTTCGTAATGTCACCGCGACAGTGCCGCAGCTCCTGGTCCCGCGCATCGCTCAACTGCCGCACTTGCCGCTGAAGCGACGCGAATGTGGCACGCGTGACCGGCGCTGTTTGCTCGGGGGAAGCGCCATCGACCTCCTCACCAGCAGCATCATATGGCGGTGCTCCGTGACTCTCCAAGGTTGCCCCCGCACGACCCGCTCCGCTGCTCGCGCTCCAGGGTGATCCGTTGAAGAACACTCCACGACCGCCGGCCACCGCACCTCCGAGGAGCGAGGGCGGCACGACTGTGAGAGAATCCAGTGCGACGCGCCGTTTGACGGCGTCGACATCGGCGCGGCAGCGGTGCATATCGGCGTGAATCTGGCGCAGCTCGCTCGCCAGAGACCCAGAGATGGCGATGATCGCCTCTCGGAGCGTCTCAACGGTGGCAGCGAGGCCATCGAGTGACAAGGGCGAACCATCATCGGCCAACACCGAGGTCGGGTCAGCAAGGTGCTGCTGCGGGTCATGGAGTCCTCGGGTAGGGACTCGGGTGACTTGTCGTCCAACATCGTCTGTAAACCCAACCGCACGCCGCGCGGTACGTCCCGCCCCGGACGAGGAGCTTCCGCGATGCTGCGAGTCCGCCGATTGAGACGCATCGCGGCTTCTCGACGTCACCTGGACCTTTCCTGGCGGTTCATCCGCAGTACCTCGGTGCGAGCCGCCTCGGCCTCGGCGAACCCGAGTGTCGGGGGAAGACGAAGATCCGCCGATGATCTCAGTGCCGGCGGTGCCCGGGGCCGCACCGCCCTGGTGGTGGTGGTGGTGGTCGTCACCATAATAACAACCTGCACAGCCGCTCCCCGAGGCGTGCACCCCCGTGTGCGGCGCAGCACAACATGCTCGCGAAGGCGTCGCGTACTGGCTCGCATGCATCACGCAGTGCCGCATCAACATCGCAACCGACGATCTTTAGCGCTGTGTTTTTCTTTGACAAAGGGTGAGCGAAGAATAAAAAGAAAGGTACCCACCACCCCTGCTGATCGGAACGCAACTTGCTTGCTCCGGTTTTTCAATGGTGAGGTACCGTTGACAGAGAGAAATACAACTGTCACTATGTAGTCGGATTCGGCGGTGCCGGACACGCATCAGGCAGCCCGTGGATTCGGTGGCCCTCCTCGTTCCAATGCCCGGCGAGGCGAACGGCCTCTTCCGCTCGAGCATGCCAATAGGACTTGTGCATCCGTGCGAAGGCCGTCTGCAGCGCATCGTCAGTCGCCACGTTGGTATGGACCCCACCGATCCGATCGCGCAGCGTCTTGTTGTGGTCTGCCAGAGCATCCAGTCGCTCGATGGCGCAACGGAGCTCCGGTCTGGACGAACAAACGTCCCGTAGCTGTTGGATCTGACTATCCAGAGTGGATATGCGCAGACTCGTCGCGGCTGCCCCATCGTTGTCGCTTGCGGCTGCCCGAGCACCGGCCGCCTTCGGCGACGGCGGCGTTGCGGCGGAACTCCCGCAGCCGGCGCTGACGCCGGGCATCGGAAGCGGCTCCGACGTCGGCACCGCAGTGCGAGTCGCTGCGATGGCAGGAGCCGATGCGCGACCTAGCGACTCAAGCTGTGTGACCATTGCGATCATCGGCTCCAGCGAATGCATGGGGGCGAGCAGCCACGATTCGGGTGTTGGCACGTCCGAGCGGTACCGCAGCAAAGCCGGGGGGGAGGCGGATTGGTCCGCTTCCGCATTGTCGTCTCTC
>ERZ1292633.1716-Hain-H41-02um-R1-1716-length-23348-cov-7_pt1 | contig 23348 bp, 27 predicted proteins | sample MGYA00564406_ERZ1292633 | MGnify/ENA primary metagenome ERZ1292633 (study PRJEB36523, sample SAMEA6512639) | groundwater metagenome | collected 2019-01-08 | study: AquaDiva: Metagenomics assemblies of 32 groundwater samples | reverse complement strand
TAATGGGCCATGTAGGAGTCGAACCTACGACCTTGACATTAAGAGTGTCCTGCTCCGCCAATTGAGCTAATGGCCCTGATATATTCTAGAGGGAGAATTATACCAAATTATCAAAGCAGGGTAAAGGATTTTATATTATCTCCCCTTCTTCAATATCATCATTTAGGTCTTTTTTTGCATATTTAAGACTATAATTGTTTCGCTTCCCGTATAAACTCGTAAGCCAATGGCTATAAATACGCATCCCATAAACACATAGTAATCCTATGATAACTACGGCTCCGTTTAACCATCGGCTTTTTAAGAATAAAATTACCGCAGCTATCGGAGCAACAGAATGAAAGAAGAAAAACAAGAATATTGCAAACCATCCAAAAGCATTGAATATTACTAAAAATGAATACATCCAAACGGTTGCCCCGCAAATCACCGAAAGCCTTAATGAAGTTCTTGCAAGAAACGGACGAAATTTATGAATTAGCGAAAACGGCAAAACTACAATTATAAATGATGCGATAGATATTGATGTCAAAACGTAAAAAATCGGAAATAAAAATTCTAACACCTTAGCAACACCCCAAATCAATACGAAAGGAAATAATAGCAGGCAAGCTAAAATGCAAAAACTTAACAAACCACATCCTGCTCCTATTAGCTTATACTTTATATTAAACACTCACTCGCTCCGGAATTAATCTTTCTTATCTGTAATACTTTTTCTTATACTCAGCCAATTTAGCCTGCAATCCCGGTAAAAATTCCTCGTACATAAATAATTTTTTATTTTTGCGTAATAGATACTGCATAAACTCTGGCAATTTAATATTTAATACCTCTACATAATTATAACCTCTTTTTTGAATATTACCTTCCCAAATTATCCAATCATCCATTATGGAGGATATCTTAATCCCTGCCTTATCCCTGAGCGCATAAAGCGTTTCCTGAAAAACCCCGCTATCATAAAGCCTATCCATAGCAAAACGTAATTTATCTACTTTTAAAACATCTGCTTCAGACATCGCATTGCTTTTATAAGCGTGGTAGGGCGCTGTAGGCGAATACTTTACACCATACCGGGCAGCGCGCTTGCGTAAATCAGTTCCGGGCAAAACAGCCAATCTTAAAATAACCAGCTTAACAGGATGTAAATCGTAGAGCCAATCCAAAGAATCCTTTAAATCATCATAACTTTGAAAAGGCAGGGCGTCAATAAGCTGTATCTCATAAAAAAAATTAAATTTATTTAAAAGCTTGATCCCTCTATGGAATTTTTCTTTATCAAACGGCCGGTTAATTACTCTTAAGGTTTTAGGATTCGTACTCTGAATACCGATTTCAATATTTAAAGAACCGATCTTTCCTAAAGCCAACGCCAAGCGCTCATCAACAAACTCAGCCATTAATTCCAAATGTAGGCCTGAACCCTTATTATATCTCTGGAATATTTTAAGGATTTCAATTGCTCTCTGGTGGCTTGAGTTAAAGGTTGCATCCATCAGATATACTTCCCTGGGCTTTTGAGAAAGAATGAACTTTAATTCTTTTTCGATTCTTTTTAACGGAAAGCGCCTTACACAAGTAAAATTCTTATGATAATAGCAGTAACTACAGCGATACAAACAACCCCGGGTTGTTTCAAGAGGCACATCCAGGATATTCTTATGCTTAAGGTTTACCAAACCACAAAGATAGGGTGAAGGGATCAAAGCCAGCTCAACAATATTTGGCCGGTCAGAATTATGAATAATCTTTTTTGCTTCCCGAAATGAAATACCCTTTATTTGGGATAATAAAACGCCTCCCAGCTGGAAAGTTTCCACTAATTCTAAAAAAGTAGCCTCTCCTTCTCCCCGAACAACTATATCAACAGCCTTTTCTTTTAAAAGTATCTCCTCTGCGCGAGGAGTTACCTCTGGCCCGCCCAAAAATATCTTCAACTGCTTATTATTTTTCTTCAACAATCGACAAATTCTCAACGTCTTTTTTATATTCCAGAGATAACATGAAAACCCAACCAGAAAAGGCTTTTGATTTATGATTTTTTTGACAATAAGATCGGTAGGCTGGTTTTCATTAAAAACTTTTATCTTTACTTCTAAGGCAGGATCATTATTTTGAGAATATTTCATAAAATGACTCTTTAGGTAATAAAGAGCAAGTTGAAGATCTGTGCCTGTTTCTAAACAAATTGAGCTCAATAAAATTCTCATTTTATATATTCCAGTAGAAAGGGCTGAACATAAGAGTTCAGCCCTCTGGAAGAGTAAGCATATCTACCCCTAATTTTTACTTGCTATCTTTATTCAACATCATTACTGTATCATCACCTAGCATTGTAACTGGGAGTTTGCCGTCCCACTTTTTAATCCATTCTAAAGAAACAATTTGGGGGTTAACAGTTGCTTTTATTAATTCCTGCCTTCTCGATTCTCCTTCGGCTTCTAAAATAACTGCATCTTTATTTTGAGCTGCTTGCATCTTCTTATATTCAGCTGTTTTTATTTTCTGTTCTTCAATCTGCTTGGCTTCGACTACTCTATTAAATTCCGGGGTAAAATCAATATTCACCAGGTTAACGCTTTCAATTACTACAAAATATTCTTTTAATTTTATACGTAAAGCTTCTTCAATGGCATCTTTTAATTCTGCTCGTTTTACAATAATATTTTCTACAGTATATTGCGATACTAAAGATTTGGCAATTTCATTAGTGATAGGAATTATTATTTTATCAGTGTAGTCCCTGCCTACTTTGGTAAATATTTCATTTACTTTAGTATAATCAAGATGGTAGTTTATTACTGTTTTCATTCTGACAAGCTGTAAATCTTTAGAAGCACAATCTTCTGTTATATCAATCCTCTGCGTTCTAATATCAAATACATTAAGCTGTTCAATAATCGGTAATTTTAGGCTAAACCCTGACTGAACCGATTTGGTTCTTCCCGTAGCCTGATTAAATATTACACCCACCTGGCCAACCCCTATTACATAAAAACTTCCAAATAAAATTATCAGAGCTACGACAACAATAACCGCTGTAATTGCCCATCTTATTGCTAATTTAATTTTATCATTTAAATCCATTTTTCTCCTCCTCTTAATCATTTAATTATAACCAATCTCCTAATATCATATTTTATCACAAATTCCAACCATAGTATTCTTTTATAGAGCGTAGTGAATTCGTAAGCAAAAAACCTAGATAGCAGCTTAAGATAATAATTATTATAGTTAGAATTATTTTCTTTTTTTGGCTAAAACGAGGATTAAACCATACTAATGGCAACGCCAGTGGGCCCACACTTAAAAAAGCAATGACTATCCAATAAGTTTTAAAATACCACTTATTCTTTTGTGATTTATCTTCTAACATGCTTCCGCAAAACCTACATTTTATCGCTTCATCTTGAATCTCTTCTGCGCAAAACGGACATTTTTTCATTTTTCCTTCAGACGTATCATAACACTCTTCAGATATGATTTAAAATTTTTTAAAACAAAATTTTAGGGACACTTTTTAGCATATAATTTAAATTTAAAAAGTGTCCCTGTAAGAAATGCGCTTAAACCCAATGCTATTTTACATAAAGGTATATCGTAATTACGCTGACATAAGCAACTATTGCCCAGGCAATAATCGAAGATAGTATATTCAAAAAAATCTCTTTCTTAAAAATCTTCTTTATATTACATAATAACCCAACGCTTGCTAAAGTCATACCAAAAATTACCTTAAACCAAGGCTCAATGACTTTAGAATATTTATGCATTCCTGTAAAAGTAAAGATCAATGATGCCCCAAAGAAAAGCAAGGCAATAAATATCCCGTATCTTACAGCACTTTTCTTAAGTTCAGCTGACATCTTCTCTGCCGTGCCCCCCCAATTCTGTGCAAGAAACATAATAAACAAGGCAGAGGGAATAATCAAAGAAGTCCTGAAGTTTTTAATGGCCAAGGCGACTTTGACCGTCTTCTCATTATAAAGTTGCGCAGCTAATTTTACTGCTCCGGTCTGATTCAAAGTAGTCCCTGCTAACGCAGAATACTGGTCATTTGTAAGAGTGCCCATAAACTTACCCATAAGTTTAGGAATAACATAAGCGGTAGAAAAAACCGCAATTAAGCCGGTGATTACTATTGCAAGTAATGTTCCTGTTACTTCATCTTCTTTAGCATCAGCAAATGGCACATAAACAGCAGTCGCAGCTACTCCACAGATAGAATTAGCGCCTCCACTAAGAAAAGAAATTTTATTATTGGTTATTTTAAACAGATACCTATTGCAAAGATAGATCACGCTAAAATATAAAAATGCGTTAATCAGTGAAATGACAAAAATCGCTGGTTTTAATTTTATAACTTCGGCAAAATTAACCTGTGTCCCGTAAAGCAATAAACCTACGGGTATGAGTAAATCTTTACAAAGAGCTGTCCCCATCCAGAGAAATGATTTTTTACGGATGAGGTTTCCAACGATAATGCTGCCTATAAAAGCAACAAAAAAAGCATCATAAAGCGGCCCCTTATGAGATAATCTTTCACCAAGAAAAGACAACGCAAAAGCAATAAATAACCCCGGCAATATTGCTATTAACATATTTATTTTCTTCATTTACCCCTCCCTTTGGATATTAGTTTTATTATTGCAGCTTAAGATGTAGTTATAATACAAGGTCAAATTTATCCTTACCTAAAACTTCTTTTGCCGCCTCAATAAGCTTTTTCTCCAATTCAGGGTCATCCGGAGTATTATCGCTAAACCGCTCAACATCTGTATTTAACTTCATATTGAGCATTGAAATTGCCAAATTATTAAAAAAAGACCTGGCTTTTACGTGGTCTACTATTTTTTTCAACCTGCCTGCCATGCTCCCCCCCCTTCGTTATTTGCTAAAGCCTGAGCACACTAACTAAAATTTAGTTTAACACTCTAATAAATATTGTAAATCTATATTTTATATAATATTAGCGCGCCCAGCAAGAGTTGAACCTGCAACATCCAGCTTCGAAGGCTGGCGCTCTATCCAGTTGAGCTATGGGCGCATCTATATTATTTCGCACTTATCGCCTAAGATTTTTTTAATTTTTTTAAGTTTTGCGCTCTCTACAGGCAAAACACCTGGCATAGCGGTACTGCGGACAGGGGAATTAAGCTGAATTTTATCAGGATTAATCAGTTCAATTGCATCTTTTAATTTCTTTATGTAGCGCAAATCATCATTAATCCCTTTAACCAGCATCACCTCAAGCCAAATCTGGCCGCGAAATTCCTTACGTAAACTTATAAGCCCTAAGATAATAGCCTCAAGGCTTACCGCTTCAGCTGGCCGATCAATACGCAAAAAAGCTTTGGGATCTGCCGCATCTAAAGATGGAACAATCAAATCTGCGGCTTGGAGCTCCTGGCGCAACTTTGAGTCTGCCAAAAGCGAAGAATTAGTTATCACTGCCACCTGAACGGGAACAAGCTGTTTTATCTTACGGATAAATTCGCCTACTTTTATATGCAGAGTTGGCTCACCTGCTCCGGAAAGAGTGATATAATTTAATTGGGATGCTTCGGAAGGATTTTGATTAATCCAGGTATTAATTTCAATGAGGATATCTTCAAGAAACAGGTAATCTTTACGCTCAAGAGTTAAATTCGTAGTATTACCCTGTTGACAATAGATACAATCAAAACTACAAGTCTTATAAGGAGTTAAAGAAACCCCTAAGGATAAACCTAAGCGCCTGGAATGCACGGGGCCGTAAATATATTTCATTTTTCTCTAATATGAGAAACCCCCATACCAATTATTCTAATTAGATATGGGGGTAACTATGGCTTTACAGATAAAAACCGTTTATTTTATTTCAACAATATTATTTTGTGTCCCAAAGTTGTTGTAGGTAACAAGTGAATTTGTATCATTAACCCAATTTCCGTCTACGAAAAATTTGTATTCGTATCTACCCGGCTTAAGCTCAAGCTTAACAGCCCAACTGCCTTTTGCATCCTTCTTAGCAGAATCAGATTTAATATCCCAGTTGTTGAAGGTCCCGGCAACACTTACCTTCTTAGCTTTAGGTGCAAAAAGTTTGAATTCCATCTCCTTTGACCGACTACAACATGTCCTTGCCATTGTTCTCCTCCTTTGTTAACCAATGTTATAACACGAGCTCAAAAGATGTCAAGGATTTTTAACTGCTGCGATTGCCAAACCACATTTATCAGCTAAAGCTAGTGCCTTCACCTGATCAATAAAAAGCGTCTGCCCAGCCTCAATACCTAAACATACTGCTTTTGCGCGGATAAGGTTTTTTATGGTATTTAACCCTATCACCGGTATATCAAACCGCTTATCCTGCTTAGGCTTACTTACTTTTACTACCACAACTTTCCCGCGGCTTAAAGCTCCTGCCCGCCTGATAAGGTTATCTGTTCCCTCAAGCGCCTCTACTGCGACTACAGCCTTCTCCTTTACTGCTACGCTTTGGCCGATATCTAACCTTCCTAATTCTTTGGCGATATTAAAACCGAAATGAATATCTTCCCATTCTGTATCCGTAGGTTGACGCTTAGTTAGCACGCCAACTCCCGGCATATACTCTTTTAAGAAAAGCGTTGAATCAACTAAATTAAACCCAGCTGCTTTTAGTTTATCAGCAAGCGCTCCAAAAATAGAATCCGCTCGTTTATCTTTTACCTGCTTTAACAGCTCCTGAAGCTGCGGGCTTCTTATTACTTCGCGGCTAAAAAGCCTGGCTGGACTGACTTGGCCTGCCATGGCAATTTCTTTCACGCCTTCTTCCTTAAATATCGAAATCAGGCGATCAAGTTCTGACAAGTGCACCCAAAAAAACTTATCTACTTTTTTTTCTAATAACGCCAAAGTATCGCGACGAATTCCAACTGCTATTACTTTATAACCATGGCGCCGTGCGCCTTCGGCAAAAAGGAGGGGGAATTTACGATTACCGGCAATAAGCCCGATCGTTTTCATTATCTTTAAGGCAGGAACGGCTTAAACCACGCTCGGAATTACGCGCAAAATTTACAAAATAGGTTATTTCCGGCAGAGCAGGGATTTTCTGCGCCATCTCCTCCAGCGCATGTTTTAAAGACAATCCGGAATGAAAAATAATTTTATAAGCGCTTTTGAGTTCTTTTATTGTATCTCGGTTTATACCGCTTCTTCTAAGCCCTACAAGATTAAGCCCATAAACCATCGCCGGATGCCCGTCGCACATTGAATAAGGGGGGATATCTTTGACTACCTTAGAACATCCGCCGATAATAGAAAGCATGCCCACGCGCACAAACTGATGAATAGCAGCCAAGCCTCCGATTACGACTTTATCCTCTACTCTAACATGGCCAGCAAGGGTGGCGTTATTAGCAAAGATATTGCTATTGCCTACCTGACAGTCGTGTGCTACATGAGAATAGGCCATAAAAAGATTATTATTACCGATTATTGTTTTGCTGCCTTCTCCTGTGCCCGGATTAAAGGTGCAGAATTCGCGGATAATATTACCAGATCCGATCTGAAGAAAAGATTTTTCACCTTTAAATTTCAGGTCCTGCGGCTGACTACCAATCACTGCCAAGGAAAAAATCTGACAATCATTGCCAATAGAAGTATAGCCGTCTAATACGCAATGAGAACCAATCTTAACGCCTTTTCCTAAAGTCACATTATCGCCAATAACCGCATACGGAGCGATTTGCACATCGTCAGCTATTTTGGCTTTTTTAGATACTATAGCGGTTTTATGTATATTAGGCATAGATTAAAAATTAATTTTCAGAAAGCGCAAACATAAGGTCTGCTTCAGCCACAACTTTCCCGTCGACCAAAGCTACTCCGTGCACCTGTCCGGTTTTAGACTTGATTCTTCCGGCAGTAACTTCAAAAACCAGCTGGTCTCCCGGCACTACAGTTTTACGAAATTTAATATTATCTGCTGTTAAAAAAAACGCGAGTTTACCACGGTTCTCCTTAATAGAAAGCATCATCACTCCTCCAACCTGCGCCATTGCCTCGATAATCAAGACTCCGGGCATAACCGGCTTTGAAGGAAAATGCCCCTGGAAAAAGTAATCGTTTAACGTTACATTTTTTATCCCTACCACAAATTTACCTTCTTCCATATACGTGATACGGTCCACAAAAAGAAACGGCCAGCGATGCGGTAGTATTTTCATTATCATTTCTATATCCATCTGGGTGCCCATTTGCTGTCGCTGCTTCTCTAACTTTTGAATAAGTTTTAAATTTAGTGAATGGCCGCTTTTAATCGCAATAACCTGTGCCTTAATGGGCTGGCCTAACACATAAAGATCCCCGATCAGGTCAAGCATTTTATGCCGGACAAACTCATCATCAAAACGCAGTGTATTGTTAATTACCCCACTTTTTCCGACTACCAGGGTATTATTATAATTGGCGCCCAAGCCTAAACCCTGCTGCTTGAGCCCGATTGATTCATCTGCCAGGCAGAATGTGCGCGCCGAAGCTAAATCTTTCTGAAAAACTTCCGGAGAAAATGTAAGCTCCCTAAAACTTGCCTTAAGTAGTGGGTGGTCAAAACTTAAGGTATAAGAAAGTTTAAATTCCTGCGCAGGAAATACTGCGATACTTGAACCAGCCTCTTCTATAAAAACAGGTTCTCGCACAACTAAATACTGTTTTTCCTTATCCTGTTCTTTTATTCCAGCTTTAAACAACAACTCCACAAACTGTAAGCTACTCCCATCAAGGCCGGGAATTTCATCATTATTTAATTCTACGCATAAATTGTCTATACCTAATCCGGCAAGCGCTGCCATCAGATGCTCTATGGTATGGATCTCTACTCCATCTTTATTACCCAAAGAAGTACGGCGCGGAGAACGTTCCGGAGGCAAGAGATTCTCCATTACTGCCTTAATAACCGGATATGTTTTTATATCTGTACGCACAAAGTTTATTCCTGAACCAACTTCTGCAGGCTTAAAAGTCATAACGACTTCATGCGCAGTATGTAAACCAACACCTTTTACGCTGGCTTCTTTAATAATAGTTTTTTGTTTTTCAGCCATTTTTTTGCTGCTCCTTAATAGACTGCAATTCTTTTTTTAATTCTTTTACCTGCTCATAAAGCCTGGGAAGATTCTGCACACAGGCATGAATATTTTTTGCTACCTCATGAGGCTTTGCCGGATAACCGGAAACAAAAGAATTTTCCGGAATAGATTTAGTTACCCCTGCCCTGCCAGCTACAATTGTGCCGTCTCCGATATGAACATGCCCTGCCACTCCTGCTTGCCCGGCAATAGTAACATTATTACCGATTGAAGAACTACCGGATAACCCGGTAAGTGAAATAATAAAACAATTCTCACCTATAACCACATTATGGGCAATCTGAACAAGGTTATCAATCTTGGTGCCTTTACCGATGATAGTCTTATTAAAACGGGCGCGGTCAATAGTAACATTTGCGCCAATCTCAACATCATCTTCAATAAGCACTTCCCCTATCTGGGGGATACGGTGATGTTTACCATCAATTGTAACAAAACCAAAACCTTCTGAACCGATTACTACCCCGCTCTGAATCACTACGCGGCTGCCTATTTTTACATGCTCGCGTATTGATACATTCGGATATATAAGGACGTTGTTTCCTATTTCGCTATGATGCGCAATATAAGTACCCGAATAAATTATAGTATTATCACCTATTGCAACTCCATCCTCAATGACAACGTAAGGGCCGATATTAACATTTTTTCCAAGCAAAACATCTTTTCCAAAAAGCACGCTTTGATGTATACCTTTCGGGTGGCTAGTATCTTCAGGCTTAAAAAGTGAAATTGCTTTTGCAAATGCAAGCGATGGATTCTCCGTGCGGATAATCGAGACCGGCGCCTTATCTATCTGACGTGAAGTAATTACTGCTGAAGCGTTGGTTTTTTCAAGAAAAGGCAGATATTTAGGATTAGATAAAAAAGTTATATCACCAACTTGCGCTTCTTTAATTCCCGCAGCTCCGGTAATCTGGACCTTATCATTTCCTATAATCTCGCCTTCTATAAATTTGGCGATCTCTTTAAGTGTCTTTTGCATCTTTCAAACTACTTATTTAGAGCCCTTCTTCGCCGCGTCTTTTACAGGGGCCTTATTTAAAAGCTCCATGATTTTATCGCTGATATCAAGGCTTTTGTTCTGATAAACTAAAACACGATCATTAAAAACTAATGTATATGCTTCTTTTTCCGCATACTGTTTGATTACATCCTCTATATCCTTAAGGATCTCTTTCATTTTTTCATCCTGCTCTTTACGCAGGTCAGTCTGTTTTTCGCGGTCAAAATCATTTAAAGTTTTCATTTTATTTTCAAGGTCGCCTTTTTTGCTTTCTTTTTCTTTCTCACTTAAAAGGTTGATTTTATCCTGCAACTGTTTTATCTCTTCGACCTTCTTATCGCGCTCGGTATTATAGGTTTCTTCTTTTAAAGTTAAGCTTTTATCGTAATCCTTAGTTTTTGAATATTCGTTAAAAATACGGCTTAAATCAACATAGGCAAATTTTAATTCTGCTGCCTGTAATAACGAAGAGCTTAAAAAAAATGAAAAAAAACATGCTGTAGCTAAAACTAACTTCTTCATGATATCCCCCTTGTTAAAATTGGTTTATTGCGGAAAGCACACTTTCTAAAAACCGTGGCTCATGCTGAAATGAAGCCTGCCATTTCCTTTAGTTTCTTCACCAGGTTCCTTATTTAAAGGAATACCGTAATCAAGTACAACAGGCCCAAGCGGAGTTTTAATGCGCACACCAAAACCTGCCCCTGACTTAAAGCCGCCTGAACCAATATCCGACATTTTTGCCCAAACATTACCTGTATCATAAAAAAGCGCAACTTTTAAAAATTCAATCAAAGGATAAGTATATTCAAGGTTACCGATCAACAAGGATTCTCCGCCTAAAGGATCTTCGGAAACCAGATCAATCGGCCCGATCTTTCGCTCATGATAACCACGGATCGTATTAGCTCCGCCTGCAAAGAATCTTTCATATATAGGCATTGTATCGGAATCTCCGTAAGGATCTGCTAACCCTGCGCGTCCGCGGATTTCAATAACTGAACCTTTAAAAAGAGACAAATAATGCGACATATTAGAGTATAACTTTAAAAAATCTTTATCTCCTCCAAACGGCCCTCCGGCAATTTCAAACGAACCGCCCAGGACATTCCCTTTAGTCGGGTTAAATACATTATCCCTGCTGTCATAATTAAGGCCGGTTGTTAAACTGCTGATAGTATTTGTACCTTCCTCGCTTTTTAAATCTGTAGTTGAACTATCAGTAACACTTCCGATCTCAATAGTATCCATTCGATAAGTAAGATTACCTTTTAGATACTCCGATAATTCCTTACCTAAGCGTAGATCGCCTCCGGTAACATTTTCATCATAACCATAACCAACGTCCGACTCTCTATCATGCGTACGTTTGTAGGCATCAAACCCAAATGAAACCGGATAATCAAAAATCCACGGCTCGGTAAAACTCAAATCATAACTATCGCTTAATGTCCCGAATGATGCCCGTAGTTTAAGGTCCTGCCCTGCACCGGTAAAATACGGAAAATTCTTCCAATCAAAGTTTTTCTGCTCTATCTCCATAAACCCGACGAATTGATCTACACTGCTATATCCACCGCCAAAACTAAAAGCGCCGGTTTTGCTTTCTTTAACATCAACCAATAGATCTTTTTTATTCGGATCCTTCACTTGCGCATCTTCAACATCATAACTAACTTCTTCAAAATATCCTAGATTCTGCAGCCTCTCTTTACTCCTACGTAATTTTTCTCCGTCAAACCGGTCTCCGGGCTTAATACGCAGTTCACGCCTTACAACGATATCTTTAGTTTTAACATTACCGCGAATCTTAATTCTATTCACGTAGGCAATTTCGTTTTCCGTAATATTATACGTAATGTCAACGCGGTTAGTGGCAGGATTTAGTGAAGCAACTTCTTCAACCTGGGCAAAAATATATCCTTTATCAAAATATAAACTTTGGATATTTGAAATATCTTCTTTAAGCGCTTCCTGGCTGAAAACTTTACCCGGGACGCACTCTTTTAATTTTAAAAGTATCTGTGTTTTATCAATATTTTCATTTCCTTTGATCTCTATATTTCCTGCTAAATATTTCATTCCTTCTTTAATCGTAATCTCAATTGCCAAAAGATACGGCCTGCGCACATTTTCTTTTATTTCATAGGCCAGTTCCACATCTGAAAACCCATTCTTCTTGTAAAAAGCATTAAGGCGTTCTATATCCTCTTTAAAAACTTCTTCTTTAATCGAGCCGCCATTAAAAAGCCAAGCGCGCTTAGTTTTCATTAGCTTAAGCAGGCGCCGGTTAGAAAAAGATTTATTTCCCGAAATAATAATTTTTTTAATTTTTAATCTTTGGCCTTCTGTTATTTTGAATTCTACCTTGGCTTTATTCTTCTCTTTATCAAGAGAGACATCATATTCTACTTTGGCATTACCATAACCGATCTTCTCATAGGATTTTTTTACGCTTACGGCATCTTCATTAAGGCTAGGGTAATCTAAGTATTGTGTTTCCTTAGACTTAAGTTCCTCTTTTAATTTATCACTTGTCTTACGTAACCGCTTAATCCCGCTAAAAAGAATCTTTTCAATAATCGGCCTTTCTTCTACCGTAACAAGGATCTTTACTCCACCCTTATAATCTTCCTTATCAATTTTAATATCGCTAAAATATCCTAATAGATAAAGCCGCTTTAAGTCATCGCTTACCACAGACTCCTGGTAAGGAGCACCTACGCGCAGTTTCATCTTAGAAATAATTGTATTTGAACTTATGGATTTATTGCCTTTGATATCAATTGCGGTGATGTTTACAGCATCTTCTGCTTTTACAAAAGAAGGATTTAAGATTGTTACTGCATAAAGTGCAAACGCTACTAGGATTGTTTTTCGCATTGTTATAATTATATATAAAATAAGAGGATTATTCAACAAAAAAATTTATTCTGTGCGAGCAAGATTATCAAAGCGCGTAAATTCTTTTATAAACGCAAGTTTTAGCGAGCCAACAGGGCCATTGCGCTGCTTAGCAATAATCGCTTCTGCGATCCCTTGATTTTCAGAAGTCGGGTTATAATACTCTTCGCGTAAAAGTAAAACTACCACATCCGCATCCTGCTCTATCGCCCCTGATTCGCGTAAATCCGAAAGCTGCGGCCGATGATCAGTACGCAACTCAACTGCGCGCGATAACTGGCTAATAGCAATAATAGGAACGTTTAATTCACGCGCCAATGCTTTAAGCGAGCGGGAGATTTCTGAAATTTCCTGCTGACGGCTGTCTGTAGGGCCTGAACCGCGCATTAACTGCATGTAATCTAAAATTACCAGCTGGATATCATGATGCGCCTTAAGCCTTCTGGCTTTTGCGCGTAATTCCATAACAGAAACGGCCGGAGTATCATCAATAAAAATCGGGGCTTCGGAAAGTTTTCCTGCTGCTGCTGTAAGCTTTGGCCAATCTGAAGTTGCAAGATAACCAGTGCGCACCTTATGCGCATCAACTTTAGCGTGGCTGCAAAGCATCCTCTGCACAAGTTGCTCTTTAGACATTTCCAGGCTAAAGATTGCTACGGGTTTTTTTTCAACTACTCCGGCATATTCTGCAATACCAAGAGCAAGCGCGCTCTTACCCATAGAAGGCCGTCCGGCGATGACAATTAAATCAGAAAATTGCAACCCGGCAGTTTTCATATCAAAATCAATATAACCGGTAGCAACGCCAGTGACATGGCTTTTGTTATGATAAAGCCGGTCAATGGATTCAATATTAGCTTTAATAATTTCTTTAAGTTGCTGATATCCGCCGCGGGGATGAGCATCGCTTACTTCAAACATCAGCTTCTCAGCCTGATCTACTACTTCGGCGACATTACCTTCACTTCCATAAGAAAGGCTGACAATCTTTGTAGCGTTACTGATAAGGCAACGCAGAATGCTCTTTTCTTTAACAATGCTAACATAGTGGCCGATATTAGCGGCAGTAGGAACAGAATTTACTAAGCCGGCAAGATAGCTTGCGCCACCTATATCATCAAGCATCTGGCGGCTATTAAGCTCATTAGTAAGAGTTAATAAATCAACCGCCTTATTTTCGTTGTAAAGAGAACAAATTGCCTCAAAGATTTTATTATGCGAGGCTTTATAGAATGATTGGTTACTAAGAGATTCAACCGATACGCCGATGGCTTCACTGCTAATTAGCATCGAACCCAAAACCGCCATTTCAGCTTCTAGATTCTGCGGAGGAATCTTCTCAAGTAGCATCTCTGTCATTATTTTTTAACTACCCAGATTTTTAAAGTTACCTGGATTTCCGGATGCAAATTCACCGGCACTTCGTAAATCCCCAGCGTTTTAATAGGCTCTTCAAGCAGTATGGCATCCTTATCTAGATCAATGCCTTCTTCTTTAAGCGCTTGTGAAATTTCAAGGGTGTTAATCCCACCGTAAAGCTTCTCTCCCTCCTGGGCAAGCACAGGAATGGTAAGGGAAAGTTTCTGTAATCTGTCTCTTAAAGAAATAGCCTGTTGTTTTGTTTTTTCCTGAATTTCAACGCGGCGCTGCTTTTCTCTTTCTAAATTTTTGAGATTTGCAGAGGTAAGCGGAACAGCAAGGCTATTCGGAAAAAGAAAATTACGGGCATAGCCGTCTTTTACTTTCACCACTGCGCCAATTTTTCCTATTTTATCTACGTCTTGAACAAGTATAACTTCCATAATAATACCTTTCTAGTTAATACCGCGTATAAGCAAGCAGCCCTAAGAAACGCCCTTTTTTTATCGCATCTGCAAGCTTCCTTTGGTGGCGGGCACAATTACCGGAAAATCTCCGGGATATAATTTTACCCCGTTCCTTAATAAACCCCTCTAAAGGCTTGACTTCTTTATAGTCTATCAGATTGTTTGCATCGGCGCAAAAACGACAACGGCGTTTTCGCATCGGTAAACCCGATCCTTTTCTTTTTAAAGGTTTTTTCCCTAGTATTTTTCTCTTCATAAACATTAGCTCTTCTCCTCACTTTCTTCAATCCAAGCGGATTCAGTATTAGGTTCGGCTAAAGGCGCTTCGTCTGCTTCCGGTGCTGCGGCTGCCTTTTGGCCGGGGGAACCTAAAAATTGCACGCGCTCTGCGCGCACTTCTATGACATTACGTTTCTGACCAGAGGCATCTTCCCAAGAACGGGATTGCAGCCTTCCTTCCACGAATAACGGGCTTCCTTTATGTAAATACTGATTAACGGTTTCAGCCTGTTTATCCCATACTACTACAGTTATAAAACATACTTCTTCTTTGGTTTCCTGATTTCTATCTTTAAAACGGCGATTAATTGCCATTCTTAAATTTGCGACTGCGATTCCTTGCGGGGTATAGCGCAATTCCGGATCTTTAGTAAGGTTACCAATGAGTAATATTTTATTTAGGCTTGCCATCAGATTCTCCTACTTTAATGTAACTTCCTATTTTTCTTGACTAGTAATTAATACGCGCAGGATATTTTCGTTAATATGAAAAATCTGTTTCATTTTTACTATAGATTCTGCGGGAGAGGTAAAAGTTACGAGATAATAAAGCCCTTCCTGGTGTTTCTTGATCGGAAAGGTCATTTTACGTTTTTCGTTCCATACCGCGGCATTTGTAATAGTACCGCCGTTTTTGGCAATCGTATCTTTAATCTGCCCGTAGACTTCTTGTTTTTCTTCTTCGGAAATTTCGATTTTAAGAATAAACATTGCTTCGTACTTTCTAGTAATCATTACGACTCCTTCTTATTTGTAATATCCATACTTTCTTTTATCCCTTTATCAAGCCAAATTTTGATACCATCTAAAACGCGCTCAATAATTGAATCTAACTGCTTACGTTCGGAATTATCGAGCCTACTTAACACATATTCGCTTGCTTCCTGCGAATCGGGCCTTCCTATTCCTACACGCATACGCGCAAATTCATTGCCACCTAAACGCTCGATAATAGATGCTAAGCCCCGTTGGCCTCCGGATGAACCATTTACTTTAATCTTAACTCGGCCAAACTCAAGATCCATATCATCACAAACAACCAAAATATCAGCAATATTAACCCGGTATTTTTTTACTAAAGCAACTACTGATTCACCGGAAAGATTCATGTAGGTTTGCGGTAAAGCCAGGATAATTTCTTCTCCTGCCCGCTTCTTGCTGCCTACGTAGGCTCGCATCCTAAAATCTCTTTTTAAACCTATCTTGAGATCTTTGCCCAGAGCCTTAACCACCATAAACCCTAAATTGTGGCGGGTATCTTTATAAGCGCTCCCGGGGTTGCCTAGACCAATAATCAATTTCATCTTAGAAGATTATTTCTTCTCTTCTTTACCTTTACCTTCTTTACCTTCTGCTTCAGGATCCGGCTTCTTTTCTTTGATTACTTCAAGCTCTACCTTAGCTTCACCTTCTAAGGCATCCGCAGGAACTTCTTCCTTCATCGGAGCAGCCACAGTAATTACAATCGCATCCTGTTCATTGATTACTTTAATATTCCCAGGAAATTTGATATCTTTAATATGGATATTGTCTCCGAGCTTAAGACTACTGATATCTACTTCAATAGATTTTGGGATATCCGTAGGTAGACACTCCACTTCAATCTCCCAAAGAATATGCTCAAGAGATCCTCCGTCCTGCTTAACTCCGATGGATTCTCCCTTTGTGGCAATCGGAACATTAACCTTAATCGTCTTAGTTAAAGAAATCTCCTGAAAATCAAGATGCACGATATCTCCTTTTACCGGATCATGCTGGACTTCTTTAATCAGGCAAGGACGCGATTTTTTCTTTGTATCATCTTTAATTTGCAAACTGATAATTATGTTTTCCGAACGATGCTCATGAATAAGATGCAAAAAATTCCTTCGGGGAATTTTAAGCACTATGGGCTCTTTTTCCTGCCCGTAAAGAACCGCGGGAATAAAACTCTCAGTGCGTAATTTTTTTGCCGGAGCCCGGCCGATTTCCTGACGAACTTGCGCTTCTAAAAATATCTCTTCCATTTCAAACTCACTCCATTCTTTATTTTTTTAGTCAAACAGGCAACTAACGGATTCTTCTTTGTGAATCCTCTTTATCGCTTCTGCCAACAAATCCGCAACCGTTATCACCTTGATACGCGGATGCTTTTTATGATCAGGAAGCGGTATACTATCGGTAATAAAAATTTCCTCCAGCTCCTTGCATCTATCGACATTTTCCATGGCATTTCCGGAAAGTACTCCATGAGTAATTGCAGCACGCACAGTCTTAGCATTGGCTTTCTTTAATGTTACTACTGCCTCCATTAAAGAACCTCCGGTAGCTACCAGATCATCTACGATAATTGCGTTTTTATCTGTTACTTCTCCTAATATATGCATTGCTTCTGCTTTTTCAGGAGATAAACGGCGTTTATCTATAATAGCAAGCCCAGCACCTAAACGTTTGGCATAAGCGCGCGCCATCTTGATTCCACCTACATCCGGAGAAACTATTACCACGTCAGAAAGCTTTAATTTTGCTAAATGTTCCCCCAGAACCCCGATTGCAAAAAGATGATCCATAGGAATATCGAAAAATCCCTGAATTTGTCCGGCATGCAAATCCATCGTCAGAATCCTGTTTGCTCCGGCAGTAGTCAGGAGGTTAGCGACTAATTTTGCCGTAATCGGAACACGCGGCTGATCTTTCCGGTCCTGGCGCGCATAACCAAAATAAGGGATAACAGCAGTAATTCTTTGCGAAGATGCGCGCTTAAGCGCATCAATCATAATCAAGAGCTCCATCAGATTATCATTCGGCGGAGAACAGGTAGGTTGAATTATAAACACATCCTTACCGCGCACATTATCTTCTATTTTAACGCGGATCTCTCCTTCGCTGAACTTTGAAACAAGAACCCCGGAAAGTTTTATCTTTAATGATTTACAAATATTGTTGGCAAGCTCCAAATGAGCATTGCCGCTAAAAATCGCCAATTTATCCATTTGCTACCTCTTGGATTTATACATTCGCCGCTTGAAAGCGGCTCAGTATCAACCTACCGCAAACCCCGGCGTAAAGCCGGTGTAGTCTTAGGTTGATTTTTGTTAACGAGGGGCCGGGCAGGTATTCCCACCACTACTTGCCCATCTTTGACATTTTGACGGCTAGTAACTACAGAACCAGCGCCGGTTTTAGCGTATTTGCCAATTACAACCGGCGCAACCAAGATAGTATCGGAACCGATAAAAGCATTATCCTTTATCAATGTAGAATGCTTTGAAGTTCCGTCGAAATTAGCAGTAACTACGCCAGCTCCGATATTGGCCTGGCGGCCAACACGGCTGTCGCCAACATAACAAAAATGTTTGGCAATGGTACGGCTGCCAATTTTTGACCGCGCTATCTCGGTGAAGTTACCTAAAATAACTTCATCTTCAAGACGCGCTCCTTCTCTCAGATGCGCAAAAGGCCCTACAAAACAACGTTTTGCGATTATAACATCATTGTCTATGACTGTAAAGGGATAAATTACGCTATCAGGGCCGATTTTTGTACCGTAATTAATAAAAGCTGTAGCCGGATCAACAATAGAAACACCTTCGCGCATCAGTTTTTCGTTTATCCTGCGCTGCATAACAGAATTTGCCTTTGCCAGCTCAACCCGCGAATTAATCCCCATAGTTTCATCAACATCTTCAATACATACTCCCTCAATACGCTCTTCCTGGGAGGATAATATACTAATTACATCAGTCAGATAATATTCTTTCTTACGATTATTCGGCCGCACCTTAGTCAATGCTTTTATAAGTTTATCCTTATCAAAACAGATAATACCGGTATTTATCTCTTTAATCTCTTTCTGAAAATCATCGGCATCTTTTTCTTCTATAATACCAAAAATGCTGTTATATCTATCGCGTAAAATTCTCCCGTAACCGGCAGGCTTAACTAATAAAACAGTAAGAATAGTAGCTGCACAGGCATTTTCTGTATGGTATTTAATAAGTTTGCCGAGGGTTTCTTTTTTAAGTAGTGGAGTATCTGCGCATAAAACAAGCACGGTGCCTTTAAAACTTTTGAGGCCGCTCAATCCTGATTTTACCGCATCAGCCGTGCCAAGCTGTTTACGCTGTAAAACTGCTTTGATAGTTTTGGGCAAAACTTTTGCTACTTGTTCATGCTGATGGCCAAGCACACAAACCATTTCTTTTGGCTTAAGGCTTGAAACAACATCAAGTACATAATGCAGCATCGGCCTGCCGCAAATCTGGTGTAACACCTTAGGAGTAGCGGATTTCATGCGCTCACCTTTTCCGGCGGCAAGAATAATACAAGCTAGTGGATTAATTTTAGTTTTCATAATATTATCAATTTTGCCCCTCGCGTAAGCGCTCGTAAATTTTGTCGCCGTCGGTCTTCGTCCAGACGGCTCCAATATTTACTTCGCACGCTTCGGGATAATTTGCCTACATTTAAAAAAGGGCAAATTTTATTGCCCGGCAAGGATTCGGACCTTGACAGTCAGACCCAAATTCTGATGTGCTACCATTACACTACCGGGCAGAAATTTTATACTACAGAAGTTACCGTAACCCCACGTTTACGTTCCTGCTCGAATGCATCCAAAATTCGCTTCTGCAAATATTCGCGAAACCTTTGGGTTATCGGATGCGCTAAATCTTTATGCATAGCCTGAGCATTCTGCTCCGGGGGATGTTCTACCGGATTTTGCACCACAGGCAACTGCGCGCCGCATTGGTTGCAGTATTTTGATTTCAACTCATTCTTAAAACCACATTTAGGGCATGGGTGTTTGACTTTACGCGAAGGCATAGCAATAAACAAGCCGCCTGAACTTTCAATCACCTTGATATTTCTAACTACAAAGGCATTATCAAAAGTAACGGTTGCATAAGCCTTAAGCTTCTTATCAGGAGAATCCTTTAAAAATATCCTAACCTCGGTAATCTCCATATCCCCCTCCATATTTTCTTGTCAAACCCTATCAAACTGTCCGCGCCAAAAACACCCGCCAACTCGCATCCTTAGAGCGCATTTTCGCTGCTATGGACATTGCTTTATTTTTTGAGGAAACTATGCCAAATACCGTTGGCCCGCTGCCGGACATAAGAGATGCCCCTACCCCTTCCTGGCGCATCACTTCTATAATTTTACTCACTTGAGGAAAATTATTTTCTGTAACCGGCATCAGGCTATTATAGAGATACCTGCTTAAAAGCGAATAATCTTTATTCTCTAAGGCCGAAAGTAATATTCTAATATCGGTTTTCCTTTTTGTCAACGCAAAACTCTTTATATTATCCCAACTTTGGTAAATATCGGCTGTAGAAACAAAAACCCGCGGAACAACTAAAATATGCCAAAATTTCTTCCCTGTAAGTTTAGGCAACTTCTTAATTTTTTCGCCTCTACCTTGGGCATAAGCAAATGAATCCTGATAAATAAAAAATGGCACATCGCTTCCTATTTTTAATGCTAATTTTGCCAGCTCTTCTTCTTTAAGATTAATTTTCCATAAGCGGTTTAAACCGCAAAGCACAGTAGCAGCATTACTTGAGCCTCCGCCCATACCGCTGCCTACGGGAATATGTTTAATAATATTTATATCTACCCCGCATTTTAGGCAAAAATTATCTTTAATGAGTTTTGCGCTTTTGTAAGCTAGATTTTTTGTATAATCGGAGGGAAGTTCGGAAGATGTGCTAATTATTTTAATTTCACCGTCGGAACGCTTAGTAAGTTTTATCTGATCGGCAAGTGAAATTTTTTCAAAAATCGTGCGTAATTCATGATATCCATCTGGGCGCTTTCGCACTACCTCCAGATACAAATTAAGTTTAGCGTAAGATTTTAAAACTAAAGTGGGCACTTAAGCTGCTAATACTAACGCGGCGTTTTCAATATCCTGGGCTGTGAGCTTATATTCCTTCAGTAATTCTGCCGGCTCCCCAGATTGGCCAAAACGATTTTTTACGGCTATTCGCCGCACTTTTACCGGATATTTTTCTGCTACTATCTCATCTATTGCAGAGGCTAGACCTCCTACTACCGTATGCTCTTCGCAAACTACTATCCCGCGACAACTCCGGGCAGCATCAAGCACAACCTCTTCGTCTAAAGGCCGTATTGTATGCATATTAATTACTCTTGCTTTTATTCCTTTAGCAGCCAAACTTTTTGCCGCAACAATACTTTCTGCAACCATAATACCGCAAGCAATAATAGCAACATCATTACCTTCAATAAGTACCTGGGCTTTCCCTAACTTAAAGTCACCTTTATTTGCTAAAGTCTCGACCTTTGGCCTGCCCAGGCGTATATAAAAAGACCCGGGAGTTTCAGCTGCTGTCATAATCGCATCGCGGGTCTGCGGAGCATCACAAGGAACAATGATCTTCATATTAGGCAACACGCGCATAAGAGCAATATCTTCCAAGGCCTGATGGCTTGCCCCATCGGGGCCGACTGTAATCCCGGCATGGGTTGCAACGATCTTCACGCTAAAATTGCTATAGGCAATACTATTTCTTACCTGATCCCAGGCGCGTCCGGAAGCAAATATAGCAAAGGTTGAGACAAAAACGGTTTTACCGCAAGATGCCATACCCGCGGCAGTTGCCATCATATTTTGTTCCGCTACCCCGAAATTAAAAAATCTTTCCGGAAACTCTTTGGCAAAAACTCCGGTGCGGGTGGAGCATGAAAGATCAGCATCCATTACAATGATATCGGATCTCTTTTTGCCTAATTCAATAAGTGTTTGTCCGTATACGTCGCGTTGGTATAATGATTCTGCCATATTATTCTAATTCCTTAAACGCTTTCACTGCTTCTTCTTTCGTCGGAGGACGGCCGTGAAAATCTACCACATTTTCCATAAAAGAAACGCCTTTACCTTTTACGGTACGGGCAATGATAATCGTCGGTTTTCCTTTAAAATTTTTAGCTTTTTCATAAGCATCTAAGATCTGAGCCATATTATGGCCGTCAATTTCTATCGTATTCCAGCCAAATGCCTGCCATTTTGCTGCCAGGGGTTCAATGCCCATGACATCTTTAACTTTTCCGTCGATCTGAAAACCGTTATAATCAAGCATCGCGCAAAGATTATCGCATTTATAATGGCTTGAAGCCATAGCCGCTTCCCAAATATTTCCTTCCTGAATTTCACCATCTCCTAAAAGCACATACACCCGGTAATCCTTATGATCAACCTTTGCTGCTAAAGACATCCCTAAACCAACTGATAACCCCTGGCCCAAAGAACCAGAAGCCACATCTACTCCGCAAACGCGACGATCAGGATGCCCCTGGAGGGTTGAACCAAACTTACGTAAAGTCATAAGTTTTTCTTGCCCGAAATAACCGCTTTCTGCTAAAACCGCATACCATAAAGGGCAACAATGCCCCTTAGACATATGAAATCTATCCCGATCCTGCCAAAGTGGCTCTTTAGGATTATGGCGCATTACTGAAAAATAAAGCGCTGTAACTAAATCCGTAGCAGATAAGCTTCCACCGGGGTGGCCTGAACATGCTTCAGCAAGCATGCTCACAATCAAACGCCTGATTTGTTTTGCTTTTGCTTCTAACTCAATAATTTTTTTATTTTCCGCTGCCATAGTTATTTAATTTTTCTTTTACTTTTAATTGATGGCTATCAAGTTTCAGGGATTTTTTCCAGCTATCCCTTGCTTTCTGCGACTGCCCTAATACCGCATAAACATCACCAAGATGATCTAAAACTACAGGATCATTAATAATCTGGCTTGCTTTTTCAAGCATGGCTAAAGCATGTTCATATTTAGCCTGTTTATAATATAGCCAACCCATGCTATCAATATAGGCGCCATTATCCGGAGATATCTCAAGTGCCTTACGGATCATTGTCTCGGCCTGGCCTAAATTCTTATTTTCTTCGGTATAAATATACCCTAGATAGTTCAGGGCGTCGGCAAAATCGGGTTTAGAAGAAAGAGCACTTTTTAATTCTTCCTCGGCTTGCTTACGGTCTTTTTGCTCATCATAAATAGTTGCCAGGTAAAAATGCGCTTCTGCGTCTTGAGGGGCAAGCTTTAAAATCAACTGAAACGTCTTTATAGCTAAATCTATTTTTTTTTGTTTAAGATATATTAAACCGAGGCTGCGATAAACTTCAACATTTTCCGGCTCACGTTGGGAAGCAAGCTTTAATACTATCTCGTATTCTCTGTTTGCATC
>ERZ1292633.1714-Hain-H41-02um-R1-1714-length-23354-cov-6_pt1 | contig 23354 bp, 24 predicted proteins | sample MGYA00564406_ERZ1292633 | MGnify/ENA primary metagenome ERZ1292633 (study PRJEB36523, sample SAMEA6512639) | groundwater metagenome | collected 2019-01-08 | study: AquaDiva: Metagenomics assemblies of 32 groundwater samples | reverse complement strand
CGATGCGCACGAGGCTGGATTGCCGCGCAGCCAGATGGCTGCTCGCAATGACGAATTGATTCACTACGCGCAGGAGAAGCCAATGATCCGCCTTCGTCACATGTTGATAGCCACCGCCGCACTGGCTGCCCTAACCACCCCCGCCGCTGCGCAGGATACCGCCACAGCGGCAGCGGCTGGCGACACTATCGCGGCCCAAGTGCGCGCCGACATGCCGTCGCTGATGGACCTGTACCGCGAAATGCACGCCGCGCCCGAACTGTCCTATATGGAGGTGCAATCGGCGGCGCGGCTGGCGAACGAAGCACGGCGGCTGGGCTTTGAGGTGACGGAAAATGTCGGTGGGCACGGCGTCGTCGCGTTGCTGCGCAATGGCCCCGGCCCCGTGCTGATGATCCGTGCCGATATGGATGGCCTGCCGGTGACAGAGGCAACCGGATTGCCCTTTGCCAGCCGGGTGCACGTCACCACCGCCGAAGGTGTAGAGACCGGCGTCATGCACGCGTGCGGCCATGACACGCATATGGCGGCGTGGATCGGCACGGCGCGCGCGCTGGTCGCCAACCGCGCCGCATGGTCGGGCACAGTCGTGATGATCGGCCAGCCCGCCGAGGAACGCGGCGGCGGTGCCCGTGCCATGCTGAACGACGGGCTGTTCACCCGCTTTCCCCACCCCACCCATGCGCTCGCGTTCCATGATGCGGCGCAATTTCCGGCTGGCATGCTGGGCTTCACCCCCGGCTTTGCCCTAGCCAATGTCGATAGCGTCGATATATTGGTGCGCGGCGTTGGCGGGCACGGTGCCTATCCGCACACCACCCGCGATCCCGTAGTGCTGGCCAGTAACATCGTCGGCAATCTGCAAACATTGGTCAGCCGCGAAGTCGACCCACAAGATGCGGCGGTCGTTACCGTTGGCAGTTTCCACGCGGGCACCAAGCATAATATCATCGGCGAAGAGGCGCGGCTACAACTGACGGTGCGCAGTTATAGCGACGCCACCCGCACGCTGTTGCTCGATGGCATCGCCCGGATTGCGCGCGGCGAAGGGATTGCCGCTGGCGTGCCAGAGGACCGCATGCCCGTCGTCAATATCGATCGGCGGGAGTTCACACCATCGACCTATAATACGCCGGATTTCACCAACCAGTTGGCCGATTTCCTGCGTGGCCGTTTCGGCGTAGCGCGGGTGATGCAAGTGCCGCCGTCGATGGGCGGTGAGGATTTCAGCGAATATGGCCGTGCCGATTCGAACATCAAAAGCCTGATTTTCTGGGTTGGCGGCACCCCGCAAGCTGAATTTGATGCCGCACGCGCCAATGGCGGGCATTTGCCCTCGCTGCACAGCGCCTATTGGGCACCAGACGCCGAACAAGTCATCTCCACCGCGACCGAGGCGATGACCGCTATGGCGATGGAGATACTCAAACCCGCGCAGCCGTAATTACGCCTACGCTGGACCTTGCGCATAGTCGCCCCGCTTGCTAGCCGCGCGGCACAAACAATGATGCAGCGGGAGTGACCTTCGTGGCCGATCAGATCAAACGTGTGGTGCTGGCCTATTCTGGCGGACTGGACACCAGCGTCATCCTGAAATGGCTGCAAGTCACCTACGCTTGCGAAGTGGTGACATTCACCGCCGATCTGGGTCAGGGTGAGGAGCTGGAGCCCGCGCGCGCCAAGGCGGTGTTGATGGGGGTTAGGCCTGAACATATCTATATCGACGACCTCAAGGAAGAATTTGTCCGCGATTTCGTGTTCCCGATGATGCGCGCCAATGCGCGGTACGAGGGGGATTATCTGCTTGGCACCAGCATCGCCCGCCCGCTGATTTCCAAGCGTCTTGTCGAAATTGCCCGCGAAACCGGGGCCGACGCGGTGGCGCACGGCGCGACGGGCAAGGGTAATGACCAGGTTCGTTTTGAACTTAGCGCCTATGCGCTCAACCCCGATATCAAGGTGATTGCGCCGTGGCGCGAATGGGATTTGACCAGCCGCACCGCGCTCATCGCCTGGGCCGAAGCGCACCAGATTCCGGTGCCAACCGACAAGCGCGGCGAAAGCCCGTTTTCGACCGATGCCAATATGTTGCATACATCATCCGAAGGCAAAGTGCTGGAAGACCCGTGGAACGAGGTGCCTGACTATGTCTATTCGCGCACGGTGAACCCAGAGGATGCGCCGGACACCCCCGAATATATCATGATAGATTTTGAACGCGGCGACGGCATTGCGCTGAATGGCGAGGCGATGTCGCCCGCAACGCTACTGGAGGCGCTCAATCAACTAGGCCGCAAACACGGCATTGGCCGCCTTGACCTCGTTGAAAACCGCTTTGTCGGCATGAAATCGCGCGGCATGTATGAAACACCGGGCGGCGAGATTTATGCGCGCGCGCATCGCGGGATTGAGAGCATCACGCTTGATCGCGGCGCGGCGCACCTCAAAGACGAGCTAATGCCGAAATATGCCGAACTCATCTACAACGGTTTCTGGTTCAGCCCCGAACGCGAGATGCTGCAAGCCGCGATTGACCATAGCCAGACCAAGGTTGGCGGCACGGTGCGGCTGAAACTCTACAAGGGCAATGCGTCGGTGGTTGGCCGCAAATCGCCGCACAGCCTGTATAGCGAACGCCATGTGACGTTCGAAGATGATGCGGGTGCTTACGACCAAAAGGATGCGGCTGGCTTTATCAAGCTCAATGCTTTGCGGCTTAAGCTGTTGGCGAAGCAGCGTTGATGGACGCACCGCAGCGCTTTTTCTCTGACAATGCCGCTATGGTCCATCCGGCGGTGATGACCGCCATCGCTGCGGCCAATCCTGTTGATACTGCCTATGACGGCGACGCGCTGTCGGCGCAGCTAGACAGTGCATTTTCGGACCTGTTCGAAACGCGCGTGACGGCGCTGTGGGTGCCGACGGGAACGGCAGCCAACAGCATCGCCCTCGCCGCTTTTGTCCGCCCGTGGCAATCGGTGCTGTGCCACGCCGAGGCGCATATCGAGGTCGACGAATGCGGCGCGCCCGCGATGTTCACCGGCGGGGCCAAGCTGGAATTACTGGGCGGCGAGGGCGCGAGAATTACCGCAGAGGCCATTGATGCGCGGATGGCGGCGATCCGCAAGGATGTGCATCAAGTTCAGCCCGCCGCGATCAGCATTACCAATGCATCCGAATATGGGTTGGCGTGGCGCCCGCAAGAGGTGGCAGCGATTGGGGACGCGGCGCGCAGGCATGGGCTACATCTGCACATGGATGGCGCGCGCTTTGCGGGCGGTGTGGCGCATGTCGGCTGCGCCCCCGCCGATGTGACATGGCGGGCGGGCGTCGATGCGCTGTCGTTCGGCTGCGTGAAAAACGGCGGGATGAACGCTGAAGGCCTGCTGTTTTTTGGCGATGCGCCAGCGGGCGTGCATGAATTGCGTAAACGCTCTGGTCATTTACAGTCCAAAGGGCGGTTTATGGCCGCGCAACTCCTGGCGATGATACAAGACGGGCTATGGCTCGACAATGCCCGCGCGGCCAATGCGGCGGCGGCGATGATTGCACAGGCGGCGGGGACGCGATTGCTCTATCCGGTAGAAGCCAATGAGATATTTTTGCGGGTGACCCCTGATGAAGCGGCAAAGCTACGCGCGGCCGGGTTCGACTTTTACGACTGGGGCGAAGGCGCAGCGCGGCTGGTGACAAGCTGGAACCATAGTGTTGCCGATGTGCAGCCCCTTGCCGACGCGATTGCCGGGTTGTGACCGCCGCGCCTGCGCCCACGCTGCTTAGCCCGCGAATCCTCATCCCCTTCGTCATCGTCACATTAATCTGGGGATCGACGTGGATCGTTATCCGCGACCAGTTGGGCAGCGTTCCGCCAAGCTGGTCCGTGACCTATCGTTTCACTGTCGCCGCCATCGGTATGTTCGCTTTGGTGTTGGTCCGCCGCGAACCGCTGCTGCTGCGCGGGCGCGCGTGGGGCTATGCTGCACTGCTCGGCAGTCTGCAATTCGCGCTTAATTTCAACTTTGTTTATCGCGCCGAAGCCTTTGTGACGTCGGGCGTCGTCGCGGTGATATTTGCGCTGCTGATTGTGCCCAACACTATCCTTTCACGCCTGTTCCTCAAAACGCAGCTCGACCCGCGCTTTATCATTGGGAGTGCGATAGCCATTTGCGGCATTGTCGCGTTGCTGGTGCACGAAGCACAGGCCGTGCGCGGTGAGCCAGTGGCCGTGGCAATCGGCTTCGCCCTGACGGTGAGCGCGGTCATCAGCGTTTCTATGGCCAATGTCATGCAGGCGACCCGCTTTGCCCGCGCACAGTCGCCCGGCACGATATTAGCGTGGGCGATGTTATTTGGGGCGCTGGCCGACGCCGCCTTTGCTGCAGTGACGGTCGGTGCCCCCGTCATCGACATGCGCCCCGGTTATTTGGCAGGGGTTGCCTATCTGGGCATCATCGGCACCGTGCTCACCTTTCCGCTCTATTTCTCGATTATCCGCAAGGTAGGGGCAGGCCCTGCGGCGTGGACCAGTGTGCTGATCCCCATCGTTGCCATGGGGTTTTCAACAGTGCTGGAAGGTTATATCTGGTCACCGCTGTCGATATGCGGGGCGGTGCTGGCCATCGCTGGCCTCATCGTGGCACTGCGGCGGTGACGGGCACACGCATCACTGCGCTCGACGTGACGCGCGGTTTTGCGGTGATGGGGATATTGGCGATGAACATCATCGCCTTTGCCTGGCCCGAACCCGTTTATATGACGCCCATGGCAGGCGGTGGGTCCAATATCACCGATGTAACGGCGTGGGCGGTCAACTATATGTTGATCGATTCAAAGATGCGCGGGCTGTTTTCGATGCTGTTCGGCGCTTCGGCGCTGTTAGTGATGGATCGTGCAGACGCGGCTGGACGCAATATTGCCCGCACCCATATTGCGCGGATGGCGGTATTAGGGCTGTTTGGCCTCCTGCATTATTATCTGATCTGGTGGGGCGATATACTCTTCCTCTATGCCGCATGCGGCATGCTATTATTGATGCTTCGCAATTGGTCTGTGCGGGCGCTGGCAATCACGGGCGCGGTGTTGATTGCCCTACAAGCATTGTTCTACGGCTCCGCTCTGTTGGCGATACGGCTGGCGCATGATGGCGGTGCGGCGAGTGTTGCCAAGGAATATGACCGTTTCGTGGGGCAATTTACCGCTGGCTCGACGCAATTTGCCGAACAGATGCTGGTCTATCGCGGTGACTATGCGGCTATCCTATATCATCGGTTTATCGAGCATGGAACCCAACCCTTTGCCGGCGTCGCGCAATTTGGCGCTGAAACGCTCGGCCTGATGCTGATTGGCATGGCGCTGTTCAAAAGCGGCTTGCTCGGCGGGGCATGGCCGATTGGACGGCTGATGACATGGTGCGGCCGCTGCCTTGCGCTGGGCATCATTGCCAACCTCGCGCTACTGGTGTGGCAAGTCGCAACTGGCCTCGACGCATGGGTGGTCGCCACATCAACCATCGTCTGGTCGGTGCCATTCGATGTCGTGATGAGCATCGGTTATGTCGCATTATTCATGCTATTGGCACAGCGCTTTGCCGAATCGGCAATAATCGCGCGGGTCGCCGCAACAGGGCGCGCCGCCTTTACCAATTACCTCGGCACCTCTGTTGTGATGACGTCCCTATTTTATGGATATGGGCTGGGCCTGTTCGGCGAAGTCAGCCGCGCGGCCTGTTACCTGTTTGTCCTCGGCGCGTGGGCGTTGATGCTGTTGTGGTCGAAACCGTGGCTGGAGCGCTATGCCTATGGGCCAATGGAGTGGTTGTGGCGCAGCCTAGCGCGGTGGCAGTTACAACCAATCCGCAGTCACGCATAGCCTACGCGGCGACCCGCGCCGGCGGCATGAGGTTGCACCAACGGGTTGGTTTCCCCGTCAATCGCTTGCAGCATCTCGGCAAAAATTGGGCGAAGCGACACCACGCGATCAACGTAGGATTCGGGTGATTCGCGCGATTCGACACAGGCACGGCCAAACATTTCAATGTCCTCGGCCAGCTGGCCCAGCAATTCACCGCCAAATTGACGGGCTTCGCTTTTCAGCTTGTGCGCGGGAGAAATGAGGCCAGCAGAGTTGCCGCTGCGCATCGCACATTCTACCGCGTCGATGGATTTCAGCCCATCTTCAACGAAATAACCCAATATGCGCATGAGCTCCGGGCCCAATTGAGCCCGCGTCTGGGAAAATGCCGCCCAATCGACCAATGGCAATTCTTCATTTGGCATGTCTGTGCCTTACCTACCCAAATGGGCTGCAATCGGATTGGTCCCACTCATTCCTTAGCATCTACAGCGTAACCGAATGGTTAACGGGACCGCGATGGCTTGCGCGGGCCGTTGCCGCCGGGGCCAGCGGGGCGTCCACGCGGGATAGGGCGCGCACGCGCCGGGCGTTTGTCCGATGCGCCATGGTCGCTTCCCGACCCGCGTGTCGGCGCAGGGCGGCTGACTGATGCTCGGGCGGATTTACGCTCCGCATCGCCAAACGGGTTTTTAGTGCTGCGAAAGGTCAGCCGCACAGGCACAGCGCCCAATCCCAATTCGCGGCGGATGCCGTTGACAAGGAAACGGCGATAGCTTTCGGGCAGCAAATCGGTGCGCGAGCCAAAGGCGATAAAGGTCGGCGGGCGATTGCGGGCCTGGGTGATATAACGCAGCTTAATGCGCTGTCCCTTTGGCGCGGGCGGCGGATTGGCTTCTAACGCACTTTCGAACCATCGGTTAAGCTCGCCCGTCGTCACCCGCCGCGACCATTGCTCCCGCAGGTCAAACGCGGCAGCAATCAACGCATCGAGTCCCTTGCCCGTAGCGCCAGACACCGTCATCAGCGGCACACCGCGCACCTGTGCCAGCCCTTCGTCAAGCGCGATGCGGACGCCCTGATACAGCGCGCTGCTGTCTTGCGACACATCCCATTTGTTGAGCGCGATGATCAGCGCGCGCCCTTCCTCCAACACGCCATCGGCGATGCGCAGATCCTGCGCTTCGAGGCCAAGCGTCGCGTCGAGCAACAGCACCACCACTTCGGCAAAGGCGACGCTGTGCAGCGCGTCGGCGACCGACAGCTTTTCCAGCTTGTCCTGCACCTTGGCGCGTTTGCGCATTCCGGCCGTGTCAATCAACCGCACGGGGCGTATGGCCCCATCGGCAGCAGTCCAGTTCCAGTCAATCGTGATGGAATCGCGGGTAATCCCGGCCTCTGGTCCCGTAATCAGGCGTTCTTCGCCAAGGATGCGATTGACCAGCGTCGACTTGCCCGCGTTGGGCCGCCCGACAATCGCCAATTTCAATGGTGCTGCGGGATCGTCTTCGTCGATTGCATTCTCGCCATTCTCGTCGTCAAAACTGTCATCCTCCGCGCGGTCGATGAGCGGACGAAGCGCATCGAACAGATCGACAATGCCGTCGCCATGTTCAGCCGACATGCCGAGCGGTTCGCCAAGGCCCAGTTTCCACGCCTCGCTCACCCCCGAAGCCGCCTCGCGCCCCTCAGCCTTATTGGCTATAACGATGATCGGGGTGGCGCTATCGCGCAGCCAGCGGGCAATCTCTTCGTCAACGGGGGTCAGCCCCGCACGCGCATCGACCATGAATAATGCAACGTCCGCGCTGGCCACCGCCGCTTCGGTTTGTGCACGCATCCGGCCCGGCAAGCTGGCGGCGCTATCCTCCTCGAACCCGGCTGTGTCGATGATGCGAAACTCCAGCCCCAGCAAGTGGCCATCGCCCTCGCGCCGGTCACGTGTTACGCCGGGCCGGTCATCGACCAGCGCCAGTTTCTTGCCAACCAGACGGTTGAACAGGGTTGATTTTCCAACATTCGGGCGGCCAACAATGGCAACGACAGGCTGGTCTAAACGCCTCATCGCCATGCGGTGATACGGCCGCTATCATCCATGACATACAGCATGCCGCCAGCAACCAGGGGAGCAAGCCGCGTCGGTCCCGACAGAGGCGTAATAGACTGGATAGCGCCATCGGCAGGGCTTACCTGTGCCATCCGGCCATCGGTGCTGACCAACAGCAACCGCCCGCCAGCCAGTATCGGCCCTGTCCAGCGGATTGCCCCTTCGCGGTCTTCTTCGTCACGCCAGCGCGGCAATTGGCCGATCCAACGGATCTTGCCCGTCGCACGGGTGATGCAGAAAACGCGCGCATCATCGGCGACAATGAACACCCATTCGCCCGCAACCCATGGGGTTGAGATACCTGCAACATTCATTTCCCAGACGCGCTGCCCAGAGAGGAGCTCGTAAACGGCCATGCGCCCGCCCTGCCCGATGGCAAATACCTGTCCGCGATCAATCACAGGATCAGCATCAATGTCCGACAGCGTCGAAACAGCAGCGGCGGTGCGCGTCCGTGCCAAGGCATCGTTCCACAATGCCCGGCCATTTTCATAGCGGTAAGCATTGAGTTCACCCGACGAATAGCCTGCCACGATGGTCCCTTGACCCGCCGCAGGTGCCGCAACGCCAAACACGCTGCCCGGCGCAACTGATCCCGACTCTTGCCATTCAACATTGCCGTCGGATGCACGCAGCGCAAAAATCTGGTTATCCTGCCCCATCACAAACACAGTGCCAAACTCCAATGTCGGCGCGCCGCGCAATGGCCCCGATGGCCGGACGGTCCAGCGCACCGCGCCCGTCGCAGCGTCGATTGCCGCAACATCGCCAAGGCCGCTGACGGCGTAAACACCGCTTGCGTCGGCGCTAACGCCGCCGCCGAAGCGCGCGCGCTGTCCATCCCGCGCCGTATCGCCGATTTTTACCGTCCAACGCTGTGCGCCCGTTGCCGCGTCAAAAGCGTGCACCGTTGCTTCGGTGTCGATGGCAAACAAAGTGCCGCCTGTAACCACAGGGGCCGCCGCCAATCGCGCACGCGTGGTGCCACCATTGATTTGCGCCGTCCATGCCTGGGTCAGTGTCGCCGGCAATGCGACATGCCCCATATATTTGCTGGCACTGCCGCCGGGCTGACCCCAATCGGCATTGGTGAGTTCGCCCGGAAGCACGACTTCGAGACCGACAACGCTGGGGTCAACCGCCAGCGCCGTTTGACTCCCCAAAATGGGAACACGATTGCCGACCGTCGGTGTGCGCGGGCCGCCATTGCCGCGCAATAGGCCGCAGCCGCTCAATGCCAGTGCCGCAGTGGCGAGCAAAGTCGCTGCCCATTTTGCGTTGGTCCGCATATTATTCTCCGGTCTTGGTTGCTGGCATTGAGGGGGATCGCGGCGCTGCTGGTGTTGCCACGGCATCGACGCCCAGCGTCCCAGCCATTTGCACGGCGCGCGATTTCAAACTGTCCGACACGCCTGGCGTTTCCGCTATGCGTTTGAACAGCAGGCCCGCCGCGCGGTCGTTGCCACGTTTCATTTCGGCAAGCGCGGTCAATTCCGCCGCGCTGGCAAAGGCTGGGCCCGGGCTCGCCACCAGACCCCGCAGCCGGGCGATGACGGACGCGGGCGGTAGCGTATCAAATTGTATCAGCACCTGTCGCAACAAAGCGACATGGCGCAGCCCCTGTTCGATGTTGGTGTCATTGGCAACCGCACCATAACGCGCCGCCGCCGTCGCCACGTCGCCGCGTGCTGCCGCCGAATTACCCTGCACCATCAGCGCCAACGCGCGATATGTCGGGTCATCAGCGCGCGCAAGCGCGCTAACCTGATCCGACGCCGCCTTGGGGCGTTCCGCCGCCATTGCCTCCAGCGCTGTGCTGAACGTGCGGCCATTGGCACCAGCCGCGCTTTCCTGCTGGCTTTGCCAATAGAGCCATCCGGCAAAGGCCAGCAGGCCGACGACAATCAGCACCGCCAGCGGACGACCAAAATTGCGCAAGAACCGCTGCGCCGTGTCGGCACGCACGGCATCATCGACTTCGCGCATGAAGGTGTCGGGGTTATCATTACGGGGCGATAGCGCCACTGGTCGTCCTCACATTAGTTACCGCGCGGGCACGTGGAGATGGTCCTTAGCTGGGCAACGCGCAAAGGCCAAGCCTTTGCATCATCATAGCTTCATGGCTTTGGTTGATAGGTTTGATCGCTGGTCGGGAATGAACGCGACCTAACTTCGCCCGCATAGCTGGTCACCGCGTCTTCGACAAAGGCCGCCATATCAGCATAGCGTTTCACAAAGCGCGGCACCCGGTCAAACAACCCCAGCATATCTTCGCTCACCAGCACCTGCCCGTCGCACTGCGCCGATGCGCCGATACCGATGACGGGAATATCGACGCTGTGCGTCACCGCAATGGCGATGGGTTCCAGCACCCCTTCCAGCACCATGGCAAAGGCACCCGCATCGGCCACCGCTTTGGCGTCGGTGAGGATTTTTGCATGCTCCTCCTGGCTTTTCCCGCGCGCGCCATAGCCGCCCAGCGCATTCACCGCCTGCGGCGTCAGGCCGATATGCGCCATCACCGGAATGCCGCGTTCGGACAGGAAAGCGATGGTTGGAGCCATTGCCTGCCCGCCCTCAAGCTTGACCGCTGCGCAGCCGGTTTCGGCCAGTATGCGCGACGCGCTGGCAAAGGCCTGCTGCGGCGACGCCTCATAACTGCCGAACGGCATATCGACGATGACGACGCTGTGGTACGAACCGCGCACCACCGCGCCGCCGTGCGCGCACATCATGTCGAGCGTCACGCCGAGCGTCGACGGCAGACCGTAGATCACCTGCCCCAGCGAATCGCCGACCAGCAACATGTCGCAATGCGCGTCGAGCAGCTGCGCCATCCGCACCGTATAGGCGGTCAGCATCACCAGTGGCTCGACGGTTTTCCCCTCAAACTTGCGGCGCTGGATCGTGGGGACGGTCAGCCGCTTCATCGGCGAAGGTGTGGGATTCGCGCGGCTGGTCGATGTGTCGATGGTGAAAGTGGTGGACATGGGCCGATGAATAGCGAGCGAACGACACTTACGCCACCCCGTCAATGTTATTTATATTTGACTCGATGTTAAAAATATATTACATAACGTTCGAATCAATGAACATTGGAGTTCGCATCATGACGTTTAACGAAAAAATGCATTGGGTTGCTCTGGTCGGGCTGGTGCTGGCTTTTGGCTGGTATTTCGCCACCTATCCCTGGGCAATCGCCAATACCCAAGCCGGGGTCTGGGCAGCAGTGGGGATGCTGATCCCGGTCACGATCATCTTTCTGGTGCCGATGATCGCGGGGACCGTCTATTTTGCCATACGCACGCCGACGGAGGCGACCCTGAAGGCGGATGAGCGCGACAAGACAATCCATCTGCGCGGCACCCACGCGGCCTATTATCCACTGGTTTTGGGCGTCTGGGCCAATATCTTCGCGCTGATCAACGGGGTTGGATTTGGATATTCGGTCAATATCTTGATGGCGACTTTGGTAATTTGCGAACTGATCCGCGTCGGGTCACAGCTTTATTATTATCGCCGGGGGTATTGAGCCATGGCTGCGCTACCCTTCACCAATGCCATCCGCACGCTGCGATTTTTAGCGGGCGAGATGACCCAGGGCGACCTTGGCGATGCTGTCAGCGTCACCCGGCAAACCATAGCTGCGATCGAGCAAGGTAAATATTCGCCATCGCTAGAGGTCGCATTCCGCATCGCGGCGGTGTTCGACAAACCGCTGGAGGAGGTATTTATCTGGAATGATGCCACCACATCCTGAGGGTCTCCGCAACTTCCCTTGGGCAATACTGGCCGGCACGCCACGCATGTCGGCCCTTTTTGCGGTAAAGCCCTGCCTCAATGCCCGCCGCGCACCACTGCAACTGCAACACCCGGGAAATCGCTGAACAGGCCATCGACCCCTTCGGCGATGAAGGCGCGGATTTCGGCGGTCAGGTCGCCGTGGACCTGGGGTTCGGTTCCGGCGCGCAGATTGGCAGGGAGGAAATAATTCTCGGCGCGGAATGTCCATGGGTGGACAGCGAGGCCAGCGCCATGCGCCCGTGCAACCAGCCCCGTCGATGCGCCTAGGGTGGCGTCGGCACCCCGCGCAATCAGCATATCTTTGGCGGGGCCGATGCCGTCGGCATAGGTCGCAATCGCCGCCAGCCCCGCATCGTTCATCATATCGGCATAGCGCGTGTCGGGGCGGTCGGCGGGCGCGCCATCCGGCTCGACCAGCTGGATCAACCGCAATTGCGTGTGCTCGTTTAGCGCAATCAAATTGCCAACCTCAAAGCTCTGGATGAAAATCGGGTCGCTGGCGTGGGTATAGCCGTAGCGAGTGAGCAGCTCCAGCAACGCCCCCTCATGCGGCAGGCCGATGTGCGCAAAGTAACTGGGGTGTTTGGTTTCGGGATAGATGCCGATGCGGCGGCCGGTGCGTGTCTCCGCCTCTCTTACCAACTCCAATATCTCCGCAAAGGTCGGGATCATGAACTGCCCGTCATAGGCGCTGTTGGCGGCGCGCAATTGCGGCAAGCGTTCGCGTGCGCGCAAGGTGCGTAACTCGACCAGCGTAAAATCCTCGGTGAACCAGTCGCTGACCTCAACGCCATCGATAGTCTTGGTCATACGGCGGTCGGCGAACTCGGGGTGATTGGCGACGTCGGTGGTCCCAGAAATTGCATTTTCGTGCCGCGCGACCAGCACGCCATCCTTGGTCAACACCAAGTCGGGTTCGATATAATCGGCGCCCTGTTCGATGGCGAGCGTATAGGCCGCCAGCGTATGCTCGGGGCGCATCCCCGACGCACCGCGATGCGCGATGATGATCGGCGCTCGCCCGTCCAGCGTTGGGCCGTTCAAGACCTGTGCGTTGGCGTCGCTCATCCCCATCCCTCCCAATATCAATATCAAGGCCAGAAAAGCGCGTGTCATGCAAAGCGCTCCGCATAAATATCCGGCTTAAAGCCCACAAGCAGCGCACCTGCACCCGTTACAACGGGGCGTTTTATCATGCTGGGCTGCGCGAGCATAAGCGCAATGGCGCGCTTCTCGTCAAGGTTCGCCTTGTCGGCATCGGGCAGCTTTTTGAATGTGGACCCTGCGCGGTTGAGCAGCACCTCCCAGCCCACTTCGTCCGCCCAACCTTTGAGCGTGCCCGCGTCAATCCCCGCCTTTTTATAATCGTGAAAGGTGAAGGCAACAGCATGCGCGTCCAGCCACATCCGCGCCTTTTTGACCGTGTCGCAATTGGGAATGCCGTGAAGGGTGATGGTCACAGATTATCCTCCACAAGGCGAAAGCGCCATGAGCCAATGAACGGTTCCCCCTTCTTAGGCAAATGTATCATGATGCCATATGCACCATCTGGTGATTCTGAAATGTCAAACTGTGTACTCGGCTTGACGCCATAATGCCTACGCACATGTGCAGGTATCGTGAAGCGACCGTCGGAAAGCATATTTGCGGTGAAGTTCATTTCCACGTCTTAAACAATGAGATGCCACGCATTGGCACATTTTGGTTTCCGGTACCGTCTGGCTGCTTGCCAAACATGGATTTTCCCATCCTTGGAAGGATTGAGATCGCGCGAAAAAGCATGATTTGTCATGGCATCTGCGTACAGAGGTGCCGACCGAATCTCATTGACAGAGAAAATAAATCCCCATTCAATCTTACTCTTTCGCACTGGCACGACGATGTAATAATCAAAGTTCAATTCGTTGATTGCACCTACATCCGCAGCGTTGTCCTCAGTGCTTCTTGCTGCGACTTGTATACGGCGCGTTGAGCCGTCGGGGAGCGTCGCTAATAAACCCTTCTTGGCCTTTTCAGCGACAATGCCAACCGAGGCCAACTGCGCAATCACCCATTCTTTCGCTTCAACATTGATGCTCATCTTAAACTCTCCCCGGGATGAAAAAGATTTAACCTCTCACCCCCACTCATTCGCGCCCATCCACCGCCCGTTCAATGTCGGTATGCCCGAAGTCATCGCCTTTGAAGAGCAGCGGTAGCCCACGCACTTTGGCCAGCGCATAGCTGAACAGGTCGCCAAAATTGAGCTGCGCTGGATGGCCATTGCCTTTTCCGTATGTGGTGAATGCACTATGCGCCGCCTCGATCTCTGCCGCACCGGGCGGGGCGATTTCCATCCCATAGTCGCGCAGCAGATTGTCGAGAATCCGCACGAGCGCGTCACCTTCGCGGCCATGCGCCACCATCCGTGCCTCGATCACGGTTCCAGTGCTGACGACAATGCCATCAGCGGCATCAAGTGCGGCAAGAAAAAGGCTCCTTTCAGGCTCGCCCAGCAAGATTGCGATCAGTGCCGACGTATCGATAACAATCATATTGGCAGACCGTGTTCATCCCATTCCAGCGGGTCAAACGCGTCAGGGCGGGCGGGTATTTTGTCTGCCTCTGCAAGCAGCGCATCGATCCTGCGTCTGCGATCCGCGCGATCCAGAGCAGCAGCCTCAGGCAGCGCTACAAGCATCAGCTTTGGCACGCCCGCATTTTGGACGATCACCTCTTCACCGCGCAGCGCCGCAGCGCACAGTTCGGAAAACCGCGTTTTCGCTTCACCGATGTTGACGTGGATGGTCATAATGGATGGGAGAGTAGCTTGACCAAGGGGGTTGGTCAAGGTGACAGATCGGATACCTCGTGCCCCGACGATTGCTAACCGCTCATCCTCTCCCCCCTCATTCCCACTCAATCGTGCCCGGCGGTTTTGACGTATAGTCATACACCACGCGGTTGATGCCCTTGACCTCGTTGATGATACGGGTCGCGACGCGCGACAGGAATGCGCTCTCGAACGGATAAACATCCGCCGTCATCCCGTCGGTGCTGGTGACGGCGCGCAAGCCGCAGACATAGTCATAGGTGCGGTGGTCGCCCATGACGCCAACGGTGCGCACGGGCAGTAACACGGCGAAGGCCTGCCAGATTTCATCATATAATCCGGCGCTGCGTATTTCGTCGAGATAGACCGCATCCGCAGCGCGCAATATGTCGCAGCGGTCCTTGGTGACTTCGCCCGGAATGCGGATCGCTAGGCCGGGTCCGGGGAAGGGGTGCCGCCCGACAAACGCGTCATTCAGGCCAAGCTCGCGGCCCAGCACGCGCACTTCATCCTTGAACAATTCGCGCAATGGCTCGACCAATTGCATGTTCATCCGTTCGGGCAGGCCGCCGACATTATGGTGCGACTTGATCGTCACGCTCGGTCCGCCAGTGAAGCTGACGCTCTCTATCACATCGGGATAGAGCGTGCCCTGTGCCAGGAACTCCGCCCCGCCCAGCTTGGCCGCTTCCTCCTCGAACACGGCGATAAACGCCCCGCCGATGAACTTGCGCTTCGCCTCTGGGTCCGTCACCCCCGCCAACCCCGCCATGAAACGCTCCTCGGCGTCCACCACCACCAGCGGGATATGATAATGGTCGCGGAACAGCGTTTCGACCTGTTCGCGCTCGTTCATGCGCAGCAGGCCATGATCGACAAACACGCAGGTGAGTTGATCGCCGATTGCCTCGTGGATCAATATTGCAGCGACCGATGAGTCGACCCCGCCCGACAGGCCGCAAATGACACGGCCAGACCCGACCTGTGCACGGATGTCGGCAACCTTGGTGGCGCGATATTCGGCCATCGTCCAATCGCCAGCAAGGCCGCATATTTTATGGACGAAATTGGAAATGAGCTTCGCCCCGTCGGGGGTGTGGACGACTTCGGGATGGAACATGGTGGTGTAGTATCGCCGCGCCTCGTCCGCTAGAATCGCGAACGGCGCACCCGGCGATGTGCCGATAACCTCAAAGCCTGCTGGTGCCTGCGTCACGCGGTCGCCGTGGCTCATCCATACCGGATAGCTGCCGCCCACGGCCCAGAAGCCGTCGAACAGCGGGCTGGATGCCAAGATTTCAACATCGGCGCGGCCAAACTCTGCCGCATGACCGCCCTCGACCGTGCCGCCCAATTGGGTGCATAATGTTTGCTGTCCGTAACAGATGGCGAGAATGGGCAGGCCTGAATCGAAGACGCATTGCGGCGCGCGGGGCGAACCTTCGGCCATGACCGATGCCGGCCCGCCTGAGAGGATGATGCCCTTGGGCTGCATCCGCGCGAAGGCTTCTGCCGCAGAGTTGAAAGGCGCAATCTCGCTATACACGCCAGCTTCGCGGACGCGGCGGGCAATCAACTGCGTCACCTGACTTCCAAAGTCGATGATCAGGATCGAGTCTGTGGGGTGGATGCTCATGCCGAGCCGATAAAGAAGGCGGCACCAAAAGGAAACCCCGCCGAGCCACAGCCCAGCGGGGTTCCTTAGATAATTCGATTAATCAAATCCCGCGAAAATCGACATCCTCGACCCGGCCATAACGGACGGTGCAGGTGAAGCGGCCACGGTCATCATAGCGCTGGCGATCGTTGCGGTCCCAGCCACGGTTATAGCCGTCGCGCCCATAGCCGTCGCGATTGTCGTAACGATCCCGGTCACGACCACGATAATCGACCGCGACATTGCCCGCTATCTGGTATCCGCCACGGATGCGGTCGATATCGGTGATGCGGCGAACGTCGACATCGCTCCGCCGCCCGCCGCGCCGTTCAACCGCCGCAACGCAGCGTTCGATGGCTTCACGCGAACCGCCGTTACGATTCCAGTCATAGCCGTCATAATTGCGGTCACGGCCACGATTTCCATTGCCGCTCGACAGGATGGCGGCCAGTCCGCCGATGACGATTGCGCCGGCAATCACATCACCCGCGCTGATGCCATCGTGGCGGTCACGGTGACGCCCGCCATGGTTTTGGGCGCCTGCGGGGATCGCCGTCGCCAGTATGGATCCGGCGAGCAGCATAGCCATAGCTGCCCGCGCCTTGGTTGCAAGAAGGTTTGCCATTGCTCGGTTTCCTTTTCCATGGAGCCCTTGTTGATTTGGCTCCATGAAACAGGGTCTAGCGGGTCAGCATTGTCGCCAAGCTGAACCCGTCCGTTAGCGTGCGTTAATCATCTGCGCCAAGCCCCGCCTCAACATCCAGCCCGGTCCAGCGCGCGACAAAGGCATAGATGTCGGCATATTCGGCGATAATCTTGTCCACAGGCTTGCCAGAGCCATGGCCCGCACGCGTCTCGATGCGAATGAGGTGCGGGCGCGCCCCAATCGCTGCGGCTTGCAGCGCGGCAGCATATTTGAAACTGTGCCCCGGCACCACGCGGTCGTCGGTGTCCGCCGTCGTCACCATAATTGCGGGATAATCGCGCCCGGAAGCGATATTGTGATAGGGCGAATAAGCGTAAAGGTTGCGAAAATCCGCCTCGCGGTCGGGATGGCCATAATCATCGACCCAGTAACGCCCAGCGGTAAAGCGATCGAACCGCAGCATGTCCATCACGCCCACGCGCGGCAGCGCGGCGGCGAACAAATCGGGCCGTTGGTTGACCACCGCGCCGACCAGCAGCCCGCCGTTCGAACCGCCCTCAACCGCCAATTGCCCGCGCCCCGTTATCCCTTGCGCAATCAGATATTCGCCCGCAGCGATGAAATCATCAAACACATTTTGTTTGTTGAGCAGCCGCCCAGCATCGTGCCATGCCGCGCCATATTCGCTCCCTCCCCGCAAATTGGCAACGACGAACACCCCGCCCGCATCGAGCCAAGCCATCCGCGCAGGAGAGAAACTGGGCGTCTGCGCCAGCGCAAATCCACCATAGCCATAGAGCAAGGTCGGCGACCCGCTGCTGCGATCAACCCCGTGTTTCATGACGATGAACATCGGCACCCGCGTGCCATCGCGAGACGTATAAAAGCGCTGTTCGACGCTGTAATCGGCCGGATCAAACGCCACTTCGGGCCGAGCAAACACGCTCGACTGCCCGCTCGCGGTATCGAGCCGATAGATGGTCGTCGGCGTCGCATAGCTGGTAAAAGCATAGAATGTTTCGCTGTTGCCCGCATCGCCGTCAAACCCCGATGCCGTGCCGATGGTCCCCAGCGTCAACCGTGACACAGGCCGCCCCCGCAAATCGACCAGCTCCGCCTGCGAGCTGGCATCACCAAGATAGGACAGGATGATCCGGCCGCCCACCCGCTGCGCGCTTTGCAGCGTTGCCTCGCGCTCGGCGACAATTGCGACAGGCGCGATCCGCCGCACCGCATCAAGCGCCATGATCCTCCCGCGCGGCGCGCCCTTGTCGGTCAGGAAAAACAGCCGCGAGCCATCATTGCCGACCAATTCCCATTTATTCTCCAGCCCCGCCACTATCGTAATCGGCACGGCATTAGGCCGCCTTAGGTCGATCAGGTGAATCTCGTGGCGATCATCGGTTCCTTCGCTGCTGGTGACGAGCAGATAGCGGCCATCGTCGGTGACTTCGGCAATATGGTTCCATGTCGCATGATCGGGGGTTGCATAGACCAGCGCATCCTCGCTCTGCGCGCTGCCGATGCGATGGAACCAGACCGCCTGATCGGTGTTGAGCGACTGGAATGTCGCACCTGTCGCGGGCGCGGGAAAGCGCGAATAATAAAAGCCGCTGCCATCCGCTGTCCATGAAAAGCCTGAAAATTTGACCCAACGCAGTTCGTCATCGAGCATCTGCCCGCTTGCCACATCCATCACACGGACGATCCGCCAATCGGTGCCGCCGTCCTGCACCGCATAGAGTAGCCGCACCCCTTGGGGATCGGGCTCCCATTCGGCCAATGCGGTCGCGCCATCAGCAGCCCAGCCATTGGGGTCGATTAGTGCGCGCCCTTCGCCCGCCAATCCATCGCGGACAAACAGTAGCGACTGGTTTTGCTGGCCATTGTTGCGGGTATAGAAATAACGGTTACCCGCGCGCGTCGGCAGGCCGATCCGATCATAGCGATACAGCGCCGTCATCCGCGCGGCCAAGGCGCTGCGTCCCGGTAAAGTTGCCAGATAAGCACCCGTCGCCGCATTTTGCGCCGCCACCCACGCCGCCACGTCGCTGTCGGTGCGGACATCATTTTCCAGCCAGCGATAGGGGTCGGCCACATCAACGCCGAATTGCGGGTCGACCACATCAACCCGCCGCGTCATCGGATAAGCGATGGCTGCGGAGGGCGCAGGCCCATCACTGGAGGCACTCTGCGGCAAGGGCGCACTATCATCATTGGCCAGCAACATTGGCGCGGTGCTCAGTAACGCGGCGCAGAACAGCATACGGGGGACAGCAAACATTGGGGGACTCCGGAAAACATCATCATTGCGCAGAAGCTAAGCCGCGATGGTGTTAACCGCAAGCGCCAAGCATCACACCCCGCACGTCAACTGGGTGACGCCATAGTGCCGTTCGCGATCATCGGCGGCCAGCGCAGCGACGGTGCAGCCTTCCGCATGGTCGCCCGACAGCGGTACATCGCCGCCATCACTGATGACTATCCCCGCCGCGCGCAACGCCGCGATGACCACTGCCTCGCTTTCTCGGAAAATGATGCCGCTTCCTTCATAATATTGGACGACAGCGGTAATGGTGAGGCCATGAAAGCGGCGGTTCGGCACACGGACATAGGCGCTCTCGGTTTCAATTGACTCGAGATAGGCCGCCTGTTCCTTGGGTGGCATCGTGTCGGCGCGGGCATAACGCTGTTCGATAATCGCACTCGCTTGCTCAAGATAGCGGCCAATGTCCGGCCCGAAACTGGTGTCGCGGTTGCTGAACGGTATCGCGATGGGCGAACCCGGCCCGCCCGCCACCGCCAGATTGCTGTCCCTTATATAACCGCCATCCGACAGTTTGAGCCAGCGCGATGCGCCATCCGCGCCGCGCACCCAGCGCCCGCTGATCATCTCACCCTCGCGCCGTTCCCGCGCCACGGCGGTGCCGTCGGTGGAGGGGTAGTCGCGCTGCTTTGCTTCGACCGCGACCGTCATGATGACGGTTTCGGGGGAGAGGAAGGTGTCGGCATAGCTGGCCTGCCATGCGGGGCGGCCCCCAAGTGCGCTGGCATTATGCGCGGCGGCATCAGGCTCTGCTTCAACCGCCGCCATTTGCGGGCCTTGGCCGAACATCGTCCAGCCAAAATAGCCGCCGACCACCACCGCGATCAACAGCAATGGCCATAGCATGCTCTTGCGCGGCTCGGGTTCAGCAGATGCGGCCGCATCATCGGCAGAGGCCGCCGCAGCGCGCTCCAAATCCGCGAAGTCCCCGCCCGGCGTTGGGATGCGATGCTCCTCGTCTGACGGGGATAGCGGCGCTGGCATTGGCGTTGGCACGGGGTCGTCCGCCGCTTCACTACCGCCGCCAGCCAGCCCGACCCAATCACCGCTAGCCGCGTTCAGCGGCGCATCGCACGTCGCGCACACGCTTGCCGCGCCATCATTGCCATGTCCGCACTTGGCGCAAATTAACTCGCTCATCGTCCAGCCCCCATAGAGTGATTTCGAGTGAATTGGAACAATTCACGGCTCGGAAATCACAGCAAAACAAACATCTCAGGCGCGCATGTTGCTATGCTGCGACGACTTCGTCCATAGCAATCTCTTGCTGAACGCCAGATGGATTGTTGCGGGCGATGTGCGTGGTAATCCCCAACGCCTCAAAATCGCCTGCAAACTCAGCCAGCGTCAGTTCGCCCGCGCAAGGACGCGCGCCGGGCTGAGGCGCATTGCCATCGCGAAACCGCCGGATCAACGCCATCGCCGCTAATATGGGGACATAGGGGCCGCGATTGCCCGTTGCACGCAAGGTCCAGCGCGCCGAAACAGTGCTGCCCTTTGCGTCAAGCCCGCGTGCATGGATTTCCATATAACCAACATCGCTACCCCATGGCAAAAAGCGTTGCGCCGCCCACAATAAGGGGCGGGCAAACGGACGCAAGCTGTGCAACAGCCCTAGCCGCACCGGCCATGCCAGCAGCGCCAGCCCAAGGTGGAGCAAGGGCAATTCCAGCCCCGCGAAAAACTCCGCCGAGCGCGTCGGATGATAGCGTGCCACCAGCAAATCCTGATCGGGCGTGTCGCACACACTGGCCCAGCGGCGCGAGCCGTCGGGCAGCGACCAACGATGCGTCATCCCCCACCCTGGCACACCTTGCCACCGTCCTTCGCGCCAAACGCGCACAGGCTTTCCGACATAGCTGAGGATCGCCTGCACTACCGAGAGCCCGCGCGGCGCACGGTTGCCGGGGAATATGCCGACGCGCAGATCGTCTATCCTGCTCCAGCCATCGACCAATGCGTCAATCACGGCGTGCGATAAGGCGGGGACCGAACTTGCGCCAGTCAGGATCGGAACCGCTGCCGTATGCGCATCCGCAGCATATTGCCCAATGCTGGCAACGAAGGCCCGCCCATCGGCAAGGTCGATATAGGGGACACCCGCTTCGATTGCCGCACGGATAACCTTGTCGTGCGACGACTGGAACGGGCCAGCGGCATCGACCACCAGATCGGCTCCGGTTAGATCGCTAGCGGTCAATGCATCGCGGTCGAGCGGGCGGATGATGGCGTCGGGGTCTATGCTTGCCGCAAGCGCTTTCAACGCATCTTCGCGCCGTCCCGCCAAGATCAGCCGCACAGCTGGTTCGCGCGCGCAGAGTTCGGACAGGCGGCTGCCAAACACGCCGCCCGCACCGATGATGAGGATGGTGACCGGCTTCATCTCATAGATCTTGAAACAGTGCATGTTGATGCACCAACTCGCCAAACAGCGGGTGCCGCACGATGAGGTCAAAAGCGAAATGCCCAGCCCCAATGTCGCGGTGGATGACCGTGGTGCGCCCCGGGGCCATCCATTTGGGAAGGCGCAACCGCACACGCCCGATCTGCCAAAAATACTCCGCGCTGGTGAATGTCATGCCGTCTGCACATGCCTCGACGTTCAGCGCCATGCCGATGCCCATACCAACACGCTCTTCCAGCCCCGTCGGTCCTGTAAAGGCCTTGGCGCTGTGGATGACTTGCGGCAATCCGTGTGCGCTGGCGTAAAGCCGCGACCAGCATTGCCCACCCGTCTTGGTATCTTCGCTCACGCAGACTAGCGCTGCGCCACCGCGCTCGGACCTCAGCGGCAATGGCGCACCCATTGGCCTTAGGCATTGCGCGAGCAGCCAGCCCATTCGGCTCAGGCGCGTTTCGACGACAGCGCCGCGATATAATGCCACCGCATTTGGGCCGAGCCGTTTGGAAAAGCGCGCCTGCACGGCGGCCGGCAACCGCGCCCATGCCGCCTCGCCCAGCAACAGGCGAAAGCGCAAGTCGGTGGCACTCTCCCCACTCGGGCGGCTGGTGGCAAGGTTTTGTGGTCCTTCTCCTACCTCCCGTTCCGCTATTTGATAGCGCACCATTGGACTATTCCTTCCGCTTTCCCGTCAATCCCGCCAGCTTGGTCACACCCGTTCCCATTTTGATCAGCGCCATCAGCACCGGCGTCGGCACATGCAACATCTGGTCGTGCCACGACGCCATTGTGGTGACAAAGGCGAGCATTGCATCGAGCCGCGCACGCGCACCCTCGCTGATCGTCGTATCACCATCGGCCATCGCGCTGCATTGTTTCAGCGCCGCTTCGGCCGGGTCAATTTCGCGCGCCTTGCGCCCGGCGGCGATGCGCGTCACCATCACCCAAATATCCTGTTCGGCAGCAAAATGTTCGCGCCGATCGCCCATCAATGGCACCCGCCGGATCAGTTTCCAGTCGAGCAATTCGCGCAAACTGGTCGAAACATTCGACCGCGCCATCGCCAGCCGAACCGCGATCACCTCGGCGGTCAACGGGGTGTCGGAGAGGTAGAGGAGTGCGTGGATTTGCGCGACCGAACGGCTAACGCCCCATTGCTTGCCCAACTCGCCCCATTGCAGCACAAACTCCGCCACGGCGGGCGGCATAGCTTCGATTCTTTCTTCTATTTCTGTCATTACAGAAATATCTATCATATAAGAATATTTGTCAAGGCCGCAATTGTAATGCTCGTAAATCACAGCGCTTTCCTACAGACTCTGCGCTATGGTAAAAGGGGCGCATGATGTTGCTTATTGCCCTCAGCCAAGCCCGTATCTGCGCGGCGATGCCCCGTCCAAATCACGCGTTCCTATCCACACGGCTCGTCGCAATCTTCTCTGCTGTTTGCGCGACCATTGCGACCTTATCGCGGCATCCATCCGCGCTGGCTTGCCAGTGGGAAAGGGCAACAAAAAACCCTCTCCCCCTTGCGAGAGAAGGGATTTCTCTTCTCCGTGTCTCCGCGTGAAATATCTTCTTCGTCATTGCGAGAAGGGCGTTGACCCGACGCGGCAATCCAGCCTATTGCACTGCCTCTGGATTGCTTCGCTCTGCTCGCAATGACGAGAAAGAAAGCGAGGTGTGTATCGTTGATACCACACCTCTGTAACCCGCAGGCGGCCGTTGTTTCCCCCGCGCGTTGTATCAAC
>ERZ1292633.1712-Hain-H41-02um-R1-1712-length-23359-cov-9_pt1 | contig 23359 bp, 21 predicted proteins | sample MGYA00564406_ERZ1292633 | MGnify/ENA primary metagenome ERZ1292633 (study PRJEB36523, sample SAMEA6512639) | groundwater metagenome | collected 2019-01-08 | study: AquaDiva: Metagenomics assemblies of 32 groundwater samples | reverse complement strand
AACAAACGGTTCAGATCGTGGCTCGCTTCGCTCGCACGATCTAACCTTATTCGTTATGCCTGATGGAAATGGAGACGCTTTTGAAACAAACCGGAACGTCAAACATGAACAGCCTGCGCCACCAGTTTTACGCCCAGCGCTGTGCAGACGCGGCTGATCGTATCGAATCGCGGCTGCGCATCAGGGCGCAGCGCTCTGTACAGCGCCTCGCGGGTAATACCCGACGCCTTGGCAATCTCGCTCATGCCGCGCGCACGGGCAATACTGCCGAGCGCACCCGCCAACGCAGCAGGGTCGTTTTCTTCCAGAACAACCGTCAGGTATTCGGCCATTGCCTGCTCGCTGTCGAGATGCTCGGCAATGTCGAATTCAGGCAGATCGGCAATGCGGATTTTCTTGGTCATGGCTCACTCCTCAATGGTCGCCGCAAGCTTCACGGCCTTGGCAATATCGGCGGACTGCGACGATTTGTCACCGCCACCCAGCATCACAATCAGCACCGAGCCACGCTTAACGTAATACATGCGCCAGCCCGGCCCGAAATGCTCCCGCATCTCGAACACCCCATCTCCGACGGGCTTCACGTCCCCAAGCTTGCCGTTTTGCGCTTTTTCCAGGCGGCGAGCAAGGCGGCGATGCGTCAGCCCATCCTTGAGGCTGAACAGCCAAACCTTAAATTCATCGGTGTATTTGATCGAGAACACAATTCAACTGTAACCAAACGGTTACAGATTGTCAACCCCGCTGGCCTGTACACAGGCGGGCATAACGATTAGTTGAGCGACGCCGCGACGAAGCGGTGTGTGGTGAGGAAGAAGCGGACATGTCGCGGTGTCGCTCGAACGCCCAGTTGGACTAGCCCTGCGGGGCTAGCACGGTCAGGTTACGCTCAACCCATTGTTTCCTCAACCAGGGTGAACGGGATAGGCACCTGCACACTCACACGATATAGGCACCGCTGGGGTCGCCGCGCATTGCTCAGCGCTGCGCCAAGTTCCATCGTGCCCTTGTAACGTGGGAAAGAGAGTTCTTCCTGACTCGATTCGCCGCCGCCAGCGTGGTGACTGAGTGTTCGCAGTTGGCCGAACCTTGTCTATCGCTCCTCCCACAAACCTGCCGTTCGAACACCGCGATGATGACTTGCGGTCAATCAAGCCGATTGATTCCCTGCCAGTGCCCAGCCTGACAATCGTCGGGGACGCGTTAACTCAGCGGCACCTTGAGCAGCCAGGAGTTCTCACTTTTGCCCTGGTCGAGGAGTCAAGCGAGGTTTGAATTTTTCACGCTATCCGATTGATATGACGTATCGTCAGAGTCCGCTTCTGTCCGCCCCGGGTCACGACCTGCGTTTGCCGATCGATTCGCCAATCACTCGCGAGAATGCTATTAGGCCCTGCGCAGCAAGTGTTTCGACGCACTCTCTGCTTGTCTTGGGCGGATTGCGCAGGTTGTCGCGCATCCGAAAAAAGAGCAGCCGCAACTTCTTCGGGTGATTTTGCCAATAGGCGGCACGGGATAAAGGACGCAGGCATCGAGCACGACGACCGGCGGCTTTCCCATCCGCGCCGTCAATAGCCGAGGCGATGCTTTTGCGAGAGATCCGCAAGCGCGCCGAGCGCTGATTCACGCTTTGCGTCGCGCCCGCGTTTATAGCTAAGCACCGCTTTATCGCGCGCCTGCGTTCGAGCGTAATCGGCTGATTGCAGCCGGCCTGAGCTGAATTTGAGACAATTGCTCCATCGAGCAGTCGGAGGTTGAACATGGGCGCAGGCAAGTTCATGACCTGGCGGGTCGGCGGCGTGAACATCACGCGCGTGGCCGAGTTGGGCGGCGCGCCGTTTCCGAGCACCTTCATGTTTCCCGAGGCAACGCCGGAACTGGTGCGGCGCCACGCCTGGCTCAGGCCGCATTTCGCGCACGAGGACGGCCGCCTGTTCGGATCGATCCACAGCTTCGTCATCGAGTCGGGCAAGCGGCGCATCATCGTCGATACCTGCGTCGGCAACGACAAGGCGCGCGCTATCCAGGCGTGGAATCTGCTGCAGGGGCCGTTCCTCGACGATCTCGCGCAGGCCGGATACCCCGCGGAAACGATCGACACCGTGCTCTGCACCCACCTGCATGTCGATCACGTGGGCTGGAACACGCGCCTCGTGAACGGCAAATGGGTGCCGACCTTTCCGAATGCGCGCTATCTCTTCGGGCGCAAGGAATGGGAGCACTGGTCCTCGAAGGAAGCCGAGCACCGCGACGGCGACGTCATGGGCGATTCGGTGCGGCCCGTCATCGATGCCGGCCTGGCCGAACTCGTCGACATGCATCACGCGCTGACCCCCGAGGTCCGGCTGGAACCGACGCCGGGGCACACGCCGGGCCATGTCAGCGTGCGCATATCGTCGCGCGGCGAAGAAGCGGTCATCACCGGCGATCTGATGCACCATCCGCTGCAGTGTGCCGAACCGCATCTCGCCAACAACTTCGACGTGGATGTTGCCGCGGCACGGCGCACGCGGCGGGATTTTCTTGCGCGCTATTCGAACAAACCGGTGCTGGTTCTCGGCACGCACTTCGCGCCGCCCACCGGCGGCTGGGTCGTCGATGCGGAGCAGGCCTGGCGCTTTGAGCTCACGCCGCCTACGGATGCCGGCAGGCCTTAGATCGTAGCGGCAGCGGGCGGCGACAGCAATTCGCGCTGTTGATCAAGGGCCGCAGCAGGGTCAGGTCGACGTCGCCACTGTTCACGAGCGGGCCCTTTCATTGCCATCCACCACATTAATTTGACAAATGCGGCAGGTGGCGCCTAACCTGCACGCGCACGACACCCTCATCAGCACGACACCATCATCAGCACGACACCATCATCATTTGGGAGAAAGCCAGAATGGAATCTTTGCGCAAAGCGGCGCTTGCCGCCCTCGCCGTAGCCCTGCTCGCGCCCGTCGCGGCGAACGCCCAGGAAGTCACGCTCAGAACGGTCAGCGCCTTCGCCGAAAACAGCATTTACGTCGTTCGGCTGCAGAAATGGATCCAGAAGGTGAACGCCGAGGGCAAGGGCACGCTGCAGATCAACTTCATCGGCGGACCCAAGGCCATCCCGACGTTCGAAGTCGGCAACGCGGTGAAGACCGGCGTGGTCGACATGGCCATGTCGACCGGCGCCTTCTACACCAACCTGATGCCAGAGGCCGACGCGCTCAAGCTGGCCCAGCTGTCGATCGCCGAGCAGCGCAAGAACGGCGCCTTCGAACTGATCAACGAGATCTGGAACAAAAAGGCGAACATGTACTACCTCGGGCGCCCGATCGAGTTCCAGCCGTTCCACCTCTACCTCAACAAGAAGATCGACAAACCCGATCTCACCGGTCTCAAGATCCGCGTCACACCCGTATACCGCGACTTCTTCATGTCCCTGGGTGCGAACGTGGTGACCACCGCGCCGGGTGAGGTCTACACGGCGCTGGAGCGCGGCGTGGTGGACGGCTACGGCTGGCCCATCGGCGGCATCTTCGACCTCAACTGGCACGAGAAAACGAAGTTCCGCGTCGACCCCGGTTTTTACATGGCCGAGGTATCGCTGGTGATGAACCTCGATTCGTGGAAGAAACTTGCGCCCAAGCAGCGCGAATTCCTGCAGAATCAGGTACTCGCCTTCGAAGCCGAAAACGACTTCTGGATACGCAACAGCGAAGAGGAGACCAAGCGCCAGGCCGCGGCCGGGATCCAGACCATCAAGTTCGACGCCGCGACCTCCAAGCAGTATTTCGACAAGGCCTACGAGGTGGGCTGGGCGTCCGCGATAAAGGCGAGCCCGGAATACGGCGCCAGAATGAAACAGATGCTCTCCAAGTAATCCGGGCCCGCACTGGTCAATCGATCGCGCCAGGCTCTGCTGCCCGGCGCGGCGTTTCTGAATCCATATGGAACGACTCTCGGAGCTCTACGGCAGGCTGCTCGCGGGCCTTGCGCTCGCGGCCTGTATGCTGCTGTTCCTGATGATGCTGATGATCTGCGCCGACGTACTGCTGCGCAACGTCGTGCTCATCCCAGGCATGCGGGGCCTCGCATGGAGCAACGAAGTATCGGAGAGCATGCTCTACCTCATCACCATGCTCACGGCGCCCTGGATCCTGCGGCGCGGCCAGCACATCCGCGTCGATATCGTGCTGGTTGCAATACCGAGGAAGACCGCCTGGTACTGCGAATGGGTGGCCGATGCGCTCGCCCTGGCGTGCAGCGTCGTATTGATGGCCTACTCCTTGCGCGCCGCGGTCGCGAGCTACAAGGCAGGCTCCATGGCAATCAAGACGCTGATCACGCCGGAATGGTGGACGCTCGCCCCGCTGCCGGTTGCCTTTGCCCTGCTCGCAATCGAGGTGCTGTTCCGCATGCAGCGGCTGTACGCCGGCGAGCGCGGGCCGCGCGACGACGCGGTCTCGGCCGGATAGGGCGCCCGGGCATGACTTGGTCCATGTCCTGGCAGGGAGCGGCCTGGCTGATGCTCGGCGGCTCGACCGTGCTGATATTCCTCGGGCTGCCGGTCGCATTCTCGTTCCTCGTCATCAACATCATCGGCGCGTGGCTGTTCCTCGGCGGCGAGCCTGGACTGGTGCAACTTGCGCGCAACAGCGTCGCCTCGGTAGCGAGTTTCGCGCTCACGCCCATACCGCTGTTCGTGCTCATGGGAGAGGTGCTGTTCCACACCGGCCTTGCGGTCAAGGTGATCGACGGCGTCGAGCGCCTGATCCGCAACGTGCCCGGGCGCCTGGCTGTGGTGGCCGTCGTGGCCGGCACCGTGTTCTCCGCGATTTCCGGCTCCACCATCGCCACCACCGCCATGCTGGGCAGCCTGATGCTTCCGGTAATGCTCGCGCGCGGCTATCACCCGGTGATGGCCACGGGACCGATCATGGCGATCGGCGCGGTGGACATGCTGATTCCGCCCTCGGCGCTCACCGTGCTCCTGGGCAGCCTGTCCGGCATCTCGATCTCCAAACTCCTCATCGGCGGCGTGATGCCCGGGCTGCTGCTGTCGGCGGCCTTCATCGCCTACATCGTCGTGCGCGTGAAGCTCAAGCCCGAACTCGCCCCGGCATCCGCATTTCAGGAATACCACGGCTGGGAGAAGCTGCGGCCGTTCTTCCAGTACGTGCTGCCGCTGGTATCCATTTTCGTCATCGTGGTCGCCTCGATGTCGGCCGGTTGGGCGACCCCTACCGAGTCCGCGGCGATCGGCGCGCTCGCGACCGTCGCGCTTGCGCTCGCCTACCGGGCGCTGACGATCGAAAACCTGCTGCAGGCGCTGCACGGCACCGCGAGCATCTCCGGCATGATCCTGTTCATCATCGTCGGCGCGACCACGTTCTCGCAGATTCTGTCCTTCTCCGGCGCATCGAACGGGCTGGTGGAGTTGATTACCGGGCAGGGTTTGCCGCCGCTCGCCGTCATCGCCGGCATGATGCTGATTTTGATTTTCCTCGGCGTGTTCGTCGATCAGGTGAGTATGATGATGATCACGCTGCCGATTTTCATGCCGCTGGTGCAGCGATTCGGCATCGACCAGGTGTGGTTCGGCGTGATGTTCCTGATCTGCATGCAGATGGGGCTGCTGTTGCCGCCGCACGGGATGCTGCTGATGACCATGAAGGGCGTGGCACCAGCCGAGGTCACCATGGGACACATATTCCGCGCAGTGACGCCGTTCGTGGTGATGAGTGTTCTGATGCTGGTGCTGGTGTTTTTCGTCCCGGCGGTGGCCGTTTGGCTGCCGCAAATGCTGGGCTGAAGTTGGGAGGAACAAGGGGGTCCGGGTGGGAAGGGAAGGGTCCCACCCCTTCCCTGGCCCCCTTGTTTATCCCCCAATTCAGAGAAAGCTCTGATTGCATCAGGGACGCAATCAGAGCTTTCCAAGTTTGATATTGGAGGACTGAGGGGCTGCGGTACGCTGCGGACTGGCCTTCATTCCCGAGGAGGACGTATGGAGCGGTCATTCGAAGCCGAGGTCGAGCAACTCAAGCTCGGCGCCGGCCGGACATTCCATGGCGAGGGTATCCTCGCGGTGACCAAGGCGCTGCTGCAGTCGGGCGTGTCCTATGTCGGCGGCTACCAGGGCGCGCCGGTATCGCACATGATGGACGTGCTCAACGATGCGCGCGACATCATGGACGAGCTGGGCGTCCACATCGAGACCAACGCGTCCGAAGCCGCTGCAGCGGCGATGCTGGGCGCCTCGATCAACTATCCGATGCGCGGCGCGGTGACCTGGAAATCGACCGTCGGCACCAATGTCGCCTCGGACGCGCTGTCCAACCTCGCCTCGGCGGGAGTCAAGGGCGGCACGCTCATTGTCATCGGCGAGGACTACGGCGAGGGCGCCTCGATCATCCAGGAGCGTTCCCACGCCTTTGCCATGAAGTCGCAGATCTGGCTGCTCGACCCGCGGCCCGATCTTCCGACCATCGTGCACATGGTCGAGAAGGGATTCGAGCTCTCCGAGGCATCCAGCACGCCGGTATTCCTGGAGCTGCGCATCCGCGCCTGCCACCTGCACGGCAGCTTCGAAACCAAGGACAACAAGTCACCGCTCGTCTCGCGCAGGCACCTGCTGGAAAACCCCGACTTCGACTTCGGCCGCATCTGCCTGCCGCCGGCGACCTACGCCCAGGAAAAGCACAAGATCGACGTGCGCTGGCCGGCCGCGGTGAAGTTCATACGCGAACACAGGCTGAACGAATTGTTCGCGGGGCAACATGGCGACGCCGGCATCATCTGCCAGGGCGGCCTGTACAACGCGACCATCCGCGCGCTGCAGCAGCTCGGGCTGTCGGACAGCTTCGGCGCGACCAAGATTCCCATCTACTGCCTCAACGTCACCTATCCGCTGGTTCCCGAGGAGGTCGTTCAGTTCTGCGCCGGAAAGCGCGCGGTGCTCATCGTCGAGGAAGGGCAGCCCGCCTACATCGAGGATGCGGTGCTCGCCTTGCTGCGCCGTGAGGAAGTCGTTGGCGCCAAGGTCCACGGCAAGGACGTGCTGCCCCTTGCCGGGGAATACACAAACGAGGTAGTGCTGACCGGTGTCGCGCGTTTCGTTGAAACTTCCGCGCCGCGGGGGCTCGACACGGCCACCATCCCGAAGATCCGCGAGCGCCTTGCCGCGGCGAAGAACACGGCCGCGGAGCTGCTCGGTGCGGCGATTCCTCCGCGGCAGCCCGGGTTCTGCGTGGGTTGTCCGGAGCGGCCGGTGTTTTCGGCGATGAAACTCATCGAGCGTGACACGGGTGCGTTCCACATTTCGGCCGACATCGGCTGCCACACTTTCTCCACGCTGCCGCCGTTCAGCATCGGCAACACCGTGCTCGGTTACGGCCTCGGGCTCGCATCGAACGCGGCGGTGGATTCGATATTCGGGAGGCGCACCGTCACCATCATGGGCGACGGCGGCTTCTGGCACAACGGTCTTACATCGGGCGTGGCGAACGCCGTGTTCAACATGAACGACGGCATCCTGCTGATCATGAAGAACGGTTACACCTCGGCCACCGGGACGCAGAACATCCCTTCCTCGCCCCACCAGACCGAGTACAAGTCCGCGGACATGGGCATCGAGAGGACGCTCTCGGGCCTCGGCGTGAAGTGGATGAAGACCGTCCACAACTACCGCGTCTCCGAGATGGCGAAGGCCCTGAAGGATGCGATGACCAGCCCCTTCGAGGGACTGAAGGTGATCATCGCCGAGGGCGAATGCCAGCTCGAGCGCCAGCGCCGGGTCCGCCCGCAAAACGCCGAGCGGCTCAGGCGCGGCCAGCGCGTCGTGCGCGAGCGCTTCGGCGTGGACCCGGACACCTGCACCGGCGACCATTCCTGCATACGCCTGTCCGGTTGCCCGTCGCTCACCGTAAAACCCTCGGGAGACCCGCTCAAGCTGGACCCGGTGGCGCGTGTGAATAACGACTGCGTCGGCTGCGGGCTGTGCGGCGAGGTGGCGCACGCGGCGATCCTGTGCCCGTCGTTCTACCGCGCGGAGATCGTCCAGAATCCGAGCGCATGGGAGCGTTTTCTGCACGGCGTGCGCCGGACCGTCATCGCCTGGCTGCAGCCGGCGACTGAAAAGACTGCTGCATGAACACGCTTCCGGAACGGCCGATCACCATACTCATCGCAGCGCTGGGCGGCGAAGGCGGCGGTGTGCTCGCCGATTGGATCATCGCAGCCGCGGCGTCACAAGACTACCCGGTGCAGAGTACCTCGATCCCCGGCGTGGCGCAGCGCACGGGCGCCACCACCTACTACGTCGAGGTGTTTCCGGCGCACCTCGCAGCGCTCGGCGACCGGCGCCCGGTGATGACGCTCACCCCGGCGCCCGGCGATGTCGATGTGATGGTCTCCTCCGAGCTGCTCGAGACCGGGCGCGCCATGCTGAACGGCTTTGTCACGCCGGAGCGCACGACGCTCATCGCCTCGACGCACCGCATCTATACCGTGACCGAGAAAATGCACATGGGCGACGGCCGCTTCGACAGCGAACGCATCCTCAAGGCGGCGCAGACGATGGCCAGGCGCGCCATCCTGTTCGACATGCAGGACCTCGCAGCCCGCTCCGGCACCATGATCAGCGCGGTGCTGTTCGGCGCGCTGGCCGGTTCGGGCGTGCTGCCCATGCCGCGCGCCGCGTGCGAGGAAGCGATCCGCAAGGGCGGCCGCGGCGCCGAGGCGAGCCTCAAGGGCTTCGGGCTCGGCTATTCCCATGCCCGTGGCGAGGCGCAGCCGGCGGGTCCCGAAGAGGTGAAACGCTGGCGTGTCGTGCCCTCCGAGCGCGTGCGCAACACCTTTCCCGGCGAGACGCACAAAATCCTGGAAGAGGGCGTTTCCCGCATGGCCGATTTTCAGGACCGCGATTACGCCAACCTCTACCTCGACCGGCTCGATCCGATCGCAAAGCTCGACTGCGATCAGGGAGGCGGCGCCAGCGGATATAGGCTCACCAGCGAAACGGGGCGCTTCCTTGCCCTGTGGATGAGCTATGAGGACCTGATCCGTGTCGCCGACCTGAAGTCGCGCCGCAGCCGTTTCGAGCGCGTGCGCGCCGAAGTGCAGGCCAAGCCGCACGAGCCGGTTCACATCATCGAGTACCTCAAGCCGGGCGTCGAGGAAGCCGCGGCCATGCTGCCGCCGTTTCTCTCAAAACGGCTGCTCGCCTGGACCGGGAAGCGCGGGCTCACGTACAAACTCAATGTCGGGATTTACGTCAAAAGCACTGGCGTGATCGGGTTTCTGATGCTGCGGACGCTCGCGGCGCTGCGGCCGTTGCGCCGCATGACCGCGCGCTACGCGGAGGAGCGGGCACTCATCGAGCGCTGGCTGCGCGCGGTCAGCGATGCCGCCAGACGCGACCTCACCCTCGCGCTGGAGATCGCGCTCTGCGGGCGGATTATCAAGGGCTATGGCGAAACGCACCGGCGCGCCAAGGCGAGCTTCCTGCGGATCCTCGACACTCTCGTCGATGGCAGTGCGCTGCAGGACGACCGCGCACGCGCACCGCTTGACGACCGCGCTCGCGCGGTGGCGATCAGCAAGGCGCGCGATGCCGCGCTCGCCGATGCGGAAGGCCGGGGTCTGGAGAATTCGCTTGCGACCCACGGCATCACCCCGATGCCCCCGCAGCCCAAGCCGATCCAGTTCATGCGCCGCCCCGCGAAAAACCGCAAGGCCGCCTGAGAATCAGCTTGAACATGAGCGGACACATCCCCTCATGCGCCTCTAAGCCAGGCCGTTGCGAAGTAATCCGCAATGGCTTCTAAGGAGAAATCATGGGAGCAGAACCATCCACCACGCCGTCTGGCGCATTCGAACGCCTGCTGCAGGACCGCTATAGCTGCCGCGCCTTCCTGCCGCGTCAGGTCGACACGGCCACCATCACGCGGATGCTGGAGATCGCGCAGCGCACGCCCTCGTGGTGCAACTCGCAGCCATGGCAGGTCGTGATCACCCGCGGCGCGGCCACCGAGCGTTTCCGCAGCGCGATCTGCGATTACGCCGCCGGGCGCAAGCCGGAACCGGATTTTGCGTTCCCGCGGGAATACCGCGGCGTCTATCTCGAGCGCCGGCGCGAATGCGGTTTCCAGCTCTACGACAGCGTGGGCATCGCGCGCGGCGACCGCGAGGCCTCGGCGCGGCAGACGCTGGAGAACTACCGCCTGTTCGGTGCGCCGCATGCCATGATCGTCACCACCGGCGAGGCGCTCGGCGTATACGGCGTGCTCGATTGCGGCGCCTGGGTGAACAACTTCATGCTGGCCGCGCGCAGCCTCGGCGTTGCCAGCATCGCGCAGGCCGCGCTCGGAGCGCATCCGCAATTCCTGCGCTCGTATTTCGGCTTGCCGGCCGACCGGTTGGTCGTGTGCGGCATGTCGTTCGGCTACGAGAATGCGACCCACCCGGTGAACCGCTTTCGCACCAGCCGCGCCGCGGTGGACGGCGTGGTCAGCTGGGTGGATGAGTAGTTCACCTCGCTTGCGCCACGCTCGCAATGGTGTGAGCCTCTGATTCAGCTTTTCCCTGCGACACGTGCACCTGCGCGCGGCTCAGGCTGCGGTAGATCCGGCTCCTGCGCATGAGCGGCCACCATTCATACAGAAAAATCTGCATCGGCCGCCACATCGCGACCCAGCCGCCGATGGTGAGGCTCTCGCGCAGGATTTTGAGGAAGGTCCCGCTCGCGAATGTGGCCAGCGCCTCCGCACCGAGCAGGCACAGGGCGAGGAAGCCGATGCCTATCACCAGGCTCGTACGCCCTTCCAGCAGCAGCACCCGCACTTTGCGGAGCGCCAGTTCGGACTTGTAGTCGAAATAATTGTGGATCGCCTCGGCCACCAGCGCGGTGGGGTCCTCCGGCGGCATCTGCCCGAGATGGACCGTGATGTGAAAGCGGCTGTCCCGCGGAAACTCCAGCGCCCAGCTTTCGATGAACTCCTCGGCATCGGGATCCAGATCCTTGTGATGGAACGGCGTCGGGTCCATCGAGTTGAACAGCTGCCCGAGTTCCTGCACGCGCAGCTCGATGTGATGCACGGGGTGCTGGACGTTCGTCATGGCGGAAATAAAAAACTCACGGCCCCAAGCTTAGCACCGGCTCGCAAAATGAGTGTGTCAGGGCGGGAAAGGAAGGATTCGCGCCGCTCGGCGTGCGTAAGGTTCAGGCCGCCTTTGTCCGCCATCAGGAATTTGCGTCCCATGGAGGGCATGGCATCGTAGACATCGACGCGCGCACCGGCGTTGCTCGCGACTTCCGCTGCCATGAGTTCGGCAGGTCCGTCGCCGATGACTGCGACCGTTCCGAAGTGATCGCGATTGCCGGCCATCAGCGCCTCCCGCGACCCAAGCTCAGTGCAGATCGAGCGCGTGGCGCTTGAGCGAGCGCAGAGGCACCAACTGCAGTACGTTTTCGTGCGTGGCCTCGAGCACCACCTTGGGCGCCCTGCCCGCCTCCCAGGCCTCGATCCAGCGCAGCACATGCAGGCACCAGCGATCGCCGGGTTTGAGGCCGTGGAAGCGCATCTCCGGGCGCGGTGTGGAGAGATCGTTGCCGCGCTCGCGCGAAAACTCGAGAAACTCTGCCGTTACTTTGATGCAGACCAGGTGCGCCACCCCTTCGGCACCGCGCGTGGCGCAGCAGCCGTCGCGAAAAAAACCTGTCAGCGGATCGTAGCCACAAGCCTGCAACGGCCCGCCGAGGACGTTTTTTTCCGCAAGAGGATCGGCACTCATGCGTTGAATTCTATCCTGAAGTGGCGGCGATGCTCACTCGACTTTCGCCCCAGAGGGCATACGATATACCGAAATGAAATGCCCCCGCCAGTCCAAATTCCGCTTCGCGCATAAGCATGGCGATCAGGTAGCATGCGCTTCGTGCGTGTGCCAATGTGGGTCGCGCTCGGGCAATCGAACCATGGGAGCAGCGACGTGAGCAAACGGAAAATTACCATCCTGCCCGGCGACGGCATCGGCCCCGAAGTGATCGCGCAGGCGCGCCGTGTCCTCGAATGGTTTGTCGCGCGCCGCAAGCTGGACGTCGTGCTCGACGAACATCCTTACGGCGCCGGCGCCTACCGCGCGCACGGGCAAGTGCTGCCCAGGACCACCGAGGATGCGATCAATTCGGCGCACGCGATCCTGCTCGGAGCCGTCGGCGGCATGGACGCCGGCGCAATTCGACGTCATCGTCACCGACAATATTTTCGGCGACATCCTGTCCGATTGCGCGGCGATGGCGGCAGGCTCGTTCGGCATCGCTCGGCCCGGTCGATGCCGACGGCCGGACGATGCCGCGCTGCTGGAGCGCGCGGTGAGCGCAGCGCTGGAAAGCGGCGCGCGCACCGCAGACATTTGCGAGCCGGGCAAGTCCCCGGTCTCTTCGAGCGTGATGGGCGCCGCGGTGCTGCGGGAGCTGGATCGCCTTACTCCACCTTGATGCCTCCGTCGCGCACGACCTTGCTCCACTGGGCGATGTCGGACTTGAGGTAGGCCGCCAGTTCGGCGGGCATATCGGTCACGGGCTGCATGCCGAACACAGCCAGGCGCGGGCACTGCGCCGGCCTTGAGGGGTATGCGCAGGCGTGATACCGTGCAGAATCATGATTGATAACGCTTTTGTAAATCTCGACGCATCAGGCTGCCAGACCCGGCCGCAAGCCGACCTGGCATGCGACTGATCCCGGTGTTTGGAAGACGGTCGATGGGCATAGTGCTTGTCGCCGCCAGACTTTGCCGGGCCATCGCCGTTTGCGATACAGACGGTGTCTAGTTATTTTTTGGACGGGGAGGTTTGGAGATGAAATCGATTGAGCATGCCATAGTGATGAACGGTGCCTACGCCGCAGGTGCCATGGAGCAGACGTTGCCACAAGTGCGGATGGCGGAAGAACGTCTGCCATTTACCGTAAGAGTGGTCCGCAGCGAGGAAGCGCTGCACAAAGCGGTCGCCATTCGTCAGGCGGCTTATGCGCGCCATGTACCGGCGTTCGCGGCAAAGCTGAGTTCGCCGGAACCCAACGACCACGACCAGGGCTCGGTGGTTCTGCTGGCGGAGTCCAGACTGGACGGATCGCCTGTGGGAACCATGCGGATCCAGACCAATCGCTTCAGGGATCTCGCCATCGAACAATCGGTCGAGCTTCCGGCTTGGCTTAAGAACAGAAGCATGGCCGAGGCCACCAGGCTTGGGGTCGCCCAAGGCAGCTCCGGACGCGTCGTTAAAATCGTACTCTGCAAGGCGTTCTATCTTTACTGCCTGGCAGCGAATATAGAGTGGATGGTCATCGCCGCCAGGCCGCCATTGGACCGGCCATATGAAGCCGCGCTGTTCGAGGATGTCTATCCAGGCGAGTTTATCCCCTTGCGTCACGCCAACAATATCCCGCATCGCGTGCTTGCGTTCGAAGTTGGAACGGCGGCGGAAAGATGGGCCGAGGCAAGTCACCCGCTGTTGAAATTCATGGTGCAAACACGGCATCCCGATATCGACTTGAGCGATGCGGACGTCTCCGCCTGGAGCCGTCCCGTACGCCGAGCCGAATTCTCCGATAGAGCGGCAATCGGTGCGTAACAGAAGCGGCGGCATGCGCAGTTTGCATGCCGCTGCCGTTTTTTCGTAGGCAGGACGTCAGGGCAAGATTGCTCGACTGGCATTTCTAGGATGAGCAAAGCAGGTATCATAAACAACTGCTTTCGTGTGCCGACAATAAGATATGCCGAGGTCTTCCATATTCAGACCGGGATGGACGAAACGCGCCAATGCGGCGCTAGACGCGCTGTTGTATGGATTATCCGTTTACGGCGTGCCCGCCGTAATCGCGGTGATGTCGCTGATCGCGCTGTCCACCTTCGATCGGCAATACGGGGCAGGCGGCGGAAATCCGCTCGAATTCCGCGTTTTCGAACAGACCGGTGACGCGCCCGAACCAGCGCAGGCGCTGGCGCAGTTAGCGGACCAACCTATCGTTCCACACCTCGACACCAGGCTTTCGGAGTCCCCGTTCTGGTTCAGCTTCACGGTACAACCGGCGAAAGACCACGAGCGAACGGACGTAGAACTTCCGTCTAGACACGCCTTCGCGGCGAGCTGCTGGGGCGCGGGAGGCCGACAACCCCTGGGCAGCGCAAACCGCAAAGGGTCGGCCGGCCAGATGAAACTGGGAAAGGCCGGATTCGTGCTCGAACTGGGCCGGCTACAAGCGGCGGAGACAGTCCTGTGCAGGGCCGTATTGGCGGGTCCCGGGCGCATATCCGTGGTGCAATGGCCTGCGGCCGAGTTCGAGACGTCGCTGCTGAAGTTTCGTCGCGATTCAGGGCTTTTGGATGGCGGCCTGATCGTCCTCTCGCTGTTCGTGCTGCTGACCGCCATCATCAACCGCGAATGGATCTACGTCTTGTTCGCGGCCTGGCTGATGGCAAATCTCCGCCTCGCAGCGCTTTCGGCCGGATGGGATACACAGTGGCTGGAGCGGACGATACCGCCAGAATGGACCCTACTCACAAGGAAACTGACCATAGCGGCTAACTATATACTGACCTTTACCCTGTTCAGCACGCTTTTCCGAGAGGACCTGAAACGGGTAGGCTATTCGCCGCTGTTGCGACTGGCAGCGTGGTCATGCCTGCCGATTCTAGCAATGGCTGCGATCCTGCCTTTTTCCAAATTTCTGCCCTACATGTGGATGAACGTTGCTCTTGGCAGCACATTGCTGACGTTTTTCCTGGGACGCATCGTGCTCATAACACGTTCCATGGTGGCCTTGTGGTATAGCACGTCGTTTGGAATTGCGCTATTTGCAACAGCTTACGAAGTCGTCGCCGCGGCGCTGGGCGTCAAGGGACTAATCGGAGCGATCAATAGTGTCACCGCAGCCCTCGCGTCCAGCCTGATGGCGGCGCTCGCGATCGCCGAGCAGATGCGGCAGGAACGGTTGGGGCGGGTGAGGGCGGAAACTGAATTGCGCAGCACCTACGAGGCGATCCCGATCGGGCTGTTCACCCTGGATGCAAACGGGATCTTCCTGCGCGGCAACCCGGCGCTGCGAAACATGCTGGGAGTGGATCTGTCGCGCGCCGGGAAAGAGACTTGGCCCGGCCATTTCGAGCCCGGCGCATGGGCCGGGCTGCAGGATCTGGTCTGGCAGAGAAGCAGCGAAGAGCTGGAAATACGCGACTCCGTCGCCGACGAAGAGAAGTCCAAACGGTTCCTGGTCAAGGCGATATTGGCCGACGACAAGATAGAAGGGTCGCTGCAGGACATTACCCAACGCGCCAAGGCGACGGCCAGACTGCGCTTCCTGGCGGAGAACGATCCGCTGACCGGGGTGCTGAACCGGCATGGCATCGAGGATGCGTTCGCAGGAGCGATGCGCGCCCTCGCGAAGAACCAACCGCTGGCGCTTGCCTACCTCGACCTGGACCGGTTCAAGCTGATCAACGACCTGTTCGGCCACGTGGCAGGGGACGCAGTCCTGAAACAGGTGTGCGACCGCGTGCGCGAGATGCTGGCCGATGGACAAGCCATCGGGCGGGTCGGAGGCGACGAGTTCGTCATCGTGTTCCGCAACACGCCGATCCGCACCGCGACTGCGATCTGCCGCGGCATCGTCGACTGGATCGGAGCCAGCCCGTATCGGATAGGCGACAAGGCGTTCCAGGTCAAGGGCTCGATCGGATTGATCGAAGTTGCCGACGGCACCAACGTGAAGGACGCGATGTCGACCGCGGACCGCGCCTGCCGCGAAGCCAAGAAGGGGCTGCACGCCAATCTGGTGGTGTATGAGAAGAATGAGGCCGTATTCAAGGAACGCGAGGAGGAGCTGCGACTGATCGAGCGCCTCGGAACCGGGGTGGTGCCGGAAGGCCTGTTTCTCGTGATGCAGCCGATCATGTCCTTGCGCGCGCCTTATGAATCGCTGAATTTCGAATTCCTGCTGAGGATGCGCCAGGCGGACAATACCATCACGTCGGCGGGAAAAATCATCTCCGCGGGCGAGAACAACGGACGCAGCGCGGTAATCGACCGATGGGTCATGTCCAATGCCCTGGAGTGGCTCGACGAGCATTACGACAGTCTCGACCGGACGCGGTTCGCGTGCGTGAACCTGAGCGGCGCGTCGTTGAACGACGAACGGTTCATTCACGATGCATTCTCGATGCTGGCGCAGCACGGGCGCGCCGTGGGCAAACTGTGCATCGAGATAACGGAAAGCGTGGCGCTGCACGATCTGGAGAACACGCGGCGCTTCATCGACAAAGTGAGGGATTTCGGGGCCAAGGTGGCGCTCGACGATTTTGGCGCCGGATACACGTCTTTTTCGTATCTGAAGGAACTGCGCGCCGATACGCTGAAAATCGACGGCAACTTCATCCTCGGGGTGAATACGCATCCGGCAAATCTCGCCATCGTCGAGGCGATCATCGAACTCGCGCGTAACCTCGGCATGAAAAGCGTGGCGGAATGGGCGGAAGACCTGGCCACCCTCGAGGCGCTGGCGGAGGTAGGGGTCGATTATGTGCAGGGCTATGTCGTAGCCCGGCCGCTACTGCCGGACAAAATACTTAGCGCAAAATCTTCGGCGAGCTTCATCGAGGACGAGAAAGTGGCACTGTATGTGCGCAATTACCTTGCAAAAGGGCAGGCGGTCGAGCTATGGGAGCAGCTCAGGGAGCTGAGGCCGAAAAGTCTGAACAACTGACCGACGTATTCCGCTCGGTGCCTCGGGGATAGGGGACCAGATTGAAGTTGACGCAGTCGTTAGGAGCAGACCATGAAAGACGCCACGAGCGCTTACTACGACGGGCAGTACAACGCCCGCGCCATGATTCCCGATCATGCCGAGATTTTTCTGCGCTGGAAGACGCGCTCGCAACAGGCGCGCGCGCAACTGCCCCGCCACCTGGATATTTCTTATGGAGCGAGCGCGGCGGAAAAGCTCGACATCTTTCCCGCCGCCGGCAAGAGCGAAGCGCTGCTGGTGTTCATTCACGGTGGTTACTGGAGATCGCTGGACAAGAGCGATTTTTCCTTTCTTGCGCGCGAGTTCAACCGCCGCGGCGTGACCCTGGCCCTGCCCAACTATGCGCTCTGCCCAAAAGTCGGCATCGAGGACATCGTCAAGCAGAACCTGCTCGCCATCGCCTGGCTGTGGCACTACGGCGCGCGCTATGGCGTCAATCCGGGCAGGCTGTATGTCGCGGGACATTCGGCCGGCGGCCACCTGACGGCGATGATGCTGGCGGCGCGCTGGAACACCTATATGCCCGAGCTGCCCTACAATTTGATTAAGGGTGGACTCGCGATTAGCGGCCTCTACGACCTGGAGCCTTTGGTGCATGCGCCGTTCGTGAATCGAGACCTGAAGCTGGACCAGGTGCAGGCGCGCAGGCTGAGCCCCGCGGCCATACCGCCGGCCACCACCGCCCCGCTTTATACCGCGGTCGGCGGCGATGAATCGGACGAGTTCAAGCGCCAGAACACGCTCATGGCCAGAGCCTGGCGCTATGCCTTTGCCGGCGACATTCCCATGCCCGGCCGCAACCATCTCACCGTGGTCGAAGAACTCGCCAATCCGGGTAGCGCCCTGTTCAAGGGCGCGATCAACATGATGGGCCGATGAAATAGGCCGCGCGTGAGGATTGCCGGATTTGAAACTCGATTTAAATCTTGGCCTTATACCGCTTGAGTCCGGCCTAAACAATGTTTGACAATGTCCGGGCCTCAGGCGACGAAATCCTCGCGATACGCAAACAAGCCCGGCAGCCCGCCGGTGTGCATGAATACCAGGTTCTCGCCGCGTTTGAACCGGCCTTTGCGTATCATTCCGATCAAGCCTGACATCGCCTTGCCGGTATAGACCGGGTCGAGCAGCAGCCCTTCGAGTTTCGCTGCCAGTTCGATCGCCTCCACCACCCCTTCGGTGAGCTCGCCGTAGCCCGCGCCCAGGTACCCGGTCTCGACCACGACGCGATCGCGCGGCAGGGGCGCGGCAACGCCAAGGTGCGCCAGCGTGGCGCTCGCCACGCCATGAACGAGCTCCAGATGATTCGGTTTGGGCGACACCGCGATGCCGGCGACGCCGATCGAACTGTTGATCGCATGCAGCCCGGCGAGCAGTCCCGCCTGGGTGCCGCCGCTGCCGGTGCCCACCACCAGCTGATCGATGGCGATGCCCTGCAGATTAGCCTGCTGCGTCAGTTCCATGGCGCAATCGACATACCCCAGGTCGCCCACCGGATTGGTGCCTCCCAGCGGAATCACATAAGGCTTGCGCCCCTGTTGCCGCAATGAAGCTGCGTGCCGATCCATCTCGGCGGCCAGATCGGTGCCGCGCGCGAATACATGCTGCCGCGCTCCGAACAGGGTATTGAGCAACACGTTGCCGTTTTTCATGTAGTCAGGCGTCACGCGAATGCCGCGGTCTTCGAGAAACAAATGGCATTCCATTCCCAGTTTGCCCGCCGCCGCCGCCGTCTGGCGCGCGTGATTGGATTGGAGCGCGCCGCAGGTGAGCACGGCGTCCGTACCCTGCGCCAGCGCCTCCCCCAGCAGAAATTCGAGCTTGCGTACCTTGTTGCCGCCGCCGCCCAGGCCGGTGCAATCGTCGCGCTTGACCCATAGGGTAGCGCCGCCGAGATGGCGGCTGAGCCCGGGCATCGGCTCCAGCGGTGTCGGCAAATGCGCCAGGCGCACACGCGGATAAGGGGCAAGCAGCATGCATTTCTCCTCGGTACGAGAGCGGAAATCTTACCGCATCCGCGTGGCGAGCGTCGCGGAAAGCTGCTATCTTTCGCCGACCATGGATCCGCGCACACTGCTCATCGAAAGCTTTCACGCCGCGGTCGGCGCCGCCGATCCGCTGAAAATCCTGCCGCAACATTTGCCGCAGCCGCCTGCAGGCAAGACACTGGTGGTCGGAGCGGGCAAGGCCGCCGCCGCGATGGCGCTCGCGGTCGAGCAGCACTGGCCGGCCGCCGCGCCACTCGACGGCATCGTCATCACGCGCTACCGGCACGGCCTGCTGACCAATCGGATTAAGGTCATAGAGGCTGGACACCCGGTTCCCGACGCGAGCGGCGAAAAAGCGGCGCAGGAAATCCTGCGCCGGGTGAAAATCCTGGGCCCGAACGACCTGCTGCTCATGCTCGTGTCTGGCGGCGGATCGAGCTTGCTGAGCCTGCCCGCCGCGGGCATAGGCATGGACGAACTGAAGGCGGCGACGAAGGAGCTATTGCGCTGCGGCGCCCCGATTCAGGACATGAACACGGTGCGCAAGCACATTTCGAGCATCCAGGGCGGCAGGCTGGCCGCTGCGTGCAAGGCACGGGTGCTGGCGCTGATCGTCTCCGACGTCACCGGCGACGACCCCACGCATATCGGCTCCGGCCCTTGCGCGCCCGACCCCAGCACGTATCAGGATGCGCTCGACATCATCGCGCGCTACGACGTCATGGCGCCACCGTCGGTAATGGCACATCTGCAGCGCGGCGCGCGCGGCGAGATCGCCGAGACGCCCAAGCCGGGCGACAAGCTGTTCGGGCGCGTGGAGAACCGGGTCATCGCCACGGCCCAGGGCTCGCTCCAGGCCGCAGCCGCCTATTTCCGCGGCAAAGGCATCGCGCCGGTGCTGCTCGGGGACAGCGTCACCGGCGAAGCGAGCGAAGTGGCCAAGGTCTACGCCGCGCTCGCGCGTCAGATCCGCCGCCATGGCGAGCCGTTCAAGCCGCCGCTGGCCCTGATTTCCGGCGGCGAATGCACGGTCACCGTGCGCGGCAAGGGCCGCGGTGGACGCTGCTCCGAGTTCCTGCTATCGCTCGCGCTGGAACTGGACGGCATGCGCGATATCCACGCCCTCGCCTGCGACACCGACGGCATCGACGGCTCGGAGGACAACGCCGGTGCGGTGCTCGCGCCGGACTCGCTGGCGCGGGCCGCCCAGACCGGCATCTCGGCCAAGAAACTCCTGGCGAACAACGACGGTTACAGCTTTTTCGAGGCCTTGAACGACCTGGTGGTGACCGGTCCGACCCGGACCAATGTCAATGATTACCGGGCAATTCTTATGCTATAAGGATTTGACCAAAGTCAAAACGGTGCGGGAGCGCGGGCGTAGATTGAGCTTGCTCCCTGCTCCGGTTTGCAGAGGACAGTGCGGCGCCTGCGTGCGCCGCGTCCCCCTGGACTTTCTTTGGAAGGAAAGCCGATGAAAATCTCCCTCTCAGTGCTGCTCGCCGGCGTCGCCGCCGCGACATTCGCCGCCACCATTGCCGCAATGCCCGCTGGGGATCGCCCGGGGAAGGGTCCGGGCGCTCATCCGATGGACTGCGCCAAGGCGAAGGACAAGGCGCGGTGCGCATCCCTCAACAAGGATATCGAAACGTGCAGAGGCAAGACCGGCGACGAGTGGCGCGACTGCATGCATCAACCCGCATCGACGGCAAAATTCACCCCGCCCAAAGCGCGCGACTGCGCGAAGGCGCGCAACAAGGAGCGCTGCGAGGCTCACACCGGCGCGCTGGAAGCGTGCAAGGACAAGACCAAGCGGGTAGAGCACCGCAAGTGCATGGCGGGGCAGTTGCCGGCGAGCGCCCCGGCACCCAGGAAAGATTAAGCGAGCGAAACCGGTCGTTCCGAGTTGCAACCATCCGATGGCACGGGTTCAGCCCGCGGCCATCGCGCCGATGATCAGGCCCAGGCTACCCGGTCGCCGATTTTCACATTCAGCGAGCGTGCGGCATTGCCGCGGTTGACCGCGATCTCCACCAGGCCCTGGCTGTTTTCATACCAGAAGGCCTCGCCTTCGGTCACCTCGGAATAGACGCGCGCATACTTCATCCGGCGCTCACCTGCCGCAAGCAGCGCCTCGCGCGGAATGCCTCGCGCACGGATGCCGGTATGGGCGTTGCCATAGTGATCAACGTAGATGATCTCGGGCAGGTCGTCACCGCCGAACTCCACATCCAGCGTGCCGGCGTGCTCGAACCAATCCCTGGGCAGGCTGCCTTGCACCGCCAGCGTCGCCGCAACCGGGGCAAACAGGTCGCGTCCGTGGAACGAATCCGAAAGCTGCTCCGGCTGCCACACGATGCGCCAGCAATCGCCCTTCGCCGCCCGCGCACCGATTACCGAAAGCAAGCCGTTGTCGGGCCCCACATACCAGCGGTCATCGGCCTTTACCACCAGGGCATTGCGCACTCCGCCGACGCCGGGATCGACCACGGTCAGGAACACGCTGTCTTCGGCAAAGCAGCCGACCATGGCGGCCAGCAGGTGCGCACTGGCGCGCACATTGAACGCGGGTGCTTCGTGCAGCAAATCGATTACCGGTATTCCCGGTGCCAGCCGCTGCAGCACTGCCTTCACCTGGCCGACATATAGATCGCCTGAGCCAAAATCGGTAAACAGAACTATGGCCATGCGCGCATTGTAGCCCCATAAAGCAAGAAGCCAGCGCGCTGGCCGGCTTCTTCATGGCAACAATGCTTGGCTCAGGATCTTGCTTCCGCAGCAGCAGTCCCTTCCGCAGGTTCGGGACGATCCATCAGCTCGACCAAGGCCATCGGCGCATTGTCGCCCTGACGAAACCCGTATTTGAGGATACGCAGGTAGCCGCCGTTCCTCTTGGCGTAACGCGGACCGAGTTCATTGAACAGCTTGGTCACCATGTCGCGGTCGCGCAGGCGGTTGAACGCCAGGCGGCGATTGGCAACGGTGGCGAACTTGCCCAGCGTGATCATCGGCTCGACCACGCGGCGCAGCTCTTTCGCCTTGGGCAGCGTGGTCTTGATGACCTCGTGCCGCAGCAGCGAATTGGTCATGTTGCGCAGCATCGCCAGACGGTGGCTGCTGGTTACATTGAGCTTTCTGAGTCCTAAGCGGTGACGCATGTTCTTGCCTCTTCTGTTCGGCCCTCGTCCCGAGGGCGATGTATCTTGACCGCAATACGCCTACAGGCGACCTGTGCTCATACGCGCGCAACTTCCAGCCCTGCGGGCGGCCAGTTCTCCAGCTTCATGCCCAGGGTCAGGCCGCGCGACGCCAGCACTTCCTTGATCTCGTTGAGCGACTTGCGGCCCAGGTTCGGCGTCTTCAGCAGCTCGGTCTCGGTGCGCTGGATCAGATCGCCGATGTAATAGATGTTCTCGGCCTTCAGGCAGTTGGCCGAACGCACCGTGAGTTCCAGATCGTCCACCGGGCGCAGCAGGATCGGATCGACCTGCGGTGCCTTCACTGGCTCGCTCGCGATCGGCGTGCCCTCGAGCGAAGCAAATACCGATAGCTGGTCAACCAACACGCGCGCGGCGTAGCGGATTGCCTCTTCCGGCTCGACCACGCCGTTGGTTTCGATATCCATGATCAGCTTGTCGAGGTCGGTGCGCTGTTCCACCCGCGCCGATTCGACCGCATAGCTGACCCGGCGCACCGGAGAGAACGAAGCATCGAGGATGATCTTGCCTATACCCTTGGTATCTTCCGGGCTCGCGCGCAGGTTACCGGGCTCGTAGCCACGGCCGCGCTCGACCTTGATCTGCATCTCCAGCTTGCCGCCGGGCGACAGATGGGCGATGACGTGCTCGGGGTTGACGATCTCGACGTCGTGCGAAACCTCGATATCGGCGGCGGTCACTGCACCCTCGCCTTTTTTCTTCAGCGTCAGCAGGGCTTCGGTGCGGTTGTGCACTTTCAGCACCACACCCTTCAAGTTGAGCAGGATGTCGACCACGTCTTCCTGCACGCCGTCGATGGTCGAGTATTCATGCAGCACACCCGAGATCTGCACCTCGGTCGGTGCGAAACCCGGCATCGAGGACAACAGAACGCGCCGCAGAGCGTTGCCCAAGGTATGGCCGAAGCCCCGCTCGAATGGTTCCATCACAACTTTGGCATGATTGGGAGCGATACTCTGCACGTCGATGATACGCGGTTTCAGAAATCCACTGCTTTGCATGGAGGTTCCTCTGGGAAGCTTTGACAATTACTTCGAGTACAGCTCGACTACCAGGCTCTCGTTGATGGTCGAAGGCAGCTCGGTGCGCTGCGGTTTGGCCTTGAACGTGCCTTTCAGCGCCGTGGTATCCACTTGCAGCCACTCCGGGATGCCGCGCGAGGCTGCCGCCGTGGACGCACCCTTGATGCGCAACTGGCTCTTGGCTTTATCCGCCACCTCGATGATGTCGCCGGTTCTCACCTGGCAGGAGGGAATGTTGACGCGTTTGCCGTTTACCGTGACGCCGTTGTGACGCACGACCTGGCGCGCCTCGTTGCGCGAGGCGCCAAAGCCCATGCGGAAGCACACCGTGTCCAGGCGCGATTCGAGCAACTGCAGCAGGCTCT